>Ga0307375_10000968_pt1 | contig 32957 bp, 30 predicted proteins | sample TR1MG_FD_202531 | JGI IMG/M metagenome (GOLD analysis project Ga0307375, IMG submission 202531) | Soil microbial communities from Risofladan, Vaasa, Finland - TR-1 | ecosystem: Environmental > Terrestrial > Soil > Coastal area > Acid sulfate soil | place: Finland: Risofladan, Vaasa | collected... | reverse complement strand
TAAATTGTCGGGAACTATTTAAGCATTTGCTTATCTGACTGTTTGTTAGCGAAAGCTATCTCACGTTTCACCTCCCTGAGCGTGAAGTCTTAACATCCCCCTTTTGTTAAGACATTTTGCCCCTGCTCCTTAAGGTTCAGGGGCATTTTTTTGTAAGCTATCTGAAGCAGAACGTCAGAAAAACCTGAAAGGTGTGGGTGTTCATCATCGAATCACCGCATCAACAATTTCATCAGCTTGCTGCCAATGACATCGAGTTGTCCGTTCGTGTCATGCTGGACGGTATGGATCAAACGATGGTAAAAGGCAGCAGAGTTGAAATAAGAGACTTAGGCAGCTCAGGGCTCAATTACCGCGCTCCCCGCAATGGCCGCAATCCGAAGACGGCTGAACGGGTTAGCATGCCAGGCAAGTATGTCCCGCATTTCAAACCCGGCAACGCCTCAAAAAACAGGCGTAATGTTTCTATGCCAGTTTTTCAATTTATCTAAGCGAAAGGAATACAACTGATGAACCTTTCAAACAAGGTCGCCATCGTCACCGGCTCTTCAAAAGGAATCGGCATGCACATTGCAAAATCCATTGCTGATGCAGGCGCCAGTGTTGTCGTCAATTACGCGAGTGATCAGACAGGCGCAGACAGGGTGGTTTCCGAGATCATCACGTCCGGCGGTGATGCAATTGCCATAAGAGCCGATGTAAGTAAAACCGCAGATGTAAAGGCATTGTTCGACACCGCGATCGCCAAATTCGGCAAAGTGGACCTGTTGATCAACAATGCCGGCATCGCCATCTACAAGCTGATCAAGGACACCACAGATGACGATTTCGACCGGATCTTCGATATCAATGTGCGGGGTGTGTTTCTGACGTTGCGTGAAGCCGCGACACGGTTGGAGAATGGCGGCCGGATCATTAATCTGTCCTCCTCTGTGACACGCCTGATGATGCCATCCTACGGCACTTACTCCGCCACCAAGGCTGCAGTGGAACAGTTGACACGGGTATTTGCCAAGGAGGTCGGTTTGCGCGGCATCACGGTAAACTCCATCTCGCCGGGGCCGACCAACACCGAGCTTTTTACCGCTGGGAAGAACGATGAAACCATCAAGCGGCTTGCATCGATGGCTGCCCTCGGTCGTATCGGCGAGCCTGACGATATTGCGCGAGTTGTGTTGTTTTTGGCCAGCGAAGAAGCTGCCTGGGTGACCGCGCAGAATCTGGGTGTCAATGGCGGCTTTGCATAAGTGCGCCGGCGTCCAGCATCAAAGCTCAATCCTTGCTGGACGAGGATGTTCGTTTCAAAGTTTCCCTGAATGAAAGCTGATAATTTCGAGCTTCAAAAATATTTCGACAGGATAGCCTTCAGCGGCGACGCGAAGGTTGACATCGCCACCGTAGCCGGAATGATGCGCTGCCAGTTGTTCACCGTGCCGTTCGAGAATCTCGATGTCCAGTCTGGCAAGGCCGTTTCGCTGGTACCGGAACATATCGTCGACAAGATCATCGACCGTCGCCGCGGCGGCTACTGTTTCGAAGTCAACGGGCTGTTTGCGATGGCGCTCGAGGCGCTCGGGGTAACGTACCAGTTTGTCGCCGCCAGACCGATGATGTACCCGGTCAGAAAACCAAGGACGCACATGGCACTGGTCGTGCAGGCGGACGGCCAGGAGTGGCTGTGCGATCTGGGTTTCGGCAGTTATGGAATCCGCGCTCCGATGCGGCTGGATTTGCTTGATGCCGAAATAAATCAGGACTTCGACACCTTCATGCTAAGCAAGATCAACCAACGTGAGTATCTGTTGCAGGCGCTGGTAGAGGGGAAGTGGGCAGATCAATACGCGTTCGATCTATCACCGCAGGAATGGATAGACTTTGCGCCGGCCAACTATCTCAGCTCCACCCATCCGGATGCGATTTTTGTGCAAAAGCTTGTGGTTGTCCTGCACAACCCCAAGGGAAGAATAAGTCTTACCGGCGACACACTGAAAACCGTGATTGAGGGACGGGTTGAGAAACAGGCAATCAGACCGGAAGAAAAAGCAGCTATTTTGAACAGCCGGTTCGGCCTCTGATTCGGCAATTTTGGCGAAGCCGCTCAGTACAACTCAGGACTGCAATTGCTCGTGACGCACCCAGCGCTGAATTTTGGCGTCGATGCCACCACCAGTAGCAACGCTTAAACCCATCACCTAATATCAACCGGGTTAAAACGGACCAGCCTTGCATTCGGTTTGTCTGGCCTCTATACTTGCACAGATATCAGGCAACCTGATATAAAGCAATCCCATTAGAAACCCTTAGGAACAGCCTATGGCAATTGATCAAGGTCGCTATCAAACCTGTGGGGGGACACAGTTGCAGAGGATAACGTGGTGACACCCTTTCGCACTGTCCTGCTTGGGCCAGTGGACACGCGCCGCATCGATGCTGCCGACGGCAGCATCCAGCTTCATTCCGCCATCCCGCTCGGGAGCTATCCCGGTCGCCTCACCGAACGACTGGTGCATTGGGCGACGCAAACCCCCGAGCAGATTTTCCTTGCACGCCGCGGCGCGGACGGCGCCTGGATCACCCTCACTTATGCACAAACCCTGACGCGCGTACGCAGCCTCGCCCAGGCCCTGCTCGACCGGCACCTATCCGAAAGCCGGACCGTCGTGATCCTTTCCGAGAACAGTCTCGAACATGCGCTTCTGGCCTTGGCGGCGATGCACGTCGGGATTCCCTACAGTGCCGTGTCGCCGGCCTATTCGCTCATCTCGAGCGATTTCGCCAAGCTCAGACACATCGCCGAACTGATGCGCCCGGGCCTCATCTATGCCAGCAACGGCAAGAAATACGAAGCGGCGCTCGCCGCCATTGCCGGACCGCACACCGAAATCGTCGTCGCAGAAAATCCGCCCGAACATTTACCCGCCACCCTGTTCGGCGATCTTCTCGCCACCCCTGCAACCCTCCGCGTCGAAGAGGCATTCGGCCGAACCGGACCGGAGAGCATCGCCAAGATCCTGTTCACTTCGGGTTCCACGGGCAACCCAAAGGGGGTGATCACCACCCAGCACATGCTCTGCGTCAACCAGCAGCAAGCGCTACAAACTTTTCCCTTCCTTGCAGAGGCGCCGCCCGTAACACTGTGCTGGCTGCCCTGGAACCACACCTTCGGCGGCAGCCTGTCGTTAGGCATGATGCTCTACAACGGGGGCAGCTTTTACATTGACGACGGCAGACCGGTGCCGGGCGGCATCGAGACCACTGTCGCCAACCTGCGCGACGTGGCCACGACCCTCTATTCCAACGTACCCAGGGGCTTCGAGAACCTGCTCCCCTATTTCGAGGCCGACGCCGGCTTGCGTGACCACTTCTACAGCCGCCTGCAGATGCTGCACTATGGCGGCGCCAGCTTGCCGCAGCACGTCTGGCAGCGACTCGAGGAACTCGCCATAAAATCGCGCGGCGAGCGCGTGGTCATCACCTCCGGCCTTGGCTGCACCGAGGCGAGCCCCGCGGCGCTGTTCATCAACTGGCCCGGCAGCGGTTCTGGCATGCTCGGTGTACCGGTGCCGGGTTTGACCCTGAAGCTGGTACCGAACGGGGATAAATTGGAGGCACGTTACCGCGGACCGAATGTGATGCCCGGCTACTGGCGCCAGCCGGAACTGACCGAATTGGCTTTCGACGAGGAAGGTTTTTACCGCTCTGGTGATGCGCTGAAGTTCATCGATCCGACCGATGTGAACAAGGGCTTCCTGTTCGATGGTCGGATCGCTGAAGATTTCAAGCTGACGACGGGAACCTGGGTGAGCGTGGGTACGCTGAGAGCATCGCTGGTGATGGCTTGTGCGCCCTTGATACAAGACGCGGTGATTACCGGTTTGGACCGGGATTACATCGGTGCAATCTTGTTCCCGAACCTGTCCGCGTGCCGGCAAGCATCGAATCTGCCTGAGAGTGCGACCCAAGCCGAACTGGTGGCTCATCCCGAAGTGCGTCAGCGCATCGAGACAGCGCTGGATGCCTTCGCCAAAGCCAGCACCGGCAGCGCCAGCCGGGTGGAACGGGCGATCCTGGCAACGGTAGCGCCTTCCATCGATAGCGGCGAGGTCACTGACAAGGGCTCGCTCAATCAGCGTAATGTGCTAAAAACGCGTGCCGCTGTTGTTCAATTGCTATATGCCGAGGCCGTAACAACAGAAGTCATGGTCGTAAGTGGCGAACGCTGAAGCAATTCGCCAACCGCGTAATACCGCAGCCGATGAATTCTGGTATCCGTGCTTCAAACGGATCGGAGGACTTTCGTGTCATGCCGGCTTACAGTTGACCAACTATGCGATCCCATGCGGGATCGCTCGATATTTTCAACGCTTGTAGGCTTGCAGGCCCGGTTTAATGGTCTTGTCATCGAGGAACTGTTTGAGCCCCTGGACACGACCTTTCTCTGGATCACGACCGTTCGACTGGTCGACCTTGGCGTACAGGTAATCTTCGCTCTGATCCCAGGTCAGCTCACGGCAGCGCTTGAAGCCGTGCTTGGCGTAGCGCAGTACCACCGGGTTCTTTTCCAGCAGCTTGGCTGCCATCGCCTTGACCTCGTCGCGTAGTTGGGCACGCGGCACGCTCTTGTTGACCAGACCCATCTGCGCTGCCTGCGCTCCGGTGAAGGTCTCGCCGGTCATGATGTAGTACAGCGCCTGACGATGGCCCATGGTGTCGGCCACTGCCTTGCTCACCAGATTGCCCGGAGGAATACCCCAATTGATTTCCGACAGGCCGAACACGGCTTCGTCGGCGGCAATCGCCAGATCGCAGGCTACCAGCGGCGAGAAAGCGCCGCCGAAGCACCAGCCGTTGACCATGGCAATGGTCGCCTTGGTGTAGAAACGCAGCAACTTCCATTGCCACTGCGAACAGTCGCGGCGCATGCGTTCCTGCGCAATTTCCGGCTTGCCGTCAGTCTCGCGGAAGTATTCCTTGAGATCCATGCCCGCAGACCAGGATTCGCCGGCGCCGGTGAGTACCAAAACTTGCGCATCTTCATCAAGCTCGATGGTTTCCAGCACATCAATCATTTCCCGGTTGAGCGTCGGGCTCATGGCATTGCGCTTCTCGGGACGACTCAGCGTGACCCAGGCAATACCTTCTTCAACAACGACCTCAACCGTCTTCCAACGTCCCTGATAATTTGCCATACTCGGTTCCCTCTTGAGATATTCGTCATATATCAGGTTGCCTGATACTATTGACAGTATAGAGGCCGGAGAATCCGAATGCAAGGAGTAGAAAATGAAAAAAACATCCGTAACAGCAAACGCCGGCACGAGCATGCCCACGGGCATCTCCTACCTGATCGGGCGTCTCGACCGGCTGCTGCGCCGCCGTCTGGGGGAAGTGCTCTCGCCCCAGGGATTGACAGTGCAGCAATACACGGCTTTGGCAGTGCTGGGTGCCCGAGGGCAGCTTTCCAACGCCCAGTTGGCGGAACGTTCCTTCGTCACGCCACAGACGGCCAACGAGATGGTAAAAGGTATGGAAGGACGGGGTTGGATAGAACGCTCACCCGACCCCGGCCACGGCCGAATCATCCATCTGCGGCTGACACGCACTGGACGAGCCATATTGAACAAGGGTCACCTTGCCGCAGCAGAACTCGAACAAATCATGCTCGCCAGGATGCCCAAAAAGGAACGGGATTTAATGCTTGGACATCTCAAGACTTGTGCCCAAACCCTGGGGGAAATGGTCGTCGAAGGTGGCGAGCGATCGATCTGAATACAAATCGAAATGCAGGCAGAAAGGTAGAATATGCGACGTCACCATCAGTGCATTCATAAGCATGTTTGATGTTGATTCAAATAACGTCCACTTGCCGGCAAGGGATCAAGTTACGGAAAACCGGGTTATGCCTCCCTCAACATAGCGGCGTAACACGCCCTTGTTCACCATGTAATTCAGGTGCGCAAGCGCCTCGCCCATGGCAAAGCTTATTTGAAAGCCGTCCAATCCAGGCCGAAAAAGATGGTCCAGCAGCCCGCCCGCGGTAACGGGTCCTTTGGCTGCTATAGCCAGAAGGGTGTCGAGCCGCTCACTGTGATGAGCTTTCAACTCGGCTATACGCGTGCGGGCACCATAAAACGGCTTTTTGTGTGAGGGCAAAACGAGGGTATCGGAACGTAAAACCCTGTTGAAGTGATCGAGGCTTTGCAAATAAAGATGTAGTGGATCCGCTTCGGGCTCATCCGGCCAAACGCTGATATTGGCTGTTATCTCGGGCAGCAGTTGGTCACCGGCAAGCAATACCCCAAGTTCGTCGCAGTAAAGCGAGACATGCTCGGGCGAATGCCCCTGCCCGACGATCACCTTCCAGGATTGTCCTCCTATCATCAGGACATCGCCATCGAACAGCCGATTGAAAGATGAAGGCAACTGAACACCGTCAGAATAATGAATCATCCCGGTACGAAACGGCTCCCGAAGAGCTTCGTCCAGACCATTTTCGATATAGAACTGGTAGAGGTGTTCAAAATTGTCCGTGCTTGAACGTCGGACAGCCAGATTGGCGATCAGCCATTCCGCCTGGGTCATCCACGGCCGCAAATTCCATCGATCAGACAGCCATGCGGCGTTCCCCGCATGATCCGGATGGAAATGGGTAACAATCAATCGTGTTACTGGTTTTCCTTTAAGCGTGCTCGCCCATATCTCCTCCCACTGGGTTCGTACATCTTTCCTGGCATAACCACAATCGATAATGGTCCAGCCATCCCTTTCTTCAAGCAGGTAAAGATTGATGGAGCGTAAACGGAAAGGCAGCGGTGTATTTAGCCAATGAATGCCCGGCTTCACCTCGATAGTGGTGCCGGCACCGGGATATTCCGGTAATGGGTATTCAACTGCTCTGGTTTCCGAGGCCATTCTTTCGATTTTCCTTTATTGGGAGCGTGGGCCGAATTCAGCCATCCCGGACAAAAATGTTGGCTCCGACATTCACGCCGGCCTTAGTGGAGATCAAGTTCAAACGTGCCATCAGTCTATCCGCTCAGACCCTCGCTGTCTCGATGGTCTTCCAAGTCGACGTTTTCAGTGAAACGGGCCGCGCCCTTTTCACGTTAAATTGCGACTTTGATCAGCACGGTTTCGCCCCGTTCAGAATGGATAGGGATGGGCGGTGGCCTGAACCGTGATCCAGCGCAACTGGGAGAAGTTTTCCCAATTGGTGGGACCACCAATGTTTCCGCCATTGCCGGAGCAGCCACAGCCACCAAAAGGATTGACGCACTCGTCATTGACGGTCTGGTCGTTGATGTGCAGCATCCCGGAGTGCAGCCGATCGCCGATACGCATGGCGCGGCCAAGATCGGCACTGATGATGCCTGCAGACAGGCCGTATTCAGTGTCGTTGGCCAGGGTGATGACTTCCTCGTCGCTGCTGAAGCTGATGACGTTTGCGACAGGGCCGAAAACCTCCTCGTTAAACGCGCGCATGCCGGATTTGACGTTGGAAAGTACGGTGGGTTTGTAGAACAATTTTTCGTAGCTGCCGCCGGCCTCGAGTTTGGCACCGGCTTTGATGCTGTCATGAACAATGGAATGCACCTTGTCGCGCTGGCGCTCGCTAATCAGGGGGCCGATAGCCACATTGTCCGTGGCCGGGTTCCCCACCGGCAAATGAGATGCTTTTTCCGCCAGACGGCGGATGAAATCGGCGGCGACCTTTTCCTGCACGAAGATACGGCCGGAGGCCATGCAGATCTGGCCCTGGTGGAGAAATGCACCCCATGCGGCGTTGCTGGCAGCCACATCCAGGTCGGCGTCATCGAGAACAATCAGCGGGCTCTTGCCACCCAGTTCCAGGGTGACTTTTTTCAGGTGCTTGCCCGCCACTTCGGCAATGCGCCGTCCCACCGCGGTGGAACCGGTGAAGGCAATCATGCGCACAGCCGGCGATGCGCACAAGGCCTCCCCGGCTTCGGCTCCGCCCGGAAGCACTTGCAACACCCCGGCGGGAAGGCCGGCTTCCTGCAGCACCCGTGCGATGATAAAGCCGCCGGAAACGGGAGTTTGAGGATCGGGCTTGAGGATCACCGCATTACCTGCAGCCAGGGCCGGTGCCACAGCGCGCAGGGAGAGAATCAGCGGAAAGTTGAAGGGCGAGATTACCCCAACCACCCCTAGGGGAATTCGTTTTGCATAACTTAACCGGCCTTCGGCCGAAGGCAGCACACTGCCCTGCGTTTCCAGGGGCATCGCTGCGGCAATGCTCATCAGCTCGATCGCTTCGCGGATTTCGTGTTGCCCCTTGAGTAGCACAGCGCCGGTTTCCCGCACCACCCAGAGCGCAAGTTCGTCCAGATGTTGCTGGAGGATATTTGCTGCGCGACGGAAGATGACTGCTTTTTCCCGCGGCGCCATAGCAGCCCATGCCTGCTGGGCGGCGACCGCAGTTTTGGCAGCATCGGCAACATCCCCGGCATTGGCCAGGCCGGTTTCGGTAAGAACCTCGCCCGTGGCAGGTTCCATCACGGCTTGATTGCCGCCCTTTGCGGCTGTCCAACTGCCGTTGAATACACTACTTTTCCAAACATCGGGGTTGAGAAGTTTGACATTGCTTGATGACATCTGTTTCTCCTTGGTTCGAATTTTTATATGTATATAAAGGTGCTGGCGTTTATTTTTTCACAATCCTTCGGGTGATTTTTCTTTTTGTGAAGGTATGCCCAGATTCATAATCATTAGCGCACCGGCCGCAAAAAAGGCGGGAAACGCCAATATTGCGAAAATGTCATCAAAACCAAGCTTTCGACGGATCAGCTCGGCGCCGAACATTGCTCCCGCAATTCCCCCAAAACGTCCTATCCCCATCATCCATGCCACGCCGGTGACTCTTCCTTGAGTGGGATAAAATCTGGTTGCCAGCGAGGGCATTGAAGTTTGTGCACCATTCATGGCAACACCCATGATGAATACCAGCATTCCCAACCAAAATTGACTACCGATACTTTGCCCTGTGGCATAAAGAAGTATTCCAGTCAGCGTGTAGGTTACGGCTACGACCTTGAGGGGATTGAATTTTCCCATCATCCAACCGGAAAATACAGCGCCCAATCCTCCGCCCAAGGTAAACAGTGCAGAAATAAATGCCGCTCGCCCCATGCTGTATCCCGCGTCTTTAAATAACAACGGCATCCAGCTTATGAGCAGATATATGATCACTAACCCCAAGAAATAAGTAGCCCATAACATTCCCGATCCTAGCCGGTACGGTTTTGAAAATACGAGCCCAATCGCCGATTTAGAATCAGACAATTTCGTCTCGCTGATGGTAAATGAGATGATGTTCTTGAAATCCACGCTGAAGATTCGATGGATTATTTTCCGTATCTTTTCCGCTGGAAATTTGCGTGTAACCAGAAACCTCACTGATTCAGGCAGTAGCCAGACCATGAGTACGGATAGCACCAAAGGTATTAAACCACCGACGATCAATACTGGTCTCCAACCATGTGCAGGGATCAACCAGGATGCGAGAAAGCCGCCTCCCGATGCACCCAGCGGAAATCCGCAGAACATGGTATTTACCAGCATGGAACGAGAACGTTCAGGCGAGAATTCAGACATCAGTGTTACAGCATTGGGCATGGCAGCCCCCAATCCCAGCCCGGTAAGGAAGCGAAACACGGTCAATGATTCAAGCGTGGTTGAATAGGCTGAAACCAGGCTCCACATCCCAAAAAAGAATACCGATATGACCAGCACCAGCTTGCGGCCCAGGCGGTCGGCAATGGGGCCTCCCGAGATTCCGCCGATTGCCAGACCGATCAGCGCGGCACTCAATACCGGTCCAAGCAATGCGTTGGGGACGCCCCATTCATGAGCCAGAGAAGGCGCAATATAGCCAATTGCGGCAGTATCATAACCATCCACAGCGACGATCAGAAAACCCAGAATCAATATCAGCCACTGATAAGGCATGATGCGCTGTTCGTCTATATAGGATTGAACATCCAAGACAGTTGCTTGATTCATCGTAATACTCCTCGTAAAAACACATTGATTCCCCGCCGGACACAGTCAGGAAGGGCATGTTTGCTGGTCGCCAAATTAATCCACAGACAAGTGAATCCCGGATTTTCGTACTGCCAAGTGTGGCACGCTTGTCAGCCATTCGCGCAGCGCCTCGTTCACTGCATGCGGCTGTTCCATGGTGCTCATGTGGCCGCAGCAATCGATCACGCACAACTGTGCGCCGGCAATCGCGGCGCGCATTGCCGCATGTTGTGCTGGCGGACTCCACACATCATCGCGGCCGCACAGTACCAGCGTGGAACACTTGATGGTCGGCAGCAATGGACCGGCGTCGGGTCTGTTCAGCAGCGCGTGGATCTGCGCACAAAACTGTTCCGGGCTGCTGCGTTCAAGCATGGCGAGGATAGACTCGAACAACGGTGTATCGATTTGCTGCGGATGGACCATGCCGCGCGCCCACCTGTCTCCCGCGGCACGCATGCCCTGGGCTTGGGCCATTGCCAACAAAGCCAGGCGACGCGTCCGTTCCTGGTCGCCCTCCTCGCCCGCGGGTAACGCGTGCGTGCCGGTATCCAGCAGGGCAAGGCGCTCCACGCGCTGCGGAGCCAGACGCAACACCTCCAGTGCCACACGGCCACCCATGGAATGACCGGCCAGACTGAAATGCTCGGTGGGCGCCACTGCCAGCACCTGCATTGCCATGGCGGTGATCGATTCGCATAACCCCCAGACCGGCACCACGCATTCGGCCTGAAATTGCAGGGCATCGCGCTGATGCGTCCAGACAGCGGCATCGCACATCAGACCGGGTAGCAGCATGAGGGTTGGACGCATGGCGGGCCGCACTTTCTAGATCATTCCAGTAGCGGTTTCGCCCGGTATTGCCTTGCCGTAACGGCAGCCGATAACCGCATGCGGATCGATCATGACAGGCGGGCGATAGCAGGAAACGCAGCGCTTATCGGTGCGCGACCGGTCAATCCTTCGAGTCATTGCATTTTCCCCGAAGAAGTTAAAAATGAATATCTCATCCGCCGGTTCCAATCGTGGCGGATTTCACAACAACGTTTCCATCTTCATCCTTCATGCACTTTCCATGACCATCAAACCCGCGGCGGTATTGGAAATCGGAATATGGTAATTGGCGTGTTTCCTGAGTACTTCGCCGCGAAGCGCGCTGCGGGCGACCACCCAGTTCAGCAGTTCCACACCCTGTGTTCCAGTAAGTTCAACCAGATCCTCGATGGAGTAGCGCGTGATCCACAGGGGATCGCTGACAAGCTTCTCCATGAACATCAGATCGAATTCCTTGTTGATGAAACCCGCCCGCTTGCCGTCCAACTGGTGTGAAAGACCGCCGGTGCCGAGAATAACCACGCGTGCATCGGTGTCCCAGGACTCGATCGCATCGCCAATCGCCTGACCGAGAGCAAAACAGCGCTTCACCGACGGCAACGGAAACTGGACCGTATTGACGCATACCGGCACGGTTCGCACCGGCCACTTCTGATCCGGCCACAGCAGCGCCATCGGCAGGGTAAAAGCATGATCAACCGCCATTTCCTGGCAGGTGGTTATATCGAACTCAGTTGCGATCAGCGACTCGATGAGATGCCATGACAGGTCCTGGTCGCCCTGAAACGGCGGCACAGTCGGGAGGCCCCACCCCTCGTCCGCATTCTGGTACTGCGGCGCGGCGCCAACCGCAAAAGTCGGGAGCTTGTCGAGAAAGAAGTTCAGGCCGTGATCGTTATATACGACCACGGCGATATCGGGGCTGGTTTTCCTGAGCCACTCCCGCACCGGCGGAAATCCGTCGAAAAATGGTTTCCAGTACGGGTCATGCTGCAGGTTTTTTGCAATTGCACGCCCGATGGCAGGCACGTGCGACATGGTGATGCTGCCGACAATTTTGGCCATATGCTTATTCTCCCGCCTCGGCCAGCTTGGCCCTGAAGGCTTCCTTGGTCATTCCTGTTTGCTGTGCCCCGATATCCTGCATATCGAGCCCGAATATGCCGGCGAACTTTGCGAGGTAATAGGCATTCCCGCCAGCATCGATCAATTCGAGCACATTTCGGTTGCGGATGGCTGCGCGCTGCTGTGCATTGAGATGGTACTTTTCGCAATAGGCATTTTCATCGTGCAGGAACGCCGCGCGGCAATCTGCAGAATTGAAGGAATAACACATCTTGTTGAGTGCATAGCCCTTGCGTGCCTGTTCACCGTCGAAAATAGTGGTCCCGGCAATTTCGTGTTTCTTTTTGAAAGCGGTCATGTTCTCTGCTCCCGGGTTGAATGAAGGATGAATGCAGGGCGGTTCATGTCAGTAAAACTCGGTATCGATCTCTTGCTGTGCGGCATTGTTGTAACGGTCGCCGCTGACCGTGCACTGGTTGATCAGCGCATCCAGCCGTTCCATCACTGAGCGGTCCGGTTGCAGCGCAGCGCTCGCGGCATTCTCAACGAGGTGTTCCGGGTTGGTGGTGCCAAAAACCGGAATGATGTTCGTATCCTGCGCCAGCACCCAGGCCAGCGCGAGCTGGGCCATGGTGCAGCCGGCCTCGCGGGCGAGCTGCGCATACGCGGGCAGCAGCTCAACATTCTTGGCATACTGCGCCGGCTGGAAGCGTGGCATGTTGAGGCGGATGTCTCCGCTCTGAAGCTGGGTGGCTGGATCACTCAGCGAGCCGGCCAGAAATCCGCGGCCCAGCGGACTGAACGCAACGAAAGCAATGCCGAGTTTCCTGCATGCATCGAGCACGGCGATTTCCGGATTGCGCGTCCACAACGAATATTCCGTCTGCAACGCGGTGATGGGGTGCACCGCGTGCGCCCTGCGCAGAGTCGCGGCCGACACTTCAGACAGACCGATGGTTTTCACTTTTCCATCGCGCACCAGGTCCGCCAGCGCCCCGACACTGTCTTCTATCGGCACTCGTTTGTCCCAGCGATGCAGGTAATAGAGATCGATAACTTCGGTTTGCAGATTGCCGAGACTGGCTTCGCAGTTCCGCTTCAGGGTTTCCGGCCTGCCATCGATGACGCGTTTGCCATCGACGCCGGCTGCACCGCATTTGCTGGCCAGCACGATGCGTGAACGGTATGGCTTGAGCACGCGCCCCACCAGTTTTTCGTTAGCACCGAAACCATACAGCGCGGCTGTATCGAAGAAATCGATGCCCGACTCCATCGCCTTCAACAATAATTCTTCAGCGGCTTTTTCCGGGGGCGGCGTGGCATAAGCATGGCTCAGGTTCATGCAGCCGAGCCCGAGGGCCGAAACACAGAAGGGGCCGATGCGGCGGTGTGGCATGCGCTGTGCGATTCCCGCTTCCACTATCCCGCCAGTTGTTTCTCTAGCTGGTCAAGCACCCGGTAGCACGGCAGCACCTGTGCCACGCTAGCGTTGGGTTCGCGTCCCTCGCGGATCGCGGCAAAGAACTCGCGGTCCTGCAGTTCGATGCCGTTCATCGACACATCCACCTCGCTGACATCTATCCTTTCTTCCTTGCCATTGAACAGATCGTCGTAGCGCGCGATATAGGTCGCGCTGTCGCCGATGTAGCGGAAGAAAGTGCCCAGCGGACCTTCGTTGTTGAAGGAAAGACTCAGCGTACAGATGGCGCCGTTGGCAGCCTTGAGCTGAATGGACATGTCCATCGCGATGCCCAGCGTCGGGTGAATCGGGCCCTGCATCGCGTTGGCCTGCACGATGGGGCTGCCGCACTGGTAGGCAAACAGATCCACAGTGTGTGCGGCATGGTGCCACAGCAGGTGGTCGGTCCAGCTGCGGGCTTGGCCCAGCGCATTTATGTTGCTGCGGCGAAAAAAGAAAGTCTGCACATCCATCTGCTGGATGTTGAACTTGCCCGCGGTTATTTGCTTGTGCACATACTGGTGGCTGGGGTTGAAGCGGCGGGTATGGCCGCACATCGCGACCAGTCCGGTCTGCTTTTGCGTGGCTACTACCGCCTCGGCGCCCCGGTAACTGTCGGCGAGCGGTATCTCTACCTGCACATGCTTGCCGGCTTTCATGCAGGCAATCGACTGTTCCGCGTGCATCTGCGTCGGCGTGCACAGGATCACCGCATCCACCTCCTTGAGTGCAAGGCTGTCGGCAAGGTCGGTGCTGGCATGGGCAATTCCGTATTGGGCGGCGATTGTTTTGGTTTTTTCAAGATCGCGGCTGACCAGCGAAACAACTTCGACACCATCGATATTCTTGATGCCATCCAGGTGTTTGATGCCGAAGGCACCGGCGCCCGCAAGCGCGACTTTGATGGTTCTGTTCATTTATCTGTTCTCCAGTATCAGATGGCCCACCGCGGTGTTGCTGGCGGGCACATGGTAGAAACGGTGTGCTACATGCGGCGCAGTACCGCCGGCCACATCGGACATCGCGCCGCGGGCGATCAGCCACATCACCAGTTCGATGCCTTCGCTGCCGGCCTCACGAACGTATTCGATGTGCGGCTTATTCGCCAGGTTGGCCGGATCGGCGATCAGTTGGTCGAGAAAGGCGTTGTCCCATTCCTTGTTGATCAAACCGGCACGCGGACCCTGCAGCTGGTGGCTCATGCCGCCGGTGCCCCAGATCTGCACCTTGAGGTCCTTGTCGAAACTCTCCACCGCCTTGCGGATGGCTTTGCCCAGATTGAAGCAGCGCTGGCCGCTGGGTAACGGGTACTGCACCACGTTGACCGCGAACGGAATTACCGGGCACGGCCAGGCTTGCGGCTGGCCGCACATCAGCGACAGCGGCACGGTCAGGCCGTGGTCCACGTCCATCTTGTTGACGATGGTCAGGTCGAAATCCTGCTGGATCACCGACTGCGCAATATGGGCAGCCAGTTCGGGGTGGCCGACGACCCTGGGTACCGGGCGTGGGCCCCAGCCTTCGTCGGCCGGTGTGAACGACTCGGCACAGCCAATGGCGAAAGTGGGGATGATGTCCAGACTGAATGCGGTGGCATGGTCGTTGTAGACCAGAAAGATCACATCGGGCTGGTTGTCTCTCAGCCACTGCTTTGAGAATTCGTAGCCCTTGAACAACGGTTGCCAGTACAGCTCCCGGGTCTTGCCCAGGTCAATGGCCGCGCCGATGGCTGGTACATGGGAAGTGTAGACGGATGCGGTGATCTTGGCCATATTCAGGCACTCGCTTTCTGGCCGGCTTTGCCCTGGGGTTGATGTTGCGCTTGCGCGTCGCCGTCTTCACCGACGACCCGGTTGCCTTCGACGGAGCGTCCACCGTGGACCATCATGTCGCGATATTCTTCTTCGGTCATGCCGGTCATGCTGCCCGCCATCTGCTGGAAGCTCTTGCCGTCGGTCGCGCCGATCTTGGCCAGGAAGTAGATATTTCCGCCAGCCTTGATGCAGCGGTTAAGGTCGCGCGCCAGCACTGCCTGTTTTTGCTCTTCCGTCATGGGCCATTCGTCGAGGTAGGCACGCTCGTTGGCCTTGAAGCGCGCGCGGTTATCGGCTTTCATCAGCGACATGCAAAACTGGTTGAGGTGATAGCCCAGTCGCGACTGCTCGGCATCGAAAATGGTGGTGCCGGGAACGTCGAGGTAGGGCTTATCGAGTGACATGTTCAGCTCCAATACAATCGGGTCGGATTGCCGACCAGCAGCTTGTGCTGCAATTCCGGTGTAGTCGCGATTCTCGGCACAAAGTCGACCAGTTTGCCGTCGTCAGGCATATAATTTTTCATGTTTGGATGCGGCCAGTCTGTGCCCCACAACACACGGTCCGGAAAAGCCTCGATGATGCGTCTGGCAAACGGCACTACATCGTCGTAGCCGTCAGGGCCGACCTTGGACAACCGTTCCGGACAGCTGACTTTCGACCAGATATTCGGATGCTCTTGCAGCAGTTTTACAAACAACTCGAACTCGGGCCCGTCGATCGGCTTGCTTACATCCGGGCGTCCCATATGATCGACCAGTACCGTGGTTGGCAACGCGGTAAAAAAATCCCAGAACTCGGGCAGATCCTGCGCCTCGAAATAAACCACCACATGCCAGCCCAGCGGTGCGATTCGATTTGCGATCTCGACCAGCTCCTCGCGCGGTGTGACATCCACCAGCCGTTTGACAAAATTGAATCGCGTGCCACGCACGCCAGCGGCGTGCATCGCCTGCAGCTCGGCATCGGTAACATTGCGGCCGACGGATGCCACACCCCTGGCACGACCGTTGGAATGCATGAGTGCATCGATCATCGCACGGTTGTCATGGCCATGGCAGGTCGCCTGCACGATCACATTCTTGTCAAAGCCGAGGTGGTCGCGCAGTGCGAACAACTGGTCTTTCGATGCATCGCACGGCGTGTACTTGCGCTCGGGTGCGAACGGAAACTTGTCTTCCGGCCCGAACACATGGCAATGTGCATCGACCGCTCCCTGCGGAAGCTTGAAACGCGGTTTCGACGGGTTGGGATGAAACTGCAGCCAATCTGGGTCCATATTGTTTTTCTTGGTATTTTTAAAAGTCATGCTGGTTGGCTCAGGGAAGCATATGATTTCAGCGAACTCAGTCTATATACTTCAAACCGACCTTTTCCAGCCCTTCACGCATCTTGTAATAGTCCAGTCCCAGCACACCTGATGCAAAGATTGCGCGTTTCGTACCTTCGTTCGCTTCGCGTGCCTCGGCCGCATCGGCCACCTGCATTGCTACAGCCGCGGGCACGACTACCACGCCATCGATGTCGGCGATCACCACATCACCCGGGTTCACCGATGCGCCGGCACACACCACAGGTATGTTGACCGAGCCCAGTGTGGCCTTGATGGTGCCCTTGGCATGTATGGCGCGACTCCACACCGGGAAATTCATTTCGGTGAGATCTTTCACATCGCGCGTACCCCCATCGATAACCAAGCCCCTGGCACCGCGCGCCTGGAACGACGTGGCCAGCAGGTCACCAAAAAATCCGTCTTCATTGTCAGTCGTGCAGGCAGCCACCACCACATCGCCGGGCTGGATCTGCTCTGCGGCCACGTGCATCATCCAGTTATCGCCGGGCTGAAGCAGCACGGTGACGGCGGGGCCGCACATGTAGGCATTGCTGTAAATCGGGCGCATATAAGGTTTCATCAACCCTACCCTGCCCATCGCTTCATGAATGGTGGCGACACCAAAGCGAGACAGTTTCTCGACCGCCGCAGGGTCGGCGCGCGTAATGTTGCGTTTGACAATACCAAGCTGGTTCATAGCCATAAGAATTTTTCCTTTCAGCGCCCTTGGGCTTTTAGCGCGGCATCAAGCCGCGGATAGACACGGCGCACATTACCCTCGTATACCTTGAACTTGTCCTGACTGCTAAGCATAGTCGAGGCTTCGATGTAACGTTTGGTGTCGTCGTAGTAATGGCCGGTTTCCGGATCGATGCCGCGCACTGCACCTATCATCTCGGAAGCGAACAGGATGTTGTCGACAGGGATCACCTTGGTGAGCAGGTCTATTCCCGGCTGGTGATAGACGCATGTGTCGAAAAAGATATTGTTGAGCAGATGATCCTTCAGCAATGGCTTTTTCAACTCCTGCGCCAGACCACGGAAACGCCCCCAGTGATAGGGCACCGCACCGCCGCCGTGCGGAATCACAAACTTGAGCGTCGGGAAATCCTTGAACAGGTCCGAGGTCAGGCATTGCATGAATGCTGTCGTGTCGGCGTTCAAATAATGCGCGCCGGTGGTGTGAAAGCAGGCATTGCAACTGGTGCTCACGTGGACCATCGCGGGAATCTCGTACTCGACCATCTTTTCATAGATCGGATACCAGTAACGGTCACTCAATGGCGGCGAGGTCCAGTGTCCACCTGACGGGTCCGGGTTCAGATTGATGCCGACAAAACCGTATTCCTTGATGCAGCGTTCCAGTTCCGGAATACAGGTTCTGGGGTCCACTCCCGGCGACTGCGGCAGCATGGCTGCACCGATGAAATTGTCGGGAAAAAGTTGGGCAACGCGATAACATAATTCGTTGCAGATAGCCGCCCAGGTCGAACTGGTTTCGAAATTGCCGATGTGGTGGGCCATGAAACTGGCACGCGGCGAGAAAATCGTCAGGTCGCTACCGCGCTCCAGCATTTTCTTTAACTGATTGCTGATGATGGTTTCGCGCAGATCATCGTCGCTGATTTTCAGATCGGCCACTTTGGGCATCAGTACTGGATCTTTCAAGGCGGCGATCTGGCGGTTACGCCAGTCTTCCAGCGCCTTTGGTGCAGTCGTGTAATGTCCGTGACAATCGATGATCATTGTGTTCTCCGGGGTATTCTGTGTTGTTGTCATGCGGGCTCAAAGCCATGTATTCGTTTGGCATCCATCGTTTCTGGCGACGCCAGGAATGCCACGAACTCGCTTGCGGCTTTCCGGTCACTCGCATTGGCACAAACACAAGCAGTGAATGTGCTGATGATTTCAGCACCCGGCGGCAAAGGCCCTACCACGGTTATTCCCGGTACTTCCTTCAACTCGCTATACTGCTGAAAGCCAATCTCTGCATCTCCCTTGGCAATCAAACTCCCAACCGATACCCCGGATGGCGCCTGCTGCAGCTTGCCCCCTAGCTTGGCTACCATACCCCAGGATTCGATCAGCGCCTTCAAGGCGCGCCCGCTCGGCCCGGTAGAGAATCCAATGGACTTGGCTGCCAAGAGAATCTTCCGGAGTGCATCGATGGTACGGATATCGGGGATGCTTGCGCCTTCGGAGATCGCCATCATGACTCTAGAGTGGACGACGTCCGCCTTGCTGCCGGCAACAGCGCTACCGGAGTCGATCAGTGCGTCGATCGCGGCTACATCAAGAACAGCCACATCAAATGGCTCTCCGTTTTGCACACGCTTTGCCGCATCGACCCCGCCCACCGATTCGATGGTGACTCCAACCGAGTGTGAATTCCGGTAGCGTTGCGCGAGGTCGGCTAACAAGGCTTCTGTGGCTTTCGACGAAACTCCAGTAATCGATAAATTCATTAACGCCATCCCAATAGAAAGATGTCTGACTTCTTGCTGCCATCCAAGGAATTGCGATCTGCATTGTCTTCCTTCGACCAGATGATGAGACTATATTAGCGATGCGGGAGTAATGCAGCTAGGCAGTATATTCACTAGCAGTTATCGATTATTGTTATATGAATAACGAACGGGTAGCGTTGTCATACGAATGAAACATCCGTGTGTTTGACCTTCTGGCTGCAGGATGATCTAGCCGTGGAAATGTCCGGGTGTTGCTCACTTCGCCAACAAGCCTGCCAGATCAAACGTGTTGTCCGCTGCCTGTGCCGGTGTCGGTGACACACCGGCATCCAGCAGTTTGCGCGCAAGCAGGTGATCCTTGCCGGCATTCACTGAGTCGACTGCGATGAGCCGCCCACCGTGAAAATGAAAGACCGAGAAACTGCCAGATGCCATCGCACCGCGCACGACCCATTGCTCTGCGCCGGCAGACAGACCTGCCATTTGCAACTTCTTGTCATACTGGTCGCTCCAGAACCACGGCGTCGCAACAAAGGGTCGCTCCTGATTCATTAATGCAGCGGCAGCGGAACGGCCCTGCTCGGTTGCGTTTTGCACCGATTCCAACCTGAGCAAACTGCCATCGGACAACCTGCGCGCGGTGCAGTCGCCCGCGGCCACAACGCCGGGCACCGAAGTACGCGCGCAGGTGTCCACGATGATGCCGCGATCGCAATCGATCCCTGCAGCCCGGGCCAGTGAGTCGTTGGCGGTGACACCGATGCCGACAATGACCAGGCCTGCCGGAAAACGCCGGCCATCTGCGGCGAGAACAGCGGCCACCTGCCCTTGCGTGCTGTCGATTGAGGACAGCTGTGCATTGAAAACGAATTCAACACCATGGTCCGCATGAAGTTGCGCATACCAGTCGGACAGCAGCGGCGCGAGCACCCGTCCCAACAGGCGCGGTGCCGCTTCCAGCACGGTCACCGCCAGGCCGAGCTTGCGTGCCGTGGCAGCTACTTCCAAGCCGATGAAACCGCCGCCGATCACCACTACGGGCAAACCTCGATCGGCACAATTATCCAGGTGACGAACGATCGCACCGGCATCGTCAAGCGTGCGCAAAGCCAGCACCCCATCGGCATCCACACCCGGAATGGCCAATGCACGCGGCGTGGCGCCGGTGGCCAACGCCAGTCCATCATAGGCCAGCTTGCTACCGTCAGACACGGTAACGGTGCGTGAGGCGATATCGATCGCCAACACCTTTAGGCCGGTGCGTAGCGTGATATTCTTTCTTTCCAGCGCTGCGGACGTGCGCATGGTCAGTTGGGCTGCATCCAGTTCGCCCGCCAGCCAGGCTTTTGACAGGGGTGGGCGATGGTAAGGCGTATGGGCCTCGTCGCCCAGCAGGGTAATTGCGCCGTCATAGCCGCCGGCGCGCAGTGATTCGGACAAATGCACGCCCGCCTGACCCGCGCCGATGATAACGAAGCCAGGCATCACTCTTGTGTCGGTGGCAGCGTAACCACCAGGCCTTCCAGCGCGTCGCTGGACTTGATCTGACAGGAAAGCCGGCTGTTGGGACGGCGCTCACTGGCCACATTCGCCAGCATCGCCAGTTCACCTTCCGATGGTGGCGGCAGTTCGCCCAGACGCATAGGATCCACATAGCAGTGACAGGTGGCACAGGCACATGAACCGCCGCACTCGCCCAGTATGCCGTCCACCCCGTTGGCAGTAGCGCCCTGCATGAGGTTCCATCCTGCCGGCAGGTTCAATGTGACCGCTTCTCCGGATGGTTCGATGTAGGTGATGTTGGGCAAAGGTGAATCTCCTTGATGTCTTCGATTATTCGATTATAAAGTGGCAAGTTCCAGCCGCAACGGGCTGCGAAAAGTGGACGATGGCATCCAGGTTAACTGCTCATGGACGCGGCGGTATTCGGGTATCACCTTGTGCAGTTCATCAAACGCCACCTTGATCGACAGGCGCGCGATGGCAGTTCCCAGACAGGCATGCACCCCGCCGCCAAAGCCGAGATGGCCTCGCGGCTTGCGCATAATGTCATACGTATCGGGATTGGCAAACTGGCGCTCGTCGCGGTTGCCCGAACCATACGCCATACAGACAAAGTCGCCCGCGCGCATGGTCCGGCCGTGCAGTTCCACATCTTTTTGCAGGCAGCGGCGGAAACGCTGCGCCGAGGTATTGAAACGCAATGACTCCTCCATCGCATCCGCGAGCAATGCCGGATTGGCCACGCACTGCCTGCGCGCATCAGCAAAGTCGGCCATGTTGTAAGCGAACATGCTCATGAAGCCACCCAGCGACTCGATGCCCGCCATGATCAGCGTGGTGGTGGTCAGCAGCACTTCGCGTTCATCAAGCTTGTCGCCGTCGATTTCCGCCATGCTGAACTGGGAAATCAGGTCGTTGGTGGGATTGGCACGGCGCTCGGCAATGACTTTGCCTGCATAGTCCTGCATCCAGTTATAGGCCGCGATGTGCTCGGGGCCCTTGGCGCGGGTTTTCGCGTCTGACTGCACCATCATCACGGCCTTGTCGCGCACCGTCTGTTCGTCGCCCAGCGGCAGGCCCAGCACGGCAAACAGTACGCGCACGGTGAATTTGGACGAGAATTCATCGATGAAGTCGAATTGCTTTTTGCCTCGCAGACCGGCAGCGGCTTCACGCGCAATGTCTCGGATCGGTTCCGCAAGCGTTTCCATGTTGCGCTTCATGAAGGCCTGCTGGATCAAGCCACGCAGGCGGTCATGCCGCGGCGGATCGGTGGTGCCCAGCGTCGCGCCGGCGCGGCCGGGCAGCTCGGTCATCAGGTTGCCCTTGGCGGAAGAGTAGGTCTCCCAGTCGTTGCCGGCCGCAACGATGTCGGCGTAACGCGACAGTACCCACATCTGCGCCTCTTCGCTCCAGAAACATGGATATTCATCGCGCAGGGTTTTGTAAACCGGGAACGGGTCTGCATCTACGGCGGGTGAGTAGGGATCAAAACTGAACATGGTGGATCTCCGCTGGCAGGATGATGAAAGAATCCTGGTTTAAAATCATTGGAACGGGGTAAGCAGCAAACTATTCATGCGGCTTGCGAGGATGAATTTTCCAGGGCCAGCATGCGGTCCAGTATCACACGGGAATGTACTCCGCCGGCATCGATATTGAGCTTCAACAGCCGCCGCCCCGGATGCTCCAGCAGATTCCTTTGCTGCTGTTCAAGCATGTCCATGTCCTCGCTGAAAATATTTCCCTGGCCTTCACGGATGGTTGCCGTGAGCTCGGCATCCTGGGGTTTGAAGTTGCGCGCCATTCCCCAGAAATACCAGTGCGAGGTTTCCGTTTCGGGCGTGATGAAGTCGACCACGATGCTGGATGCCTTGTATTTCGGGGCGGCGTGGTACCCCCCATTTCCCGCATGCGCAACGCCCACTTCGATCATCACGTGACTAGGCGCCGAGAAGCGGCATATCTGCCAGCGATCGACCGGAACATCATCCGCCAGGTTGTTGCCTCGCAGTGCCATCTTCCAGAACGGGGGGGCCATGATATTTTCCATATAACGGCTGGTCACCACTTCTTCGCCTTCAACCGTGGTATTGACCGGTGCCTCATCGATCTCCTTCTGTCCTATGCTGGTGGCATGCACATAGGTCTCGTGGGTGAGATCCATCAGGTTGTCGATCATCAGGCGGTAATCGCACTGCACATGGAACAATCCGCCGCCATACGCCCATTCAGGATTTTCTGCCCATGCAAGATGATGGATCTTGGCGCGATCGGCCAATCCCTGATCGCCCGGCCAAACCCAGATGAAGCCATAGCGCTCTTCGACGGCATAGCTCTTGATGCAGGGGAACTTGTCTACCCGCTGGCCGGGCATGGAACTGGTCTTGCCATCGCAACCCATGTTCAGTCCGTGATAACCGCACACCAATACGCCATCGCGCACAGTACCCAGCGAAAGCGGCGCACCGCGGTGCGGACAGAAATTTTCTAGCGCGACGACCTTGGCTCCGTGTCCGCGATAAAAAACGATGCTTTCACCACAGATACGCCGGCCCAGCGGACTCCCAGCGATCTCATCCGGAGTGCAAGCCACATACCAAGCATTTTTTGGGAACATAATCGATCTCCTGTTGGCGGTATTGATCGTCAGAACGGTTCAGGGAGAGTCAATTTTCATTGCATCAAGAATGCTGCACTGATCATTCGGGATACCCTTGCCGGGCAAAATTCCGTTCCCATTCTGTCACCCCTTCCGACCCGTTTGCAATCAGCTCAAACCGGGTAATGACGATGTGCAGTCTGGATTGTGATCCAGCGCAGATCCGTGAATTCATCGATCACCGCCTTGCCGCCGAAGCGGCCATAACCGCTGCTCTTCACACCGCCAAACGGCATCTGCGCCTCGTCGGCCACGGTGGATGAATTGATATGGCAGATGCCCGACTCGATCCGCTTGGCGATGCCCAGTGCACGCGCGATATCGCGGCTGAACACCGATGCAGACAGGCCGTATTCACTGTCATTGGCCAGCGCAACAGCCTGTTCTTCATCGGTGAACCTCAGCACCATTACCACTGGACCGAAAGATTCTTCCTTGTAAATGGACATCGCCGGAGTGACTTTATCCACCACCGCCGGCTGCATGATGGCACCCTCGATGCTGTAATTGCCGGTGGCCAGATACGCGCCTTTCGATACCGCATCATCGATCAGGTGCTTTACCTTTTGCGCGGCCTTGGTGTCGACCATTGCGCCAAACAACGAGTTGCCGCTTGCGGGATCGCAGCACTTCAGGGATTTCGCCTTGGCGGCCAGTTTCTCGATGAATTCATCGGCAATCGCCTGGTCGACGATGATGCGGTCGGTGGACATGCAAATCTGTCCCTGGTTGAAGAACGAGCCGAACGTTGCCGCCTGTATCGCTTCGTCCAGGTCGGCATCCTTTAGCACCACCATCGGATTCTTGCCACCCAGTTCGAGCAGTACCGGCTTAAGGTGACGTGCCGCGTGCTGGGCGATGATGCGTCCCACCGCGGAAGAACCGGTGAAATTTATCCGGCGCACTGCAGGATTGGCGATCAGATGTTCCACCAACGCGGGCGCGTCGGCCGGCGCATTGCTGATCACATTCACCACGCCGGACGGAAATCCGGCTTCATTGAATACGGCGCCGATCAGCAGATGCAGGGCAGGACAAGACTCGGAGGCCTTCAATACCACCGTGTTGCCGCAAGCCAGCGGCATCGCGACGGCGCGGGTGCCGAGTATGACCGGCGCATTCCACGGAGCGATACCAAACACAACCCCGCAAGCCTGGCGTATCCCCATTGCGATATTGCCGGGAACGTTGGACGGGATCACCTCGCCGCCGATCTGGGTTGTCATAGCAGCCGCTTCGCGCAGCATGCTCGCTGCCAGTCCGACATTGAAATGGTACCAGCCGCCCGAACCGCCCGTCTCAGCCACGCCGCGTGCGGCAAAATCCTGGGCATGGCTTTCCATCACATCGGCGGCTTTCAGCAATAATTTGCGCCGTTCAACCGGCGCCATCTCCGCCCAGGCCGGAAAGGCCGCCGCTGCCGCGGCTACTGCCGCGTCCGCATCTGCCAGAGTCGCCGAAGGCGTACGGGAGGCGACATTACCATTGACCGGATTTTTTCTGTCGTAGGTGGATTTGTCAGAAGCGCCACGAAATGTACCACCGATAAGAAGTTGTGATTCAAACATGTTGATCCCCGTACATAATATAGGCGCGGCATGGAAAGGAAATATAGCGCGGAACCAATCCTGATAATGCCACGTATATTTATTGGATTATATTTATCGGTCCAAACAGTCCAGCAGTAATGCCGCGGCTGTCTTGACTGTCTTGGTTAACACTCAAGCTTATTATTATTTTGCGTGATTCCCAGACACGTCAATGTTAGCCAAATGACCGGAATGACGCTATGCATTATCCGCTCTAGCTGCTATCTATTAATGTGATAGGAGATTACCGTTACCTGACCAACAACCCGCGCAACAGGTTCATGACTTGCTTGGTCAATGGTGTAATGGGTTTATGTGCGGATATTGCCATACAAAGCGTGCTCAACAGCTGCGGCTTCTCCAGCGGCCGCACACTGAATGCTTCCGGCTGTTGCTCATTTTTTATCGCATTGCGTGACAGGACGGCGTGCCCGTGCCCGGCACGAACCAGGTCAATAATGGACCGGACACTTGATATCTCCCATGCGATCTGCAATTTCAACCCCGTCAATGCAGCCTGGGTTTCGATAAGTTTACGGATGGCATGCGCACGTTCCGGGACAATGAGCGGATAATTGACCAGTTCGCTGAAGTTGATCGTGGTGTTGATGGCAGGCTTGCCGTTCACAGGACTCACCAGAACCAGGGGTTCCTGTAGCACCGGAATGATTTCGATAGATGGTTGCGATTCCGGATTGTGCAATACCACGATATCCACCCTGCCCGTGGAAACCCATTCGGCAAGGTGGGTCGACAATCCCTCAACGATGGCAAGACGCGCCTTCGGAAATTCCTGCTTGAAACCTTCCACCAGGGGCAGCGTAAGCATGCGTCCCATGGTCGGGGGCAGACCGATTACTATACTGCCCACCGGCTCGTCGCGCGCGGCATCAATGTCTTCCCGAACCCGTGAAACCAATTGCAATATGGCAATGCTGTGATCGAACAGCCTTTTTCCCGCCTCGGTCAGAACCACGCCACGCCCATTGCGCAACATGAGCGTGACATGTAAATCGGCTTCCAGCAGCCGTATCTGCCGGGACAGTGCAGATTGTGCGATGTTCAATACGATGGCTGCCTTGCTGAGGCTTCCCATCTCCGCAGTGCGCACAAAATACTCGAGCTGATTTAGGTTCATCGTGTCCAGAACAATATTGATATTGTCTGGACATTAGCTCACCGCAAACACATCAGTCAAGACTATATAACCGATATGCCGCGGCTGACTGCCCGCATCTTGCGACCGCACCTGCGTATCTATTGTCAGGCCGGGTCGCGGTCGTTCCAGGCGCGGCGCACTATCAAAATAACAAGATCAAGCTTGGACTTCCCTGTTCGGCAACAGGAAATGGGCCAGGGCAGGCAACAGGATCAATGCACCCAGCATGTTCCAGAGGAACATGAAGGCAAGTATCAGCCCCATATCCGCCTGGAATTTGATCGGTGAAAATATCCAGGTACCCACCGCGATCGCCAGCGTTACACCGGTCAGGATCACGACCCGTCCGGTAAACTGCAACGCCTGATGGTACGCGTCAGACAAATTCTCTCCGGCATGCATGCGCGCTAGCACCACGCTCAATACATACAATGCATAGTCCACCCCGATCCCTACACCCAGTGCAATGACAGGCAGGGTGGCGACTTTCACCCCCATGCCAAGCCAGACCATGAGTACCTCGCACAATATTGAAGTCAGCATCAAAGGCAGTACCGCAACCGCAACGGCACGCCAGGATCTGAACGTGATATAGCAAAGAATGATTACAGCCCCGTATACCCAGAACAGCATTTGATGCATCGCTTTTTTGACCACAATGTTGGTGGCCGCTTCGATCCCCGCACTTCCGGCAGCCAACAAGAATTTGACCTGCGGCGTATTGTTTTTTTCCGAAAAAGCCTCGACCGTATCCACCACGCGGGTCAGCGTCGCTGCTTTGTGATCTTTCAAGTAAACATACAAGGACAGCATCGAGCAACTCTGATTGAACAATTCACGCGGGGCGATTTCCTGTACTGAGCCCAGTGTGCCCCGATTGGGCGAGAGGTTGTACCATTTGAAGTTACCCTCGTTATAGCCTACCGCCGCCAACTTGCTCAGCGCGGCCATGGAGTTGGTCGAATCGACACCCGGCAATTGCTCCAATTGCCAGGAAAGCGCATCCACCTTGGACAAGGTCTGGTAGTTGGTACACATATCGGGTGGCGTTTTTACCATCACCACCAGCACATCGGTACTTGCGGAATAGTTTTTGACCATGAATGAATTGTCGCGGTTATAGCGTGAATTTGCGCGCAGTTCCGGTGCGCCAGGATCCAGGTCACCGACCTGCAAATGGGTACTGACCATGAATCCCAGCACCGCCAACACGATGCTTACAATGACGGTAATACTGGCCCAGCGTTGCTGCGTAAAATGATCCAGGAATCTCCATAACCAAGGCTTTGGGGCGTTCTTGCTATCCGCATCCAGCGTCACGCTGCGCGCAGCCGCCTTGCTGCTGACACCTGTATAGGACAATAGGATAGGCAGCATGACCAGATTTGTAAAAATCAATACGGCCACGCCAATACTGGCAATCACGGCGAGATCCTGGATCACCTGGATGCGTATCATTGTCAGCACCAGAAATCCCACCGCATCGCACAACAAAGCCGCCATACCGGCAACAAACAGGCGCCGGAACGTATAACGGGCCGCGACGACGCGGTGCGTGCCTCGCCCCACGTCCTGCATTATCCCGTTCATCTTTTGCGCGCCATGGCTCATGCCGATCGCAAACACCAAAAATGGAACCAGTATCGAATAGGGATCGAGTTCAAAATGAAACGTGGCGAGCAAACCAAACTGCCACAGCACGGCAATCAGGGAGCACATTACCACCAGCATGGTGCTGCGCCAGCAACGGGTGTACCAGAACAGAAAGACTGCGGCGATCAGAATGGCAAACACAAAGAACATCAACACCTGTTGCAATCCATCGATCAGATCGCCGACTATTTTGGTAAAGCCGGTAATGTGAATTCGTATTCCGTTGGTTTGATATTTGCTGCGAATTTTTTCCAGATCGTGGGAGAACTGGCGATAGTCAAGCGCCTTGCCAGTCTGCGGATTGACATCCAGCAGCGGCACGACAATGATGCTCGACTTGAAATTGTTGGCCACCAACTGGCCGATTATGCCGGCGCGCTGAATATTGGTACGCAGGACATCCATGCTTTTTTCCGAGCCGTCATAAGAATCAGGAATGACGGTACCGCCTTCCAGCCCATCTTCCGTTACGGCAGTCCAGCGCGTATTCGAGGTCCAAAGCGACTTCATAAAGGAACGATCCACGCCCGGCAGCAAAAAGATTTCATCATTCATCTTCTGCAGGGTGTTGAGATAGCTTTTGTTGAATATCGTACCCTTGTCGACCTCAACCGCAATACGCAGGGAATTCCCCAGCCCGCTTAATTCGGATTTATTCTGGAGGTAATTGACCACGAAGGGGTGGTAGGTCGGAATCATCTTCTCGAAACTTGCATTCAACTTCAATTTGGTCGCCTGAAAGCCGAGCAACACTGTGATGATCAGACAGAGTATGACAATTGCGGGGCGATGATTAAACAGTACCCGCTCCGCCAAATTGCCGGAACGCGTGTCAAAATCCTTGACATCACGAATTACAGGTTGTTGCACTAACTCGTTGGATATTTTCAATTAAAACTCCATATACAGCAGTTAATCCGCACCTACTTTAGGTATCGATGTTAATCAGGCCATGCCTGATCAAGGTGCAGGCCAAGTTTATTGTTTGGTAACGGCAGCAAGCGGCGCAAGATGTTTAATACCCCGAAGCCCAACCACGATCAGGCTACCGTCATTTGCCTCGGCGATTCCCGCTACGGGCAGATTTTCCTTGCCGGATTGCAGTTGGAAGTGTCTTCCATCGTCATGACTGATCAGCAAATCACCGGCTTCATTAACGAGTACCAGCGTACCATCCGTCAACCGGATACCGGCAGATATTGTGACCGTGGATCCGGTATCGATTTTCTTCCAGCTGTGCCCCAGGTCTCCGGACCAAAACGCGTTTCCGCGCAGCCCGAAAATGACCAGTTGCCCGTCCTTGCTGACGACCAGCCCAAAGTAGGAGCCCTTGTAAGGTGAAGCGACAGGCTCAAATGTTGCGCCATCATCATGTGAACGCAGCAATGTTCCCTGTTCACCCACGATGAACAGCTCGCCGCCGTCAGGACGAATACCATACAGATCCCAGCCACGCGGGTTCTTCACGTGCTGTTGCCAGGCTTGCCAGCTCTTGCCGCCATCGGTGGTTCTAAATATCAGGTTGTAAGCACCGATGATGTAGCCATTCAGATCATCCTTGAAATAAAGGTCAAGGAATGGTTTGTCCGGGCCATCATTGACCAGCCGCTTCGCTGCGGTTTGCTGCTCGGGCGTAACAGCCGCCTGCGCCACGATTGCAGCGGCTTGTATGCCATCGAGTTGCTTGCTCCAGGTTTCGCCGCCATCACTGGTATGCAACACCACACCGAGGCTGCCGACTGCCCAACCAGTATGCGCATTGACAAACCGGACCGCCACTAGGCTGACCTGTACCGGTGTGGCCACCTGACGCCAGGTTTTGCCGTCATCATCCGATAACAGAATAATGCCGCGCTCACCCACCGCCACCAATCTCGGCCCTGCATTGGCAATAGCCAGCATGACCGCTTTCAAGGCCTTTGGCGTGACGATTGACGGCTGCGTCAATACTTCAGGGATATCTGATGGAACAGCCAATGCGGCCGGCATCGCCAACAGTACCCATATACATGCCGCGAGTATCCGAATAATTTTGTTCATTGTTGCCCGAGATCAAATTTTTTTAATTTAAGAAAAAATCATTTTATTGGTAAAAATCCGCCCATGCTTCGATATTTTGAGCATGGACGGATTCAAGTATTTCGCACTGCATTGTATGGCCAGAAGATCCGGCAATGCATTTCCAGATCAACTCGACTCTCCGCATACACGACAGCAAGAGCGTATGCGAAAGATCATTTAGCGAGCACCGCGATTCGCCAGCGAATCAGTGCTAAAGAAGCTGGTTGGCAGTCGCGGTATTTCTTTGTATTGGACTGGCATCTCGTTCGAAGAAGAGTTCAGCAGATATGCGCCCGTTTCCAGGTCGTAAGTTCCCCACATGACAGTTCCGATCAGAGCAGGAATATCCGGCGCCAGCAGAGTCAATGTGTAATTGCTTCGCCATATTTTCCCCTGGGCATCGTAACCGTCGATCATCATGATTTGCCAAGTATCTTCATCGATGTAGTAGTCTCGCTTGGGCACAACGTGGCGCTTGCCGGGGATCAGGTCGGCTTCCACGACCCAGACACGGTGTAATTCCCAGCGTACCAGATCAGGATTCAGGAATTTCGGGCCAACCAGATTGGCAACTTTTGCCGATGCTGCACGGTTGTTGTTGTAAGGAATATACATCTCCCTTTTGCCTAGGAGTTTTAGTGAATAGTGATCGATAGGGCCAAACTTCATGAAGGCTTCATCAAAGAAACCAATCCCAGAAGTAACGGAATCTGGAGTGTCGTAAGCCACGGATGGTGCACGGCGAACACGGCGCTGCCCTACCAGATATTGCCACAGCTTGCGCGGAGTTTTGCTGTTTAGTCCATCGATGGTCAGGATACCCTCGCCGGCTTTTGACGCGGGTCCGCGCGTATCCAGCATATTATATGAATAAACGCCGCCTTCTTTTTCCGGGCTGCCTCCCTTGAAATAATACGGCCGCATGATGGTCTGAACGGCAGAATTTGCCAGCGCGCGCCGCCCATCCGAGGTAACAATCCAGCATTGGGTATCATATTGTGTGGTAACGCCCAACCAAGCCAGATCATGATTCTTAATAACCTGATAGCCATCCTGAGGGATCGGGAAAGGTACACCACCAAATGCACCCTCAACGCCCCAGCCGCCATCAACTGATTTTGCACTGGTGGCATTTTTGAACGTGTTTTCATAGACCCAGTCCGGTGCGCCCCCGGTTCGATGCGTGGGATAAATCTCGAGACGGTAATCCGGGTATTTTTTAAGCAATGCAATCGTACCGACCGTCAATTTGGATGCATATTGTTCCATGTTTTTTCCGGTGATCGTAAACAGCGGCTTCTCGGCCGCAAACGGATCCTTGCGCGCATCGCCCGGTTTGTATCCAGGCGCGACCTTGTCGTAGACCCCGGTCCAGGCAGGAATGGTGCCGTCCTTGTTGCCCGCTCGTTCTGCACCCATCGGTGTCAGGGTAGTTTTCAATGTGGCTGCCTGTTCTGCCGATACCGCCGCGTTGGCACTATTCGCCACCAGATATCCGAATCCAAGCGCAATGGCCAGAGCCGCAATTTTCATATTGGGTTTCATAATATTTCCTTATGCTAAATTTAGAATGAACGCTTGATATAGAGAGAAATGTTGTCACGATCAGCAAGTGATTGACCGTTACTGATCATGGGCAGGCCAGTAGCTGGATTGTTGATCAAGAACGGCGTTGCCGCACCCAGATAGTGTACATAGTTGACTCCGCCCTTCCAGACCTGTTGGTAGGTTCCGGTTACGCCGACACTCATGTCGCCACCATGTTCGACACCGCCATTGAATTTGAATACCGCTCTGGAACGGCCACTCAGCCCATAACCCAACCCGATCGGAATCGAGATGTCCAGCCCGTCCATCACCTGGTAATAATCCGGCTGGAATATCATGCGCATCGAAGTCGCGTCCCGCGTGGTATTGGGGTCGACGTCCGAGCAGTTGGCCGTGCAACTGGTTGCGCGATTCCATCCCAGCTCTGCCAGCCATACGCCGCCTTCAAATATGTTGTTGGTGGGCATCACATACAATGCAGAAAGATTGAAGTGGGCCGTATTTCCAATCCCAAACAGCGGTTTACTGCTGTCTGCAGGACCTGGGGCGAACACCGGGTCATTTACCAGCGGTGTATTGCGACGCACCGAAACTTCCCCCGCCACATTGGCACCAAACAACACCGTACTGGCGCTTGCACCGAATGTCTTGATGCCTTCAGCATACACTTGCTGCAAAGTCCAATCTGGGCTCGCAGCAACATTCACATACAATTGCGGTGATTTATCGTTATATTGAGCGGCATACAAACCGTATTCGGTATCCGAACCCTCGGGCGTGAATTTGATTTTCATGCCGCCCTGACCGGAATTCTTGGCATTCAAATCACTTATGCCGATTGCTGGAGGCGTGGAGGGCCCGGTCAAAATGCCGGCAACACCGACTCCCGCTCCATTGAAATCACTGTTATAGCTGCCCACACCCGGTATGACGTTTGGGCGCCATTCCAGCTGATAATAGGCGCCGACCGACACATTGGCGTTCAATTCCACATCACCCGAAATCTGGTTCACCGGGCGCAGGATTTCCTTGAACTGGGTTCCGGGTACGGACAGCAGCTTCACCAGATCCACCGGACCCTGCGCATTGGCAATGCCGTTTGCCCCCATGAACAGTGTTTCCCCGTAAACCAGCGAATGGCGCCCGACGCGAATTGTTCCGCGCGACTGATCGCCGATGTCGCCCTTGGCATACACGAACGCATCCAGCACCTCTGCTTTTTTCCCGTGCTGATCACGGGTATCGGGTGCAAATTGATTTGCCGCTGAACCCGACAATACTGAAGAACTGTCCAGCACCGAGCCATCGTTCTTGTTACCCCGGTTATAAACAAGGTCATACCAGGCAGCTGCGCTGACCCGCGCGCCCATGTTATGGGTATCGATATCAAATTCTGTCAGCCAGTCAAGGCGATTGGAAATCAACCCCTTCTTCTGGAAGTTCAGGTCACCGTTGTTCTGGTTGAAAGTAAAATTAGCTGGATCGTTGATGAGCGCTGGATCCGCATCCTTCATGCGATAGGCAGTGCTATATTTGATCGTATTGTTCCAGGTGATCCTCACATCCGGATTGCCGGTTTGAATATCGATCGCATAGGCTGCCTGTATCGGCAGCACAGATGCCAATGCAAATATAATTGTTTTGGTTCTTCATCAAATGTACTGTGAATTTTCTCTTAATGTCAGAGAATTCTGTTTTTCAACCACTCCAACGCCATCATGAAAGACACCGCCCTTTACGAACATCTTCTTGGACTGAAAACGCC
>Ga0307375_10000966_pt1 | contig 33024 bp, 33 predicted proteins | sample TR1MG_FD_202531 | JGI IMG/M metagenome (GOLD analysis project Ga0307375, IMG submission 202531) | Soil microbial communities from Risofladan, Vaasa, Finland - TR-1 | ecosystem: Environmental > Terrestrial > Soil > Coastal area > Acid sulfate soil | place: Finland: Risofladan, Vaasa | collected... | reverse complement strand
TCTTGAAGTCCCATTCGATAGCAAAATTGAAACTGAAGCACCGCTCTATAACTATTCCTTGAGTGATCGTCAGGTTGCTCGCGGTGGCCAGCGCCCCCTTTTCAAAGTCATAAGGCTGATGAACGATCCGGTTCAACCCGCCACGGATTGGCGTCAACACGTCGAGGTCGAATCTGCTTTCATTGAAATGCCCCCAGGCCAATTCATTCTGCAGCGGTTCAAAATAGTCATCGCCATTGATAATCACGAAGCCGGGCAGGCTCCCACTCAGATACGCCGCAAGTTCGGTCTTGCCCGAACCACCGCGGCCATCAATGGCAACCGTATAGAACCGACCGTTTCTCGGTGGTTGCAGGCGCAGTTGTTCGAGGAGCGATTTCATTTACGCAACTATGACATATTTCGATTCATGCTCGCTTTTGCCCAATGTCCCAAAGAGCTGTATATCAGGCGATCTTCTTTCGCATGACCACGAATTCGCCTTGATCGTTTATAACACTTCCGCTGAAATCAAAGCCCGCGCGCCCGGCCATCAACTGAGAGACCTTGTTCCACGAATGGATCGCACAGCGGAGATGACTCAACCCTTGCATCCTGGCCAACTCCGTGGCGTGCTTTAAGACCGTCTGGGCGAATTCCATCCCACGACCGTTTCCAATGAAATCAGGAGCCATACCCAATCCGACATCTAGGTCCGAAGAATTCACCTCCATGCCTTGAGCGATCTCCTCGCCACTGTAAGTACTCAAATCCTTGGCGTAATTCCAAGTCCCAATTCCCGACCTATGCGCCTCGGAAAGCGGATGCGTTTGCATTGGCCATTTCTAGCACACGCTTGATCGGATCTATGCTCGAGGTGGCAAATTGAATACCCTTGTTGAGTGGCAGAAAAGAGCTCCAATAGAGAGGCCTACTTCCCTGCAATTGAGAAGAAGTACGGCCAACCCATGGCTTATTGGTTTGATCGAATGGCCGAGATCGCAGATGAAAAGTATCTTGAACAGATTGCATACTTGAAAGAGAATTTCGGTTTCAGTCAGGCTCATGCCAACGCGCTAGTGATGTACTCAAGAGGTTCTCTGACATCGCGACGCTTTGATTCCGTTGACGACTACCTCGTTCAATTTGATGACGTGAGGGGCAAGACGGCGAGAAATATCTTCAAAGCCATAATGACTAAGTTTCCACAGCTGGAACTAGTCATTGCCTGGAACCAACCGATGCTGAAAGTTGATGGTCAATACATTTTTGGTTTAACTGTTTTAGCTAATCATCTCCTGATGGCACCATGGAGCAAGGACGTTCTGGAGAAGTTCGCGCCACGTCTTGAGGGCTTCGAGGTCAATAAGAAGACTATTCGCATTCCAGTTGACTGGAAGGTCGATGCCAAATTATTGCAGGACATGGCAAAGGCGAGGCTCGTAGAAGTAACTAAGCAGCAGTCGAGTCGACCTCCCAGGCGGCTCGCCTTGATATCTCAGCCGTCATGCCATTAACTGGCATGGCAAACCCTATGCAGCAAGATCAAGGTGGCAATTCATGACAGATCTACCCGTAAGACAGCGAACCGCTTGGAAAGCTCTCGAGACGCACTTCGTCAAGATCTCTGGCTATCACCTGCGTACGCTTTTTGCTGAGGACCCGAGCCGCGGAGAAAGGTTCAGTGCGGAGGCAGCTGGTATTTATCTCGATTACTCCAAAAACCGAATTACTGAAGAAACTCTTGGACTGCTCATAGCTCTCGCCAAAGAGTCTGGGGTTGAGGCCAGGCGCGACGCCATGTTTAGCGGCGAACACATAAACGTCTCAGAGGACCGCGCGGTTCTGCATGTAGCGCTGCGAATGCCAAAAAATGCTTCGCTCGTAGTCGACGGGGTCGATGTCGTCGAAGAAGTGCACATCGTCTTGGATCAGATGGCCGACTTCGCCAATCGGATTCGTTCGGGGGCATGGACTGGTCACACCGGCAAACGGATCAGCAACATCGTCAACATTGGAATTGGCGGATCGGATCTGGGTCCGGTCATGGCGTACGAAGCGCTCCGTCACTACTCACAGCGCGATCTCACTTTCCGGTTCGTATCAAACGTTGATGCAACAGATCTGGTTGAAGCAATCCGGGATCTGAACGCCGAAGAAACACTGTTCATTATTTCCTCTAAAACATTTGGCACCATCGAGACGCTCACTAATGCCAACTCGGCCCGTGATTGGCTGGTCAAGAATCTGGGCGACGCTTCGGCGGTGGCAAAACATTTTGTTGCGGTCTCCACGAATAAAGAGAGAGTCACCGCATTTGGGATAGACCCTGCGAACATGTTTCGATTTTGGGACTGGGTAGGCGGACGCTACTCAATGGACTCTGCAATTGGTTTATCGACGATGCTCGCAATCGGCCCAGACCAATTTACTGAGCTTTTGGCTGGCTTTCACGCGATGGACGAACACTTTAGGACTTCACCGGCGGAGAACAATCTCCCCATGTTGCTGGGCTTGCTTGCAGTCTGGAACCGTAACTTCTTAGGTTTTCCGACTGCCGGTGTGATGCCCTATGACCAGTACCTCAAACGGCTCCCGGCGTACCTGCAGCAGTTGACCATGGAATCGAACGGCAAACACGTGACCCTCAACGGTGATGTTGTGGACTACTCGACGGGAGCTGTTTACTGGGGAGAGCCAGGAACTAATGGTCAGCACAGTTTTTACCAAATGATTCACCAGGGCACGACCATAATTCCGATCGATTTAATCGGCTTTGCAAAGAGCCTCAACCCTCTTGGGGATCACCACGACATCTTGATGTCAAACGTATTCGCTCAGGCACTGGCGCTTGCTTTTGGCAAGACCGAAGATGAGGTGCGAAGCGAAGGAACCCCTGACCATGTAGTCCCGCACCGCGTTATGGAAGGCAATAGGCCGACGAATGTACTGTTGGCTGAAAAGTTAACGCCGCGGCTACTTGGATCGCTAATCGCACTTTACGAACACTCTGTTTTCGTGCAAGGCGCAATTTGGGGAATCGACTCTTTCGACCAGTGGGGCGTTGAGTTGGGCAAGGCTGTGGCGGTTGAAATTACTCCCGATCTCAAAAGCAAGTCTGAATCTGGGCTAAGTCACGACTCGTCAACGAATGCACTAATCACGCGTTATCGAGAACTAAAGCGATGAGCGTTGAAGATGAGAAGCGCATTGCCGCTGAGGCAGCCGCCGCCTACGTAGAGGACGGCATGCGTGTTGGCTTGGGAACGGGCTCGACTGTCGCGCATCTTCTGCCATCGCTCGCTCGTCGGGGTGTAACCGCCACTTTCGTTGCAACATCGCCGCGTACTGAGCAAGCCGCTAAAGCATTGGGTCTCGTCGTCGAACCTTTCGACACGCTCGATCGACTCGATCTCGCAATTGATGGCGCCGATCAGGTCACGACTGGCGGCTGGTTGATTAAAGGGGGCGGCGGTGCGCACACCCGCGAGAAGATCGTCGCTGCAGCCACCGATCGCTTCATAGTAATTGCCGACTCCACCAAACTCGTCGATCAGCTCCATACCCCCGTTCCTTTGGAACTCTTAGCGTTTGGACTTGCGAGTACATTGCACCGATTGCAGCCCACTCGAATCCGCGCGGGGGCCATCAGCCCCGACGGCGGCGTTATCGCCGACTTTCTCGGCGAGATCAACGATCCGAGCGAGCTTGCACACCGGCTCTCGGCGTCACCGGGTGTTATCGAACACGGTCTATTCGCTCCGAGTCTGGTGTCCGAAATACTGATCGGTACCGGAGAAGCCGTACGCAGATTGATTATCGGCGAAACTCGATGAAGACATCTAGGGTGCGACTCCTACTCTCTGATGTAGACGGCACCCTTGTAACTCCGAACAAAGTTCTCACCGACCAGTCGATTCGCGCGGTCAAACAACTTGGTGACGCCGGAATCCTTTTTGCAATTACAAGCGGCCGTCCGCCACGCGGCATATCGATGTTTGTCGAACCGTTGAACTTAACCACGCCTCTAGCCGCGTTCAATGGCGGAGTGTTGGCCGATCGCGACATGAAGATCATTGAACAACGAACCATCAGAGATGACCTTGTGGCGCCGACGATTGAATTATTGACATCGCACGGCATGTCCGTCTGGGTATACCAAGACACCGACTGGTTCGTTCTAGATATAGACGGCCCACACATCCAACGTGAGTCTTTGGCGTGTGAGTTCGAACCATCTCAACTTGCATCTTTTGAGGGTATCGGCGGAAGTATCGCCAAAGTGGTCGGAGTCAACGACGACGTCTCCATAGTCGCTGCAGCTCGCTCTGCGATGGCAGAGCAGTTTGGTAGGCACGTCTCTGCCACGAGTTCGCAGACTTACTATCTTGACGTAACTCATCCCGATGCAAACAAAGGAAAAGTTGTGGAATTCCTTTCAGCCAAGTTCGATATCGAGCCCGATGAAATAGCGACCATTGGCGACATGCAGAATGACACTTTGATGTTTGCGCCCTCAGGATTCAGTATTGCAATGGGAAACGCGGATGCAGAGGTTAGAAAGGCGGCAAACGCTCTAACCAAGCGAAACGATGAAGAGGGTTTTGCCTATGCTGTCAACCACTTTCTTCTCGGGTTGAGCGGGTGACATAACCGGAACTGTAGTTAAAACTTCCAGTTTCCACTTAATGACCGTTAGCCATTGCCACGGTCCTTCGATTCAATGCCAAAAGCCACTGAGTCCTCTGCGCCAGTGTTGAAACGGCGTTATGAATATCCGGCGAGCTCATGGGTCTCTCTTTTGCCATATTGTGCATACACATCTACCAACGAACAGAAGTCAACTTATCGGACACCATCACTTGGGAATTCACTACGCCTCAGACGGTGAGCCAAAGAGCAGTAGTGGTTGCGAACAGGAGAACGGGAACGCCGACTAGTCCCACCACTGCGAATCGCGATGCACTGATTGCAACACCTACTGTACGACAACGCTCGCGCCAAAGCAGGGTGGCAAGTGACCCCCACATCGTGATTAGCGGACCAAGATTGGTTCCTATCAGCAACGCAAGCAGGCGTTCAGGAGAGTTCGCCGCAACCGGCTCAAGAGCAACATATGCGGGGAGATTGTTAACCAGGTTACTGCTAAGCGCTCCGGTTCCAGACATGCGGAGCAGGCCGCCCAATCCATTCGAGGTTTTTCCTGCAAGTTCAGCCAACCAACCCGTCAAGCCATGTCGCTGTAAAAAACCAACGATCAGAAAGAGTGAAAGTGTGATCACGACTAGTCGCCAAGGGAGCAGACGCCAACCAATTTTAGATCGATCACGATAGGAAAACCCAACCAGCAAGACGATAGCGCCAACGCTGCCGACTAGCCAGGGGGGTACGCCAAAGATGAATAGCGGCCCAACGGCAACACAGACTCCAACGGCAAGGCGAAAGAGAAGCCGGTCGTCAGGGGTCGGTCGCAGAGGCACCTCATATCTGTCGCCAAGCGAGCCACGCATCAACAACGCGAGTATCACTACTGAAATTGCAACTGCGACCAGCGCTGGAATCCACATTCGGGTTGTATAGTGACTGACTGACCAATGAAGTCGATTGATAAGTAGCAAGTTAGTTAGGTTCGAAACTGGCAGTAAAAGTGAGGCTGTATTTGCCAACCAAACAGTCGCTAACGCGAATGGCCAGGGTGCGATACCCAAACGTCGGCTAAGCACGAGCACAACGGGAGTAAGAAGTACTGCAGTGGTATCGAGCGAGAGCAACATAGTCGTGACACTCGCTAGAACAAGAACGAGGAACCAGAGGCGCCGCACCGAGCCACGCGCCCCACGTGCACCCAAGACTGAGGCCGCTTCGAAAACTCCTGCCGCATCAGCAAGTTCAGCAACGACGGTGATCGTGAGCAAGAACCCGAGAATAGGTGCTACCCGGACAAGAGTCATCCACACCCAGTTGTCCGTCATTCGCACCTCCCCATGAGGCGACAAGCATAGTTAGCGTCCAGTGAAGCTCACAGCCTGTTCGTCGGTGAATTTAGACCCGCGAATTTGTTTGAACCTCATCAACAAACGACAGGCGTCGGCCATACAATTATTCGAGCGTCCGATTCATATCAGCCAAGTGACCGGTATTCGCAAGGCGCTGCACGGAGAATTCGTAGCCGTCTGGCCTGATCCACCTCGCTCGGACCACCCAGCGATAGAGCCAATTGTGGGTGATGCAATGGCACCCGTGACCACGTGCAAAACGCTAGAGCCCAACGTGGATCGAAGGGCCTAGCAACATCCCAATCAATTACACTAGCAAGACACCTATCGTTGAAAACAGCGTCGTATGGACCGAAATCATTGTGGCAAATGATTTGCCATCCTGCGGATCACCACCGCCCGACATTTCGAAGAATGATGTCTGACCAGACATACGTCGGCCACGGTCGTTCGACGGGCACTTCGCCGGACAAGAAGGAAAGTATCTCGCATCTCTTATCGTCGAATCCCACAACTTTAGGTACACCGCTGAAACCAACTGTTTCGAGATACTTGAACAGCGCCGATACCGACGAAGTCCAGTGCCCAGTACTTCGTCGCACTGTGTCACGAATTCTTATAACCGCGGAGGAATTGCCTACAGCTCATTCCACTCTGGTTAGCCCGTAGTCTCCAAGGAACCCGTCCTGATTCAGACAGACAAAATAGGTTTCATAACCCGATGGTTATCCGGGGCTGAGATATGGCAACTGCTCGCCGATGGACTACTTAATGACGCCGCCTCTGTCGCGGCACTTGCCCTCTTACATTGTCAACGCGAGGTGCAGGCAACACCATTCTTCAATCAGGGTTCAGCTAGCGCCCATAGTCATCTTCATAGCGAACGATGTCGTCCTCACCAAAATAGGTTCCAGTTTGAATTTCGATGAATGAGAGCTCCTGACTACCCGTGGCCCCAATTCTGTGTTTCTGGCCGATCGCGATATCAACGGATTGACCAGTTTGAAGCGTGCGTTCTTCATCACCAACGCGAACAGCGGCTGTACCACTGGCAATGAACCAGTGTTCTCTTCTCAATTTATGGCTCTGTAGCGACAATCGCTGACCGGGTAAAACGGTGATTACTTTAACTTGACAATATTCATCCGTAAAGAGAACTTCATAAGTACCCCACGGCTTATGTGTCTTCGACATTTATGCCCTTCCTATTCTTAAGGCTAGAACGAAATATATGCGGCCTGAACAATTAGGAACAATCGCTTCACAACCACTTCCTAGCGCTCATAGGTCATAGATTCTACGAGATAATCGATCGAGACCGTGGCGATAGAAATCGACTGATCAGCTATCCCGTATGGGAGGATCAGAGTTCCGTTATGTACAAATCCACCGCAAGAGTAAACAACGTTAGGAACGTAGCCTTCGCGCTGATTTTGGGACGCGGCAAGCAATGGTCGAGTGAGTCGAGCCAGAACACGCTGTGGATCGTCTAAGTCAAGAAGGATCGCCCCTATGACGTATTTTCGCATTGGCCCCACCCCGTGAGTAAGCACCAGCCAACCGGCGTCGATTTCGATCGGCGAACCACAATTGCCCAATTGAAGTGTCTCCCAGGACTGTTCAGGTACCTGCACCGGAGTTGACTCATTCCAGAAAAACAGGTCATCCGAAAATGCGATTGCATTTGTCTCACGATCAGACCTGGATAGGGCGACATAATGCCCGTTGATCTTCCTCGGGAAAAGAGCTAAACCCTTGCCAGATGCGGCAGACCCAGCCATTGGCGAACAAGTAAAGGCCTTGAAATCCTTTGTTTCGAGAAGTTGTTGCGAAATATTTATGCCGTCGAATGCGGTATAGGTTGCGTAGTAGGTGATTTCTCCCTCGTCGCTTACAAATCTCACGAAACGAGCGTCCTCCATGCCACGCTTTTCGATCGGAGCCTGAGGCCATAACACGCGTTCCGAAAGGATGCTGTTGGACGGAAATTCGATGCGGTAAGAGGCCTTCGCCAAGAGACGAAGATTTAACAACGTGCTAAAAGTTTGACGGCGTGTTGCAAAATCTGCCGCCAGTAATTCGATTTGAATTTCTAGTTCTGTGGTGTCGAATTGCACAGTGAGTTCATTGAGCACAAAGGATGTGTTTTCAAGGTCATCCCCGAGTTCGTCCATTTTTGCGTGAAAGACGCTCTTTTGATGAGTTCCTGGAATCCCGTAGGCAGTCGCCGGGAATGAGCCCGCTGGATCCAGAGTCACGTTTCCGCTTGCAGTGACCTTTCCGGTCCTGAACCCAATTGAAGAAATGTGCCCTTCGCCGATTCCACGAACACTCATGACAAAGTTTGCATCGCCACTATCGTCTTGTTGCGGGTGAAGGACTGCCGATGGATTGCAGATTGCTGCGCCTTCGATTGAGAATTCGTTGGTGAATGAAGCACCAATGAGATGCTTTCGAGCTGTCGATATATGAACGTCTGGGTCGACTCTCGACATCACCATATCTGCATGCTCTTCGAAATAGTCGTTGAGATTTCGGTGACGGCTGGAGAATTCGGCTTCGATTTCCAGCATTTTGTCTACAACCGAAGACTCGTCCATGTCGAGGATTCGGTCAATTACTTGCGTTGCTCGCGAATCTCCTGGACCTACGCCCTCACGACCCGCAACGAAGAAGTGCGCAATAGTGCGAGCATGATCGGGTAAAAGTTCAATACCTGTCTGAGTCACCTTTACCTGCGAAACGTCAGAATCAGGGGCCACATCATCGGGTAGAGCACTCATGGCGCAAACACAAATGAACTCGCGCGCTGCATAGTAGTGACCAGAGCCAGTGTCGATTCAGCGCCTTGATTGAGATTCACTTGTTTAGGCTGCAACCCGTCGAAACCGCCACCTGAGTCTGCGTCATACATCTGTAGTCCAACATCATTAGATCCGGTAAACCAATTTGCGGCAGCGCTCACGCCCCCGGCCCAAATATCGTCCCCAGTGATTGCATATGCTCGCCAACAAGCATCCGCGATTGCTGCCACTTCAATAGGTTGCTGGTCGAATTGCGGTCCGCGATCTTCAGGACCTCGTCCCTTAGTTCCCGTAACGGAAAGATGCCCCTCAGGCGTCTCGGTCTCCAATAGCCAGGCCAGCATTTCTAGACCACGTTGGAGATCGTGTTTACTTGCTAGGGCCGCGCCGGCAGCGATGACGGCTTCAGCTAAGGCGCCATTTGCATAGCGCAGTCGAGCTTCGGGCCACGTCCATGTGCCGGGCTGAATCTCCCCAACGGCATCGAGCGTATCGGTCAGAAGTGCGCGGGCGGCAGCATGTTCTGGGTATTCGGTAACCACTTCGGCTGCCCCAAGTGCCGCAAACGCCATTGACCGTGACCAGCGGGAGCGCTGGGCAACACCTCTATCAAAACCAGATTGCGCAGCTTTACGAATGTCGGAGTCTGAATTTTGCGTGGCTGCGACGCCGAGAGCCCAGATACTGCGTCCCCAACTATCTTCAGTTGTTGCTTTATCGGTCCAGCGTCCATCACTGTTCATCCGATTCCGTACATTGCCCTGGGTGTCTTGGGCCTCGGTTACAAACGAAAGAGCGAGTCGACCCAGTCGATCCGCAACCTCATTGCCGGATTCACGCGAGGCAACTACGAGCAATCGTGCATTGTCATCAACGCAATAGCCGTGCTCTTCACGCCGCACTGTGCCCTTTGCATGTTCAAATAGCCCATACTTGCCGCTCATTCGATCTAGGTAATCGAATGTAGTAGTGCGAAGGCGGTTCATATCGCCATCGAATGTGTGTTTTGAATTAATTCACCTGAGATTCGAGCGTATTTTGCTGCAACAGAAGACCAACTCAAGGAGTGGCTGATCCGTCGCGCTTCAAGCGCGATTGATGAATGCAAATGCTTGTCTAGTGTCATTGAACGGATTGCACCCGCTAAAGCAGCAGGATCAGAGTGCGGAACAACTATGCCAGCACCACTCGCTAACAGCTCAACTGCATGCGGAAAGGCCGTCGCTATGACTGGCCGCCCAGCCGCTATTGCATCAACCAAGACGCCAGATGTGACCTGGTCGCGTGAGTCGTAGGGCAGTACAACCACGGCCGCAGATGCGACAAATTGAGTGAGATCAGCGACCGTACGATAGGTGCTGTCGAAGTTCACCAAATGTCCTACTCCGGCTTTGGCGGCACGCTCGATAAGTGAGTGTCGATATTGATCGCCATATCGGGCCAGAATTTTCGGATGTGTCACGCCGGCGACTGTGTAGCGAGGCCGAGGCCTTAAGTTTCCAAGCATTGTTAAGGCGTCGATTACGTGTTCAATTCCTTTGCCTGGACCGAGTAGCCCCCAGGTAAGAAGTTGTGGTCGGTTATAAGCAATACCGTCAATCTCTCGACTTTGTTCACGTGTTGGGGTCAGGGCACCATGCGAAATGATGACCACCTTTGAGCCATCGATTGGATACAGACTCACCAAACGATCACGAGCGGCTTTGGTCATTACGACAACCCGCGACGCAAGTTCTACGATTTCTACCAAAATTGATTTTTGGTGTGAAGTTGGAGTAAGCGGAACCGTATGCAACACAACGATAGCGGGCACTTCTAGGGCCATAAGAAGATCGGTCACTTCTTGACCATCTGGACCGCCAAAAATCCCGTACTCATGTTGAATCAGAGCTACATCACATCGCGAAAGAAATGCGGCAGTAGTCATGATAGATGCGGGATCTCCGTTGACAAGAGTGGCTGCGACTGACTTCCCGACGACGAAATCACTATTGCCGTCGTCTATTTGAACAACATCGACTCGGTGGCCAGAATTAACGAGTTCATGTTTAAGCGCAGATGCAAAGGTAGCCAGTCCGCAAATTTCTGGAGGGTAGGTGCTCAGCATGCCGATGTGTTGGTTCGGTGATGTCAAGACTGTACGAAATATCGGACGGTTGGACATCGTAACTCCTAAATTGAACTGCGACTCGATAAGTTATCGAATCAATAAACTTGAAACTCACCTCAGGCGTTGATCCTGTGTTGGCGACGCACCCTAAGATCCGGGTGAAATCTCAACTAGATCTCTAAACCTATTCGCTATTTCTGTGAGTCAGCAGAGTTCGCTGGTCTAAGAGTCGGCTGACAAGACATTTCGGACTTGAGGCTTAAGCGTAAATTCAACTTGAGCACGCTCAATACTGATTAGCAGCCGAATCTCAGGTTTTATCATCGAATATTTGCTTTATGACAAATGCAACATCAAAGGGCTCGAAAACTGAGGAAATTCCAAATTGACAGCCATGGCACCCGCAGTTAACGTGAAAAGGGATTGGGCAACCCACTAATAGTAAGCGATAGAACCTATGAAGAAACTTTTCGTTTTTGACTTGGATGGGACGCTTGCCGCGAGCAAGTCGTCCCTGGGCAGCGATATGGCCGGACTACTTCACGACCTTCTAGGCGTGATGAAGGTCGCAGTTATTTCGGGCGGCACCTGGTCGCAGTTTCAAGAGCAACTTCTAGCCAATCTTCCGATCGATGAGCGCCTCACGGACCTATCGCTGCTGCCAACATGCGGGACTCAGTTTTATCAATACGTGGGGCATTGGTCGAAGATCTACTCCGAGGACTTGAGCAAAGAAGAACGAGTCAAAATCATTGCGTCGCTGACGAAGGCATTCAAAGATTCTGGAAATGAAGTGAAACAAGTTTGGGGCGAAGTGATTGAGGACCGTGGCAGTCAGATTACATTGTCCGCGCTCGGTCAAGAAGCTCCACTGAAAGAGAAGGAAAAGTGGGATCCAGACTTCGCAAAGAGGAAGAAGATTGCCGCAACCTTGAAACCGCTTATTCCTGAATTTGCAATTAACCTGGGTGGTACAACTTCTATTGACATTACCAAGCCTGGCATTGATAAAGCTTATGGGATTGGCAAACTGCGCGATCAACTAAATATCTCAATACCGGAGATGCTTTTTGCTGGAGATGCCATCTTTTCCGGCGGGAACGATTACCCTGCCCAACAAGCTGGCGTCGATTCCATACTTGTTCGAGACCCAGAAGAAACAGCCCGGGTCATTCAGACTGTGCTTGCCTGTTTGGGCGATTCTGCAACGCAAATAAAGTCACCAGGGAAGCAATCATGACGGAACTTGCAATGCGGCCACTCGACTTCGTCATCGAACCGGAGCCGGGTAATGCAAATGAGGTAGAAGGGATACTCAACCCGGCCGCGGTGCGTGGACCTGATGGCGAACTTTACCTATTCCCGAGAATCGTAGGCGCTGGTAACTTCTCCCGCATCGGCATTGCCAAAGTTCTCTTTGATAAGACGGGCGACCCCTGCGGAATCGAACGCCTCGGCATCGCTCTCGAGCCCGAAATGCCTTACGAATTAAGGCCGAATGGCCAAGGGGGTTGCGAGGATCCAAGAGTTACATACGTAGAGCCATTGAATTGTTACGTGATGACGTATACGGCGTTCTCTCCTGAGGGGCCACGGATCGCCTTGGCCACGTCAAATGACTTGCTTAGTTGGGATCGGCTCGGACTTGCTTCCTTTAATGCTTATGACGGAATGGAGTTCAACAGCATTGACGATAAGGACGCATCATTCTTCCCGGTGGCCATTCCCAATCCCACAGACGCTCCTGAGCTCGCAATGCTGCATCGACCACTTTTTCCGGGAACATTGCCAGAGGACACGATCGCGCTGGAAGCTGGCCGCGAGATAGACCTTCACAAAGAGAGCATTTGGATCTCATATAACCCAACGATTTTGGACGGGATTCGGCCTCAACTGATGAGCCAGTTCACCTCACTCCATCGGCTGGCAGCTCCCGTCTCGCCGTGGGAATTGCTCAAGATTGGCGGAGGAACGCCTCCGATTCTGACCAAACACGGATGGTTGGTTGTTTACCATGGCGTGAGCGAGGCCTTGAAACCAAATAGCCAAATGGAGCAGCTCACCTATTCTGCGGGCGTAATGATGCTTTCAGCGGAACATCCACAAGTACTGCTTTATAGATCGACCAAACCCGTGCTAAATCCAAAGCCATCAAAACAACGCCGCGGAACCCCTGCAAACGTAGTTTTTCCAACGGGAATTGACCGACGCGACGACCTTGGCCAACCTAACCGCTTCGATGTTTATTATGGAATGGACGACTTTCGGATTGGTGTGGCTCGTCTCGATATTCCAGACGTCATGCCGTCTTTAGGTATAGCAAATCCTGCACGACGACAGATGTCTTAGCCACAGACGTTTGTCTTAGCCACAGACGTTGTTAAGGGTGTCAAACAATGGCCGGGCAAGGCAATGGACCGTCCCTTAAGGATACGGTCCATGACCTCTGAGGGCGCCCGCATTTATTGCGCTCTCATTTCCTCCCATTGATCCCAGGTGTTCCAGACCTTCTGCTTTGGCACCGTATGTGTTAGTTCAGAATCAACACTCACGGGCGAAGGTGCCTGAGGATCAATGCTGACGGGCGGAATTGCCTGCGCGATACGGTCTTCAGCCACCCAAGCTTCATAGTCCGAAATATCGCCTAAGGCTTGTTCCACTTTCGATCTAAGCCCTACGAGCTCGAGATCTGTGGGTCTAATTTTGTCATCCATGTCAACGTCCATTCTTGGAGGAAGCATCGAAACATTTGAAGTGATCTCTGGTGCCAACGAGTGTCAAATACCTTCGATATACCCAACATACTTACAAATTTTGGCCATGCAATAGGGGTGCATGTTTGAGAGACGAACGCGATGAGTTCGTGATAAATCTCTGCTCACTAATTGGGGGCGAAGAGTGATGTACCTCTAGCAGATACCGCAGCTCTCCTTCCATTCGCTATCTCATCCGCCCCTCTGACGTGCCAATTTTCTGCCTCCAATTGCAGGTTTCGGTCTTTTGAGAGAGAATCGTGACGCACCTTCTCATCTCGACTCTTGTTGGAAAGGGGGTGGCACCCAAAATGCCGGAGTCAGTTTCATTGCCTACCGTGCTGCTTCTTGAAGATCAGCCAGAGGATCGGCTGATGGTCAGGTTGCATTTGGAAGTTATGGGTTTTGTCGTTTACGACACGCCCTCACCTGTCGAAGCCACCGAGATATTTAATGAACACGACATGAGTTTGGTGATCATCCATTTAACCTCTGGGCCACTCCGAGCCTTGGAGTTCTGCCGGTGGGTTCGGGCTGCTTCCATCGTCCCAATTTTGATGTTCACTAACCGCGATGAAGTAATCGACGAAGGCATGTGTATGGGAGCTGGTGCCGATGATTACATCGCCAAACCTATCGACACCAAAATCTTAACGTCGCGCATCACGCAGCAAATGCATAGAGGAGATGGCCAGCGCGCCATCAAGGCAAATATTCTTACTTGGAGTGCGCTAGAGATGGACTTGGCCCAACATCGCTTCACGGTATCCGGAAAAAGGCTAGCTCTGACCAACACTGAGTTTCAATTCTTGCAATTATTAATGGAGGACCCGCAACGAATTTTTAGCCGCGACCAAATTCTGCAAGCGGTCGGCATCATGAAAGGGATCGGGGCTGCCCACATCATTGATACCCATGCCTCAAGACTACGAACTAAGATACGAACCAACGGCGGACCTGAAGTAATCACCGTTATCAGAAGCGTCGGTTTTCGGCTGGCAAGCGATATCGAAGAGACAGATGTGGAATTGGGTGCCTGATCCCCTCCGTAATATCTCGACTGAGCAAATAGTAGAAAACGTGGCGCAATAAACACGGGGCATGACCACACCAAGACGGTGACCGCGGGGCATCGTGGTCGGCTGCGAATGGTACTGGCTATCGCCCTGACGATCCTGCTCGTTGAAGTCATTGGATCGCTTGTCACTGGATCCGTAGCGCTGCTGGCGGATGCGGGCCACATGCTCACAGACGTCTCCGCGCTGGCTCTTTCTCTCGGCGCGGTTGCTTTAGCTGCCCGCGCACCAACGGCTCGTCGCACTTTCGGCTGGCAGCGAGCCGAGATTCTGGCCGCTGTTCTCAACTCGGTCTTCCTCATGGCTGTTGGCATTTCCATCATTGTGGAGTCAGTTCAACGACTGACATCTTCGCCGAATGTGGCAGCAGGGAGCATGCTTGCTTTCGCAATGATTGCCGTACTGGGCAATGCCATTGCTGCATGGATACTGAGAGCAGGGCAGCGCAATAGCCTCAATATCCGAGGTGCTTACCTCGAAGTGCTTTCTGACCTGCTGGGTGCCGGAGTTGTCGTCATTGCATCTCTCATCATTAGAGTGACGGGCTTCAAACAAACCGATGCAATTGCTGGCCTGATTATTGGTCTGATGATTCTGCCGAGGACCTGGACGTTGTTGCGCGATGCGTTGAATGTCTTGGTCGAAGCAGTACCGAAGAATATCGATCTCGAGGTAGTACGCGAACACCTATTAGAGGTAGCCGGTGTCGAAGACGTTCATGACTTGCATGCCTGGACGATCACATCCGGCATGCCGGTTCTATCCGCGCATGTAGTCGTCAGTGACAAGATATTCGCACAGAACATTGGCGGTCCACTCCTGGACAAACTCGGTAATTGCATCAGTGACCATTTCGACATCGAACACTCCACCTTCCAACTTGAACAGAGCGGTCACCAGGATCACGAAGGCGAAATGCATCTGTAATACCGGCTGCACATGCTGCGGTGTGCCAATACCCCTTCAGGGAAACACACCTATTGGTTTATTCCCTTGGTAATCAGGAGCAAATTGGCACATTCTCTGGAGTTACATGAAATTGAACCGGAGCCCTGCCGGGCAAAGTGAAAGTCAGTTGGGACGCGTTGACCAACGTCACGACACCTAGGGCAAAGGGCGAGGGCCAATCGGGTGGCGGATTGCCCATCCCATCTCCCAAAGGAGTGTCGGTCTTCCATGCCTTTCCATCGAACAGAAGATATTCGACGCCACAATGGGTTAAGAGATTGAAGCTGTAAGGAATCCCAACCTTGGCGGATGTTAGCGCTGGTGTGGCTTGAGACGAAGAACTCTGGCATCCGGTGAGAGCCGACGTTATTGCTCCCATAATGAAGTAGGAGACTAGGCCATTACGTACTTGCCCCACGAACTTCATACTTTTATTGTGCCTCACTGATTGGATCACGCAAAGATTGACTACAAATGACAGGTCAGAATGCATGAAGGGGTTTGCTTTGTAGGATCATCTCCACTTCACGCCAACCTTTTGTGAATGCGTAGTTATAACGAGGAGGAAGTGCAAACACGTACCGGGCGTTGCGACTTAGTTCGCTTGGAGGAATCGGCGCGGCACTTACGAGATAACTTCCAAGTTGAAGCGCATTCCATTGCCTCAGCGTGAAAACCATAATGGGAATGGGTTGCCAATTATTCTCAGTTGTCCACTGTGGGTTTCTAATAATAATCTGCGGACCTTTTTCTGTGTTCACATCGCCGTGTGATCCACCAGTCGCATACCCGATCCAGTGTTGGGTGAGCACAGAATATCCCTGCCATGTTTTAGGAAGTTCGACGGTAAACCCGTATTGGTCGTTGCGATAAAGTATTTTTTGATCGGTTAGCACCGGACCTACGATGAAACGCACTAAGTAATTTGGTATGCCCTTGATGGAGCTGGAGGCAGTCAGATCTACTTCCCCGGTACCGTCAAATTCATAGTAATAGGACCAACAGTTTGCGGTTACGCCGTGAGATTGGCTCATCGGTCCGGCATTTGAAACCCATCCAGCCGTCGCTGTTCCGTTCACTGTTTTGAACTTAAGTTGACTACCTGCAAGGCCCGGATATATATCCTTTGGAAGTTTAATAGTGAGTCTTGTTGTCTCAAAAACATTTTGTTTTGAATCATTGGGAAACGCTTTACAAGAGGCGAGTTTGGCGGCAAGGTTTGGCGCGAGCTTCTTTGGTGAGGTGATCGCCCTTGCCCCAAATCCCACCACAAGAATTACTACTGCCCCTAGGATTATCTTCGTTGTTTTTGTTAAAGTGATCATTTAAGTAATTCTTCTCTTGAATCGCCAGAGCTCTGGCCTAAGCAACTTCACATCTTTCATTGTGCAGCGTAGATTGAAAGAATCAAGAGAACCGCCTAAACAGGTACCTTTTCGTCGACAATTCACAGACAGCCAAATCATGCTAGGGCGTGCCAAAAACCCTTGACCGCTGACAACAATAGGACGAACTCGGGATCTGTGTGACAGTATGTAAACACAACCTGAGTTGGGGAGATAAATGAATTTCGCGCCTATAGGAACCTTGCTGATGCTCGCCTACGCTCTGATCCCCATCGCGATTCTCTGGTACGTCGTATTCAGCGCAACGCGAGCTGGTGTTCGAGCTGCAATGAAAGAAACAGGCCCCACGTCTTGAGTTGGAGTTGACTCTGACGCATGCTGGGGTGTGCCAGTAACCCTTGATCCTATAGGTGGGATGCCTTGCAGTTTGTAGTCGTTTGGATGATTACCCTGGGAAATTCCAAATGTCATAATTGTCTAAATTGATGGAGGTAACACCATGCACCGTCAGCGTAGAAACTATCTGAGCCTTATGTTCTGCCGAATGAAGGACCGCTTGAGCCAAAATGGTAGATCTGAGATCTTTAGCACCGCCTTCGTCAAAAGAAAGCAGTTCATCTTCCTTGTCGGCCTCGGCGAGGACGGCCGCATTAACAAGGGCCAAATGCTGGCGAAGTGTGGCCATCTCTTCTCTTGACGCCGGAACGTTTAGGTTCGTTCCTTTTTCGCCGGTAAGCAGGTATCTGTACCATTCGGCTCCGTCGACAATGTGTTGGACCATCTGCCCTATTGTGCGTTCACCGGAAGCCAGCGAGAGATCAAAGATTTTGCCTTGCGCTTCCTCAAGTTTTTCAATAATCCGGTCATCTGACCATGCCAAATGTTCCAAGGATTTTTGTATTGAAATCACCGGAATTCCTTTTCATTCGAGTAGATAAAGGAGAATAATTTCAGCAACACATTGAGTCAATAATATTAGCCGACCAGTGCGCAAATTCCGCTAGCACAATTCTTCCCTGGCTAAGTCCGAGGCTGGGCAAACTATGAGAACAAGAACCCGTCGGATCTCAAGAACTTCAATAAGTAATCAACTCATGGGACCCTGGCCGCACCAGAGCATGCTGGGGTGTGCCAGTAACCCTTGACGGACTGTGAGTTCCCCCAAGGCAACCAGATGCAACCCCACCGTTTTACTGTCAACCCACATGATTCAACTTTGATGATGCTGGCGATTCGCCTTAGTCTCGAGGTATGAACTCCAGTCGCGCCATGTTGGCATTCATGTGTCTTTTACTAACTGGCTGCGCGAGTCAGTCCACCTCCGGTATCACCGTGGGCTCACTCAACAAATCTGTTCAGTCGCATGGGGACAGTCTCAATCCCGGGTGTTCTGCCGGAGGAACTATCAAACTCGTAGGCGCGACCGGTATCGATGCGGTATCTAACGCACCATTCGTGGCAGTGACCGTGAGTCAACCAGTCACGGTCACCGTGGCGATTGCGAACATGAGCGGACGAGTCTTGACTGCACGAGTATTCATATTTGATCCTGGGACCGCAGTAATGAAAGGTCAGTGGCCAACTCACATGCCGAATCATTTGACTGCTATCTCTTACGTCGATGACCATTCCAATACAGTCAAGACGAGGAATGTGGTCTTGAATTTCACTCCAACTGCTTCGGGTGATTATCCAATCCTCGCGCAGTCAACTCAGTCAGTAAGTGATACATGCAATCAGCGTGAACTGGCGGACGGGTGGACTAATACGGACGTCTCAGGCTATGGCACCATCGGTTGGGTCAGAGTCTCATAAGAAGTTGAATACCTACACATGCTAGGGCGTGCCAGTAACCCTTGACAGATGATGGCTGACTGCGTCTGCCGAAATGCCACTCGAAATTGACAGGATTCATTTCACGTAATGCTGTCGAATCGTCATACTCTAGAAAGGTGCAGCGGGTACTTCACCTGAGGGCAGGTCCAGCCGTGACAGTGGTGTTAGTGACGTTGACCCTATGTGCCTGCAGTGCTATCGCGTCAAAATCGCAACCCTCGACGATCACATCAGTGACAGCGACCACCCAGGCCCAGTGTCGGACCGCGAACCTGTCCCTCGGTCTGGGTGACCGAATATCACCTGGAACCGGCGAGCACGGAGACGTTTACATACTGACCAACCATGGAAAGACCGTGTGCCAACTACGCGGTTACCCGGGGATCAGTCTCTATGACAGCAAGCACCGGATTCTGCCCTTTAGATACGTTCGCGGTGGGGGCCAGTGGGTGACGGATGCAGCGCCACAAGTCGTAGTACTGCATGCAGGTGGTCGTGCCTACTTCTTCGTCGCGAAATATCGCTGCGACGTCGGAATTGCCATGGAGGCGGCAACCGTTCAGGTATACATGCCTAACAGCACTGGCCAACTCATTGGCCGTGCATCGGGCGACGCTGGCGTTTCCGATCTGGCCTACTGCACAGGTGGAAGCAAAGACCCTGGAAATCTCGTGTACATATCCCCCGTCGTGGCAACAGAACGAGCCGCCTACCCAGCGATGGTGCGGTAAGGCACGCTAGGGCGTGCCAATAACCCTTGAGAACGAGTATCTGCTCGGTTGCGTTTCATCCGGGTGAATTGATTCGGCTTAGACTTATTGGGTAGGGATGAGAGGCAATGATTTCTATGCGACTTGAAGGCTGGAACCACATTCCGACTGGTTATGGAGCCTCTTTCGATCTGAGCACCGCGCCATTTTGGCTTCGCTTGTTGGTACACGTTCCGCTTCTGGATCGCGTCGGCTTCCCGATAGCAGTTCACCGTGGTTTTGGAAGCCTCACCCGACACCCCGATTGGCCAGACGAGGCGTGCGAAAAAGTCACCTCCAGGTGGCGCGTGACGTAACTGCCAACGATGCTGGCGTGATGCTGCAAGAACCATTCGGCTATGAGAATTGAGGCCTCACTGTTGTTAAAACTAAATTCACGATGAGGCAAGCCGCCACTCACGGGAGGGGAGACGCCGCTCACGGGAGGGGAGCCGCCACTCACGGGAGGCAAGCCGCCACTCACGGGAGGCAAGCCGCCGCTCACGGGAGGCAAGCCGCCGCTCACGGGAGGCAAGCCGCCACTCACGGGGAAGCACATGCTGACGTAAGGTAGCAAGATGATCGCCCTAGACGGGAATCAGCGGTGGTGCATCCAGATGCTTGGCTCAATGTACGTGCCACAGTCTTGGTTCATGTCGACGCTCAAAATAGATAAGCCGTCGGGAATTATGTAGTCGCCAGAGCTAAGCAGATCAAGTTTTGTCCAGGTCTCCCACTCAGAAACTGTGGCTGTCATGGAAATGGATTCGGGGGAGGTTGCGATAATGCGCGCACCTAGCCGCCAATGCGTCCGCACCAGTTGATCGAGTGGCGCCCCATCTGGTTCCGTCCAGGCGCTGAACGTTTCAATTGGCGTAAGTGGATACAACGCCTTTGAAGCGGGACGGACGGGGGCAATCACTTGGTCAAATCCCAATTCGTCGGCAAGTTCACGCAGTCCGATAAGCAACTCGGCAATCAATCCACGGCCTCGCATATCTGGCCTAACATGCGTCGTCATTATCGCCATCGTGTCAGGCTCAATGCCGCTTCCAAAGTCGACGACGGCGCGGGACAAGGTATCCGTGTAACCGCGTGGAAGATCGGACGGTTCACCGTTCCAACGAATTGGCACGGCGGAAGCGGAGCCAACCAATAACTCATCGTGCAACAGAGCAATCTCTAACGAGGAGAAGTAAACGTGTGCATGCTCAACTAGTTGCTTTACTTCCTGGCCGGGAGGAACAACGCCGGGCCAACCTTCGGGGAAGAGCAACTCCAACTCTTCAGCGAAGCGCGGTTGAGCGCTCATGCGCTCAACCGTTAAGGCCATGGCGAACTAGTTCGATTGACGAAGAATCGAGAGCAAGCGAAGGATCTCGAGATATAGCCAGACAAGAGTGACAACAAGACCGAACGATGCCCGCCACGATTCGCGCGCCGGCACTCCTGCTTTTATGCCCTTTTCGATCTGATCAAAATCAAGAACGAAGAAGAAGCTCGCGAGAGCAACGCCACCTACTGAGAGCAACAATCCAAGACCGTGTACTCCGTAGAGGCCCATGCCATTTCCAACGTGAGCGAAACTGGCGATCAGACTGACGAGCCCGAGAACCAGGTATCCAATGGCTGCGCTCATTAACATCTTTGTGAACTTTGGAGTCGCCCGTAGCTTTCCGCTCGAGTAGAGGAAGAGAATTCCGCCGAAGGCGCAGAGTGTGCCAATTACCGCTTGACTAACAATTCCGTTGTAGTAGGTGTCGTAAATGTGGCTAATTACGCCGACGACTAGACCTTCGCAAATGGCATAAGCAAATACCAGCGGCGGTCGGATGGTCTTGGCAAAGGAGTTGACCATGGCAAGACCCAACCCAGCAAAAAGTGCGATCATCAGAACGCCATTTGGCAAGTTCATCTTCCAGGCAAGCGCCGCTGTAACAACCAGGGTGACGAGTAAGGCAGCGGTCTTAGTGACGACGTCGTCGATCGTCATCCGACCGGTCTCAAGCGGTGTAGCGCTCGGACCCGCATAGGTCTTTTCAAAGGCGGCGAAGCCCTTTTTGGACGTAAACGCCTTGGTGAGCACTGGGTTGGAGCTTTCCATTGCACTTCCTTTCTGTTGTACCCCCGGTGGGATTCGAACCCACGCTGGAGCGATTTTAAGTCGCTTGTCTCTACCGCTGGACTACAGGGGCTCGGCGGTAAATCTACCGGTTGGCGAGGGTTGCCGCCGAACCGAGTACGTCGTCGAGCATCTTCTCCGTGAGCCGGCCGGTAAAGGTGTTCTGCTGGCTCGGGTGGTATGAGGCGAGCAGGATGCGACCATCGGGCAATTCTACTTGTGCCCCATGCCCGAACTTCGGCTTGGGCTTGGGGATTCCGGTGAATGTGCTAAGAAGTGCATCCCAACCAAAGGCCCCGAGCGCCACATAGATATTGGCCTGAGTGAGCAACTCCAGTTCCCTGACGAGCCAGGGCTTGCAATTATCTCGCTCTGCAATTGTCGGTGCATTCGCTGGAGGAGCACACCGAACTGCGGTCAGCAGACGAACATTGATGAGTTCTTGCCCATCGGATGAACTGGTGCTGGTGGCGATCTTTGCCAAACCGACGCGATGAAGCGAGGCAAATAACCAATTACCGGATTCATCACCGGTGAAAACTCGGCCGGTTCGGTTCGCCCCATGGGCAGCCGGAGCCAAGCCAAGGATCACAATCTGTGCATCCGTCGGTCCAAAACCAGTTACAGGCCGGCCCCAATAGTCATCGTCAATGAAGGACCGACGCTTCTTAACCGCAACCTCTTCTCGCCACGAGACCAGGCGCGGGCAAGCACGACAGACGCTTATCCGATCATCAAGAACGTCCAGAGCCTTGGCAGCGTACGCAAACTTTGCTACCTCTTCCGCGCTCCCCGCTGTCGGTGTATTTGAACTCGGCAACTGAATTTCTTACGCCAGATGAGTACGGAAGAATTCGAGCGTACGATCCCAAGCCAATTCGGAACTCGCTGCATCAAAAACTTCAGGACGATCGCTATTGAAGAAAGCGTGATGTGTACCCGGGTAATCAAAGAGTTGTACCTGCCCGCCAGCTCCTTCAATTGATGTCTTGGCCAATTGAATTCCTGGATCGCTCGAGGTTCCATCTGATTCACTGCAGTGAATCATCGCGTGCTTACCTTGGTAGTTCTGCCACTTTGGCGCCATGCGCTCCCATGGGAGACCCGGATAGAACGCGACGGTCGCGGCAACCTGCGGCGCAAGAGTTGCACTCCAAAGCGCCAACGAGCCGCCCATACAGAAACCGACAGTGCCGACCTTCTCGCTTGAATTGCTCGGCAAGGACTTCAAGTACCTCGCAGCACCGGAGATATCGGCGGCGGCGACGTCCATCGCCAGACCCATCAGCAACCGTTGCGCTTCGTCGGGCTCAGTTGTTTCGACGCCGTGGTAAAGATCGGGTGCGAGTGCCACAAAGCCAGCTTCGGCGAAGCGATCAGTGACGTCGGTGATGTGGCCGACTAATCCCCACCATTCTTGAATGACAATGACACCCGGACCGGAACCACTCTCTGGCACCGCCAGATAACCCTCGCAGGTGCTGCCATTACTCGGAAAAACAACCTTTGATCCCATATCGTTTCTACCCCTCTGCTAATCCATAGGCTATGCCGTCAAGGATGTCATGTTCGCTTGCAACAAATTCGCTCACACCGGTTACATCCACTATGCGGGATAATACGAGCGAACCAGCCGAAATAACATCAACGCGACCTGGGTGCATATAGGGCAGGGCTGCTCGCTCTGCGCGATTGAGGTGCGCGAACCGATCGGCAATTCGATGTACCTGCTCAGCGCTAGTTCGGCTCAGATGCAGAATCTCAGGATCATATTTTGGAAGATCGAGAGCGGCTGCTGCCACTGTTGTCGCGGTTCCAGCCACCGCAATGAGGGTTTTGGCCGCCCTCAACGGCACTTGGGCGCCAGCGATTGCGATTGCCCCATCAATATCGGTGCGAGCGGCCGCGAGTTCCTCACTACTTGGGGGATCGTGCCGAAAATGACGCTCGGCCATTCTTACGCAACCAATGTTGACGCTGATTGCAGCCTCAACATCTCTGATGCCGTAGACAAATTCGGTTGAACCGCCACCGATATCGACAACCAGAAAAGGACCTTCCTCAATCGGCAATTCCCTGGTTGCGCCCAAGAACGACAACCGCGCCTCCTCGGTCCCGGTTATAACCTCTGGTGCCACATTGAGAATTTTCTCAACGCCACTGACAAACGAATCGCGATTACTTGCATCCCTTGCCGCGCTAGTCGCGCAGAAGCGCAGGGCGACCGGCCGATAACGAGTGATCTCGTCGGCGTAATAACGAACTGCATCCAAGGTTCGTTCAATCGCCGCCGGCGCAAACTGGCCAGTCTTATCTACACCTTCGCCCAAACGTACGATCTTCATCTGTCGCCTAACGTCTTTAAGTTCGCCGGTGACCGAATCGACATCGGCTATGAGGAGCCGAATTGAATTGGTGCCGCAATCTATGGCCGCTACTCGCATGCCCGTCCTTTCCACCATTGCCGAAGATGGGCAAGCGCCTGGTCTCCGAGCGGATTAACTCCAGGGCCAGCCGCCAACGAGTGTGCAACCAGTACGTGCAGACATTTCACGCGTGATGGCATGCCACCTGCAGAAATTCCGTCGATTTCCGGAACAAAGACACCAAGAGCAGCTCTATCTGCTAAGTAATGGACGTGCGCTTGGCGGTATTGGTCGGCGAGTTCTGGATCTCCTTCTAGTTCGATATTCATCCGCGCCATCAATCCGCTTGATTCAAGAGTGGATATTTCACCCGTTAACTTGGGGCACGTCGCATAGTAAAGCGTGGGGAACGGCGTTCCGTCTTCCAGGCGAGGAACAGTTTCGACTACATCCGGCTTCCCGCACGGACAACGATGCGCAATCGCATTCACACCTCGCGGAGTTCTGCCTAATTGGCGCTGAATACACTCAAGATCTTGAGTGCTTGGCTGTTCAGCTTTCACTTGGTCGATTGACTAGCTGATCCGACATTTGCCACCAATTGAATCGACGAGATCAGGCGCTCGTACCAGGCGGCTTGCGCTGGAAGGTCGGTGGCGATCGCAGCACTGGTTGACGGCACCTCGTGGCTCTTGCTCGAATCAACAACGATGTATTGGGTCTCTCCCGGCATCACAAAATGCAGGCGCGCTCTAGCTTGTGCCTTTATGTACGCAGGGTCTTGCCAACGCAAAAGTTCCGCTCTGGCGTTGCGGACTTGCTGCTGGCTGGCGCTCAACTGATGCTGGAGAGCAGAAATCTGCGCCCGCTGCACGAAATATCGTTGAGCCGGCGCAGCTAGGAGGAGCGCAAGCATGAAGATTACTACCGCCAGCGCAACCGCTCTGGCGTTAAGACTGCTGAAGCGATCTTTCACCCTTTGAAGCGCGGGAACGCGCCTCTGCCCGCGTAACGAGCGGCGTCGCCCAACTCGTCTTCGATGCGCATCAGTTGGTTGTACTTGGCAACCCGCTCGCTTCGAGCCGGTGCCCCGGTCTTGATCTGTCCGCAGTCTGTGGCTACCGCAAGATCGGCGATGGTTACATCCTCAGTCTCACCCGAGCGGTGGCTCATCATGCATCGGTATCCACTTCGGTGGGCGAGCGCAACCGCATCAAGAGTCTCAGTCAAAGTTCCGATTTGGTTGACTTTTACGAGTAGAGCGTTTGCCGCGCCCATCTCGATTCCCTTGGCAATTCGTGTTGGGTTCGTTACGAACAGATCGTCGCCGACAATTTGAATTTGTGATCCAAGCACGGTGGTGAATTCCGTCCAACCGGCCCAATCATCTTCGTCCAGCGGGTCCTCGATTGAGACCAGGGGATATTGGTCAACTAACGACGTGTAGTACTCGATCATCTGAGCACTGCTCCGGGACTGCCCCTCAAAGACATAAGCACCATCTTTGAAAAATTCAGTTGCGGCGACGTCAAGTGCCAACGCAACATCTTTACCCGGCTTAAACCCAGCGAGGGTAATTGCCTCAAGGATCAGATCAAGAGCTGCTCTGTTGTTGGCCAGATTCGGCGCGAATCCGCCCTCATCACCGATGCTGGTAGCTAAGCCATTCTTTTTAAGAACCGACTTAAGTGCGTGATAAACCTCTGCGCCCCAACGAACTGCTTCGTGGAAGGTAGCCGCACCAATGGGAGCCGCCATGAACTCTTGGATATCCACGTTGGTGTCGGCGTGGGAGCCGCCGTTGAGAATGTTAAACATCGGAACCGGAAGGGTGTGGGCATTTGGTCCACCGATGTACCTGAAGAACGAGAGGTCGGCAGAATCCGCAGCTGCCTTTGCGACGGCGAGCGATACTCCAAGGATTGCATTAGCACCAAATTTCGCCTTGTTGGGGGTGCCATCGAGATCAATCATTTCTTGATCGATTAGCCGCTGGTCATCGGCATCGAATCCCAGCAACTCCGGCGCGATCTCTTCTTCAACAGCTTCAACGGCACGGAGAACGCCCTTACCGCCATAGCGTGCCTTGTCTCCATCGCGAAGCTCGACGGCCTCAAAAGCACCAGTAGAGGCGCCGCTTGGAACTCCGGCGCGAGCCATGGTGCCGTCGTCGAGAACAACTTCAACCTCAACGGTTGGATTCCCGCGTGAGTCAAGAATTTCACGGGCGAAAATGGCTTCAATGCTGGCCACAACATCTCCTAAGTTTGGGTGCTAGTTATTCTACTTGGCTGTCTCGAGCGGATTCCTCCGCAGAAACTATCTCTTCGGCATACTTCCTGGCCGCACCTCGGAGCGCCGCCTCGGCATCGATCTCGTTCTTCTCTGCAAGCGCTACGACCCGCAACAGCAGTTCCCCGATGCTGGTGGAAGTGATTTCTCCGTCGACCGAAATTTGTTCATTGATGGCCACCGACACCCCTTGACGGCTTGCCCGCTGAATGAGTTTTGTAGCCAAAGAGAGAGCTGGCTGGCCCATCGGCACTCCATCGACCGCCGAGGTACGTCCCTTTTCAACCGCCTTAAGTTGCTCCCAACTCGCCTCTACCTGGTCAGGAGTCTTCAAGGTTTCCGCATCACCAAAAACATGCGGATGCCGAGTAATGAGTTTTTCAATAATTCCATCAGCTACCGCATCGATATCGAAGGGTTCGTTCTCATCTTCCGAGGCAATTCGGGCATGGAACACAACCTGTAAGAGAACATCGCCTAGCTCTTCCTTGAGCGATGCGCGATCATGACTCTCGACCGCATCAACCAATTCATGGGTCTCTTCCAAAAGATAGGTCAGAAGAGACTCATGCGTCTGTTTCGCATCCCATGGACAGCCACCTGGCGATCGCAGCCGGTCCATCACCGCAACCAATTCGATCAAGCGCTTCCCAGCTGCCATCGAGATTGACCCTACTTCTTCTTTACGGCGCCACCAGTTGTGTCGACCGGAATGATGTCTTGAGTCGTCTCATCCCAGGTGCCGTATCGAGGATTAATACTCACTTTTGCTTTCTGGCTCGCATCCAAAACAGCCTTCTGCACCGCGGCACCGCGCGCTTGATCACCTGACGAGTCGGCCGCTGCAGTCGGCGCGAGCGCTGCACCAATCAAGGCCTCATAGGCCACGTCGTAAAGGTAGGTATCAAAGTCACTCTTTGCGATTCCGGCATTTGCTAGCGCGCTCGGTAGTTTGGCTGCGCCACCCAACTGAGTGAGGATGGCCTTACGTCGGCCATCAATGTCGCTCTGAGTCACTTTGACCCCAGCCGCGTCACCAGCGGCCTTCAATAGTGCGCTCAGCACAAAGAACCTAAGTTGATTTCTTGGTAGATCGGTCGCCTTCGGATCAGGAGGCAGAGCGGCCGCCTTACGTTCTGCGGTAATGGCATCAACGCTGGCTTGCACCCTGTTGATCGTGATGTCCTGACCGCCCACTGTGCCCGCAACTCCTACCGACGAGGCGCAGGCACTTAGACCAAGTGCTGCTATCGCAAGCGTGCCGACAATTGACAGACTCCGACTAGTGCGCCCTGCGCGACCAAAAACCTTCACGACCACTCCTCGATTTGTCCGAACGTTTTTGTCCGGTCTGAAATTCACTTAAGGGCGGCGATCACTCTGCTCGTCCAACTTAAGATCTCGCCCTCAGCGGGCCCACTAGAGCCAAGAGGCACCTTCGCCCTTGGTACCAGCAGAATCTTAGCTGCCGTCTTCATGATCGATCCGGGGTACAGCCTACTCAGCCTGAGCGCCGCCGATTCCGCAAGGACCACCGGAGCCAAGCGGACCATGGAACCCTGAGCGATAACTTCACTAAGACCAGCGGCTTTAGCTACCAATCTGAACTCAGCAACCGCCAGCAGGTTGGCTACCGGCTCCGGGATCGAACCATATCGATCGATCAATTCAGCGGTGAGATCGGCTATCTCCGCAGTATCCGCGGCGGTTGCCAGGCGCCGATACGCCTCTAGCCTGAGACGCTCAACCGGGATGTATTCGTGTGGCAGGTGGGCATCGATTGGCAGGTCGATTTTGCACTCGCTTATCTCGATCGGCTCACCCTTGTACTCGGAGACCGCTTCGCCAACCATCCGCATATAGAGATCAAAACCGACGTCGGCAATATGGCCAGACTGTTCGCCGCCCAGGAGGTTTCCGGCGCCCCGAATCTCTAAGTCCTTCATCGCAATCTTCATACCTGCGCCAAGATCGGTGTTCGCGGCAATCGTCGAAAGCCGATCGTGGGCGCTCTGAGATAGCGGCTGTTCACGCGGGTAGAGGAAATACGCATAAGCCCGCTCGCGCCCGCGACCTACCCGGCCCCTAATCTGATGAAGTTGCGACAGCCCGAAACGATCAGCGCGCTCAACAATCAAGGTGTTCGCATTCGCTATATCAATACCGCTTTCGATAATCGTCGTCGAGACAAGAACATCGAACTCCTTCTCCCAGAATCCGACGATAACTTTCTCAAGCTCGTGTTCATTCATCTGTCCATGAGCCACCCGAATGCGCGCCTCCGGGATCTGATCTTGCAAGCGCATTGCGGTCTTCTCTATCGACTCGACGCGATTATGCACATAGAACACCTGACCATCGCGCAGTAGTTCTCGGCGGATCGCGGCACCGATCTGCTTGTCTTCGTATGGGCCAACATAGGTGAGAACCGGATGGCGCTCTTCCGGCGGCGTCGTGATCGTAGACATCTCTCGAATCCCGGTGACGGCCATTTCCAGTGTTCGTGGAATCGGAGTGGCCGACATTGATAACACATCTACGTGGACGCGGAGATGCTTTAACGCTTCTTTATGTTCGACACCGAATCGCTGTTCCTCATCAACAACAACTAGGCCGAGATCTTTAAATTTCACGTCTTTAGACAGCAGCCGGTGCGTTCCTATGACAACATCTACAGTTCCGGATTCCAATTGAGCAAGAATCTCTGCCGACTCTTTCGCTGTTTGAAACCGCGATAGCCCAGCAACTTTTACCGGAAAGCCGGAATACCGCTCAGAGAAAGTGTTTAGGTGTTGTTGAACGAGCAAAGTTGTCGGTACTAAAATCGCAACCTGCTTGCTATCCTGTACTGCTTTGAAAGCCGCACGCACCGCGATCTCGGTTTTTCCATACCCGACATCGCCGCAGACGATTCGGTCCATCGGATAAGGCTTCTCCATATCGGCCTTGACCTCTTGAATAGTGCCAAGCTGGTCAGGCGTTTCAACGAATGCAAAAGCGTCCTCAAGTTCCCGCTGCCACGGGGTGTCGGGCGAGAACGCAAAGCCAGGCGCACTCGTACGAGCGGCGTAGAGCCTGATCAATTCACCAGCAATTTCTCGAACGGCCTTCCTGGCCCGACCTTTCGCCTTCTGCCAGTCGGCACCGCCCATGTGGTGCACCGTCGGTGCCTCGCCACCCACATAACGCGTGATTAGATCGAGGGAATCAGTCGGCGCGAAAAGCAGATCCCCTGGCAAGCCGCGCTTGCTCGGGGCATATTCGATTACTAAGTATTCGCGCATCGCACCGGCAACTGTGCGTTGAACCATTTCAACAAACCGGCCAACACCATGGTGTTCATGAACGACGTAATCGCCTGGTTTTAGGTCGAGCGGGTCGATGACATTTCGCCGACGTGACGGCATCTTGCGCAGATCTCTTGTAGATCCGCGTTGCGTTGCGATGTCAGATTCGGTGATTACGGCCAATTTTAGATTCGGCGCGATGAACCCCGAATCAATTGCGGCAGTCGCAACAACGACCACACCTGTTTCCAATTTCAGATCACCGTCGGAAGCCATCCTGCTCGGAATTTCGTTGGCGCTAAAAAGTTCAACCAACCGTTCAGCAGGACCGTGTCCTTGCGTTAGCACCAGAGTCAGCCACTGATTGCGCGCAAATTCCTTTATGTCCAGGAGCGCTTGATCCGTGTTGCCGCGGTATGGATCGACCGGCTGAATCTCAATTCGTTCGATGGCGTCGTCCGTGGTGAATGGGGTGAGTGTCCACCATGGAATTCCAAGGAATCCAGCATGGTCGTGCAGGTCGTCCAGAGACTTATAGGAACTCGCACCCAAATCAATCGGAGTGGCATTGCCCGCCGCAGCATTGGCCCAGGAGGCATCAAGAAATTCTTCACCAGTGGCCACCAGGTCGGCGGCTCGGGTGCGGATTCGCTCTGGATCGCAGAGCACAAAATGGGTGCCCTCTGGCATTACGTCGAAGAGCAGTTCCATCTCGTCGACAAGCACCGGCGTAAGCGATTCCATGCCCTCTACGGCAATGCCTTCGCTCACTCGGCCCAGAACATCGAGGAGATAGGGGTACCTATCAAGAAGCGAGCGCGCCCGTTCCTGCACCGCTTCGGTAAGCAGCAGTTCGCGGCAGGGAGGGGCGATTAGCCCGTCACCCGCCACCTCAAGCGAACGCTGGTCGGCCACCTTGAAAAATCGAATCTCCTCAATTCGGTCGCCCCAGAATTCAATGCGAAGCGGATGTTCCTCCGTTGGCGGAAATACGTCGACGATTCCGCCTCGAACCGCAAACTCGCCGCGTCGCTCAACCAACTCAGTGCGTATGTAAGCGGCGTCAGCAAGACTTCGCACCAGCGAATCCAGTGAGATTTCGTCTCCGGTGGCAACTTTCACCTTCGAAAGATTCCCAAGACCCCTTACGAACGGCTGGAGGACGGCCCGAATTGGTGCCACAACCACCTGAATGCGGCCTTCATCAGGATGGGAGAGGCGACGAAGAACGCTCAGGCGTTCGCCAACAGTGTCACTACGCGGACTAAGTCGCTCGTGTGGAAGCGTCTCCCAAGCCGGGAAGAGAACAACCTCACTTGGCGAAAGGAACGCTCTAAGCGCGGCGGCGAGATCAGCTGCTTCCCGTCCGGTGGCCGTGGCCAAGAGCAGCGGCGCCCGAGTTGCCATGGTGGCAGCCACAAATGGATAGATGGATGGAGCCACCACGATCTCTTGCGGTTCATTGCTACCGATTTCAAGTAGCGCTTGCTTTAGTCCGGGTTCGGTAGCCAGCAAGGGCAGCAGGGCATCGAGGCTAGGTTTCTGATCCATCCCACCCTCCTTGACAGCACAAAAGCCCCCAAATTTCAGAAGCGAAAAGGGGTTAGGACGCAATTCTAGACCTTTCGGAGATGCGACTAAGACCTATGAGTTCCACGCCAGATCTGGGAGACTGCTCCTGGACAGCGCGGTCCCGGCCCAACGGCCAACTGCTAAGGAGACCCCACCAGGGGCCATCCCGGATCGGATGCGGAGCGACAAGTGCCTGCCTCAGTTGACTTTCAACCAACTCCGCCCCAGGTCGATCCCGACCAGGAACTTCGAGCGGACGTTCGAGGGCTCGGCGATCTCCTCGGTAAGACACTCGTGCGCCAAGAGGGGCAGTCGCTTCTTGAATTGGTGGAAGAAGTTCGTCGGACCACCAGGGAAGACAACGCCATCAGCGACGGCGCCCGACTGTTGGGCAAGATAGACATCCAGACGAGCATCACCTTGGCCCGGGCCTTCAGCAACTACTTTCAGTTGGCAAATATTGCAGAACAGGTACACCGAGCCCGGACCCTCGCAGTTGAACGTGCCGAAAAGGGCTCTTGGCTTGGTCGAACGATTGACCGAATCGAACAGTCCGACGCCACAGTTGAAGAAGTTCAAGCCTGGGTCGAGGTCCTCTCGGTCCGACCCGTATTTACTGCCCACCCGACTGAGGCTGCGCGCCGTTCGGTGCTGAGCAAATTGGCAACCATTGCGAATCTGCTCGACAAGCCCGGATCGCCAGCTCGCACAAAACGGTTAGCCGAAGCAGTAGATCTTCTCTGGCAGACCGATGAATTGCGATTAGGGCGACCAGAACCGCTTGATGAAGCGATGAATGCGATCTACTACCTTGACGATCTCTACCGCGAAACAGTTCCAGAAGTACTTGATGCGTTCTCGACCGAACTGGCTCGACTCAACGTAACCCTCTCCCCTACCTCTCGTCCGCTCACCTTCGGATCTTGGATCGGCGGAGATCGCGATGGCAATCCCAACGTCACCGCCAAGATCACTTCCGACACCATCGTGCTTCAGGTGGGACATGCGATCCGGGTCTCCTTGGAAGTTCTTGACGAACTGCGCCAGGCGATCTCCGTTTCAACCAGGATCTCTGGAGTTTCTCCGGAACTAATTGCCTCCCTCAATGCAGACCTTGCCAACCTGCCAGAAGTCGAACCTCGATACCGCCGGCTCAACATTGAAGAGCCGTACCGCTTAAAGGCCACCTGCATCAGACACCGACTCATACTGACGCGTGATCGTCATGCCCGTAATTTGCGGCATGTACCCGGCCGTGACTACGCGGATTCCGATCAGTTTTTGGCCGATCTCATTTTGATGCGTGATTCTTTCTTGGCAAACAAGGGCGACCTGATTGCGCACGGATCGCTCGAGCGCCTGATCCGCACGGTAAGTGCGTTCGGCCTCCATCATGCGACCCTCGATATCCGCGAGCATGCCGACGCTCACCACTACGCCCTGGGCCAACTGCTTGATAGCACCGGCGAACTACCTTCGCCTTACCTAAGTCTTGACCGCCCGGAGCGACTAGCCCTGCTGAAGCACGAACTTCGCGGGCGGAGACCGCTGGCAAGCCGCCCCATTCGCCTGGATGACACAGGCAGGAGCACTTTCGATACTTTCCTCGCCGTCGGCGATGCCCTCTCGCGCTTTGGGCCAAAAGTCATCGAGTCATACATAGTTTCAATGACCCGTGGCGCTGACGATTTGCTGGCCGCAGTCATTCTCGGCCGAGAAGCGGGATTGGTGGATCTGCACGGGACGGAACCGTTTGCCCAAATCGGGTTCGTACCGCTCCTTGAAACC
>Ga0307375_10000965_pt1 | contig 33070 bp, 23 predicted proteins | sample TR1MG_FD_202531 | JGI IMG/M metagenome (GOLD analysis project Ga0307375, IMG submission 202531) | Soil microbial communities from Risofladan, Vaasa, Finland - TR-1 | ecosystem: Environmental > Terrestrial > Soil > Coastal area > Acid sulfate soil | place: Finland: Risofladan, Vaasa | collected... | reverse complement strand
ATTCCCGGGCTTGTCTGAATATAGTGGACTTGCCGCCGACAAATGCCGAAATTAACCGAGTCCGTTCTCGAAGGGAAACCCATGATTCGTGTCCAGTTGTGCGACGATCATCAGATTTTGCGCAAGGCTGGCGGAAGGCGAAGCGGTAATACGCATCGCCGAGATTTTGCACCTCAGTCCCAAGACCGTGAGCGTCTACCGCGGCCGGATGCTGGAAAAAATGGGTTTCAAGAATAATGCCGAGGCGGTCCACTATGCCATTGCACACTCCCTGATAGACCTGACAGACGCCAAAAACTGAAATTATGTGCTTACCCGGTCTCTATTCAGTGCATCACAGACTCGAGGGTGTAAGAATTTTTGTGTAAGCGGTCATTTGGCAGGAAACCGCCGCAACTTTGAAAAGCGGATCCATTGACTGAAAAAATTCTCACACCCTTTTCGCGGCTAGTACATTAAATTAAAAAGGCGGCCGTTCAGGCCGCCTTTAAAAACTACCAGCACTGGAAGTGCTTACATTTTTCCAGCCTTAACAGCTGCAAAAAGTGCTTTTGCCGCTTCATCTTCATGGCCCTTGATCAAGGAGTTAAACTGTCCTGTCATGATGACTGCCTGCGCCTTGAATTTTGGCTCACTCATTGCAATTTTGCGATCTTGCACCTTAAAGCCAGACTTGAAAACTTTTGCCAGAGCTGCAGCACTGCCATATTCCTTCGCATCCCTGTCCCAGGCAGGCCCTACAACATCATGGTCAAGCGCATGGCAAGCCTTGCATGGTGCAATTGAGAAGGCGCTCGCCGTTCCAGATAAAGCCATGAATCCAGCGGCAGCTACTAAAAGTGTCAATGTTTTTTTCACCCTACATTCCTCCCTTTATGAATCTGTATCAAAAAACAGGGCAATTACTGAATTTAATTAAATTGCCCTGAATGCTAAGAGACGCTAAGCACGTTTGGTGCGACTATGAAACGTACTGGTTAATAGATATAACACAATAATTTAAATGTATAAAAATTTTAATTGTATATAAATGTTAAAAACATCTAACCGAAATTGATCAAAAGCCCGAATATTCAAGTATGGCGTAGCGAATTTAGATATTCATTTGTCGCTTGTGGGTCGTGAAGAGACGTTTGATCATCAAAAACTGATATGGAATTATGTCTGCTTTCGAGAAAAGATGTGCATCTCAATAAGGTTGAAATTTTCAGGAAATTCAGCAAGCTGTTTTGCTACGCTAAATATCCAGATATGCATTGTCGGGCTATTTTTTACCCGGCTGTATCACAAGTGCATCAGCACATTTCAACCCGCTCATTACCGCGCCTTCCAGCGTGGCAGGATAATCGCCCGCGGTGTAGTCACCCGCCAGCAGCAATCGGGGCAGGAGAGTGAACTGCGATGGGCGTTGCAGGTTCGGCGAACAGCAGAACGTGGCGCGCTTTTCGGCGATGACCTTGAACCATCGCGGTTGTTCGGTGATGCCGAATTCCTCGCGCAATTCCGCAATGACGTGTTGCGCAACTTCCTCCTGCGGCAATTCCTGGTGTATGCCTTCCGCGCTGATCACCGCGGCGATCAGGCCGTGCTGGCCGGCGATGCGTCCCCTGTCGAACAGCCACTGGCTGTAGCGTTGCTGCAGGCCGAGCATGGGCTGCGGCAGGTTGATATGCTCGGGATATTGCAGGTATACGGTGTAGATCGGCTGTTGCTCGAGTCGGTCGATCTGTGCGACCGTTTCCGCAAGGGCGGGGACGGGGCGCAACAGTTTGGCGGCAACCGCGGGCGATGTGGCGCAAATGGCGTGGCTGAACTTTTCGCTATCCTGTGCCGTGGTTATTTCGATGTAGTCTTCGAACGGATGCAGCGCTTCCACACCACATGCGATACTTACCTTGCCGCCGTGCCGTTCGACATAGTCTGCGGCGCGTTGCGGGAACAGCGCGGTGAAGTCGATGCGCGGCAATAGCATATCGCTGTCCGCGCGCGACCGGTCCAGCGCATCGCGCAGCACGTTGAGCAGCACCTGTGCGGAAGCCTTGCGTATCGGCGTGTTCAGTGCGGCGATACACAGCGGCTCCCAGAGTTTCATTACAAGGTCTTCATTCTGGCCGTATTGCGCGAGCAGCGCCGCAACGGTTATATCGTTAGACAAGTGAAAGTTGATGCCGCGCAGTGCCCGCATGAAGCGCACGGCGCTGAGCCGCGCGGACAACGCCAGGCCGTGTGCCCCGAGAAGCGCGGCCAGCAGGTGGAGCGGGGCGGGCAGCTGCGGCGCTTTCAGTGAGAACTTGCCGTGCAGATCAAGCTGCAGCGGCAGACGCAGAAAATCCGTTTCTGGATTGCCGCCGACCTTTTTGATCATGTGCAAGGTCTGGCGATAACAGCCGAGCAGCAGGTGTTGGCCGTTGTCGAGCTGCGTATCGTTGCAAGACACGCCGCGTGCGCGTCCGCCGAGTTGGCGGGCGCTTTCGAACACGGTGACCGGGATACCGCTTTCAGACAGCCTGACTGCGGCAGCCATGCCCGCGTAGCCGCCACCGATGATGGCAATATTCAAGGTGTGCTTCCCACGGTTATCTTCGTTGTCTTGCATGCTGCAACATACCGTTCAGACCGCCAGCATCGTGTTCCGCAAGGCATCTACTTGCCCGGGTTGAGCCAGGTCATCGCCGCTGATCCAGAATACATCCTCGGCACGGCTGCCCAGGGTATTGATCTTGGCCCGGTGCAGGTGGATGTTGTGCTTGTCCAGAATCAGCGCGACGCGCGCCAGCAGTCCCGGCCGATCTCCGGCAACCAGCGAGAGCAGCAGCATGCCCTTGTTGTCAGGCCTGATCTCGACCTCGGTGGCGAGCGGGAAGTGTTTCAGTTGGCGGCTGACCCTGCCGGTGGCGACAGGCGCAATCGGTTTGGCTTGCACGATCTGCTGCGCAAGTTCGAACTCGATATAGGTCATGATGTCGCGGTATGCGGTGTCGCTGCGCGCAGCTTCCATGATCTGGAAACTGTTCAGCGCGTAGCCATGCAGGGTCGTGTGGATCTTGGCCTCGACGATGGTGAAATTCATGCGGGCAAGAAAGTCGCAGATGCGCGCAAAAAGTCCGCGCTGATCCGTGCAATACACCATTACCTGCAATCCTTCGCCGAACCGGCTCAGCCGGGTCTTCACAACGGGGTCTTTGGTATTCACCCGGTACGCCAGCAAGCGGGTATGCCAGGCGATTTCCTGTGCTTCATGATCCAGAAAATAGCTGTCATCGAGCTGTGCCCACAACAGCTGGTAGGACTCCGGCGCCATCGCGTAAAGATTGAGCGTGGTTGCGGCCTGTTTGCGGATATCGTCGAGGAGATTGGTGACCTTGCCGTCTTTGAGGTAGCGGCGCGTTGCGCGGTACAGGTCTTCTATCAGCTTGGCCTTCCAGGCATTCCATATTTTCGGGCTGGTGCCGCGCACATCGGCGACCGTCAGCAGATACAGCGCGACCAGATAGCGCTCGTTCTTGATCTTTGCGGCAAAATTCGCGATCACTTCCGGGTCGGACAGATCCTGTTTCTGAGCGGTGGCGGAGAGGGTCAGATGATGCTCGACCAGCCATACCACCAGGTCGGTATCGTCGCGGCTGAGCAGATGCTGCTTGCAGAAGGAGCGCGCATCCTTCTTGCCGAGCTGTGAATGGTCGCCGCCGCGTCCCTTGGCGATATCGTGGAAAAGTCCGGCAACATACAGCACTTCGGGGCGGGCGAATTCGCGGATCAGCCTGCTGCAGTGCGGATGCTCGTGCGCGAATTCCGGCACCGCAAAGCGGCGCAGGTTGCGCACCACCATCAGGATGTGTTCGTCCACCGTGTAGACGTGAAACAGGTCGTGCTGCATCTGTCCCACGATGCGCCCGAACGCGGGGATATAGCGGCCGAGTATGCCGTACTGGTTCATGCGCCGCAGTGTGTGCAGCACACCCTGGGGCTGGCGCAGGATGTCCATGAAATGTTCCCGGTTCAGCGGGTTGCGGCGAAACGCGGCATCGACCCGATGCTGTGCGCGCCACAGCGCGCGCAGCGTCCTCGCGCTGAAGTCGGTCAGCTCGGGATGTTTCTGCATCAGCTGGAACAGTTCGAAAATCGCTTCAGGCATATGTTCGAACAACTGCTCGTCGCGGATATCCAGCAGCGTGCCGATCACGCGGAACCGCTCGTTGAGCGCATGCTGCGGCGGCGTTTCGGGGAACAGGTAGTCATGCAGGCTTTGCAGCAGGATGGTGTTGAACTGGCGCACCGCGAGCCGGGTCTGGTAGTAGCGCTGCATCAGGTGTTCGCTGGCGCGGCGGTTCGCCGAAGCGGTGATGCCCATCTGTTCGGCAAGCGGTGTCTGGAATTCGAATATCAGCCGGTCTTCGCGGCGTTTCGCCAGATAGTGCAGGCGTATGCGCAATATCTGCAGCAGGTTATCGTGGCGGGCGATCTGGCGTGCCTCGGCCATGCTGATCAGTCCGGCCTTGGCGAGCTCGCTCCAGCGTGTGCCCAGGCCTGCCGCGCGGCTGATCCAGGTAATGGTCTGCAGGTCGCGCAGGCCGCCCGGGCTTTCCTTCAGGTTGGGCTCGAGGTTGTAATCGGTATCGGCGATGCGCGCATGGCGTTGTTGCTGTTCATGCGACTTGGCCAGAAAAAATTCGCATGGATCAAGGTATTGATGCAGGACATTTTGCAGTTCAGCAAACAGCCTTGCATCGCCGGTAAGCAGCCGCGCTTCAAGCAGGTTGGTTTGCACGGTGATATCTGCCGACTCGGCCAGGCATTGCGCGACGGTGCGTATGCTGTGCCCGACTTCCAGGCCGATATCCCACAGCATGCTGACCAGTTGATGCAGCTTTTGTTGCAACGCTTCGTCCGGATTGTCGGCCTTCAGCAGGATTAGCAAGTCGATGTCCGACTTGGGATACAACTCGCCGCGCCCGTAGCCGCCCACCGCGACCAGCGCAATATGTCCCGGCATGGACAGCAGCTGCCAGACGTGATGCAGGTATCGGTCGATCAGCCGGCTGTGCGCACCGAGCAGGTGGGCGGCTTTGCGGGTGCGAGCGGGTTGCTGCCTGCGCCCAGACCGTCCAAAGGGCGAGTTTCTGGCCGCGTCCCCTTCATGGGGGTCAGCAGCGCGGTTCCCGCCGGCCTCCCCCGTGCGGGGAATGCTTTGCAGAAAGCTTTGTTCGAGGGTTAAACGGTCATTGTTTAAAGACTCGCGCAGCGCGGCAATATTATCCGGGAGGGGGAGGGCAGCCATCGGAAACGGTCAATACTTCAAATCCGGTTTCGGTAACGAGTATGGTGTGTTCGTATTGCGCAGACAGGCTGTGGTCCTTGGTGACCACGGTCCAGCCATCGCCGAGTTGTTTGATGTCGGGTTTGCCGGCATTGATCATCGGCTCGATGGTGAAGGTCATGCCGGCTTCGAGTTTCAGTCCGGTCTTGGGGCGGCCGTAATGCAATACCTGCGGTTCATCATGGAACAGCTTTCCGATGCCGTGCCCGCAGAATTCGCGCACCACGCCGTAGCCCAGCGGTTCAACGAAGCTTTGGATTGCATGGCCGATATCGCCCAGATAAGCTCCCGGTTTGACCGCGCGTATGCCGCGCCACATCGCCTGATACGTAACCTCGCATAAGCGCCGCGCCTGAATCGACGGTTCCCCGACATAAAACATGCGGCTGCTGTCGCCGTGATATCCGTCCTTGATGACCGTAATGTCCAGATTGACGATGTCGCCGTTCTTGAGCGTCTTCTCGCTTGGCACACCGTGGCATACCTGATGATTGATTGAAGAGCAAATGGATTTCGGGTACGGCGTATGGCCGCCCGGCGCATAGTTGAGCGGGGCGGGAATGGCGTGCTGCACACCAACGATCAGGTCATGGCAGAGCTTGTCCAGCTCGTTGGTGGTCACCCCCGCCTTGACGAACGGGGTGATGTAATCGAGCACCTCGCTGGTCAGGCGGCCGGCGACGCGCATCTTAACGATTTCTTCCGGGGTTTTGATGGAAACTGACATTGTTATCGATGATTGGTTAATAGCCGAGAATATCACGCGGAATGAATTGTTGACAATTGTGATTGGGAATTAAATTGACATGATAGATATGTTCAGGCTGGCAATACCCGCTTATTGGTAATGCAGCGCCTCGATCGGATCAAGCCGCGCGGCTTTGCGCGCGGGATAAAACCCGAAGAAGATTCCCACTGCCGCGGCAACGCTGAACGCAACGACCACCGAGCTTCCCGATACAATCACCGGCGTCCCGGTCAATGAGTCGGTGAGCAGCGCACCGCCGATACCCAACAGCAGGCCGATGAAACATCCCACCACCGAAATGATGATCGCTTCCAGCAGGAATTGCAGCAGGATGTCGCGTTCGCGTGCGCCGATCGCCATGCGGATGCCGATCTCGCGGGTACGCTCGGTGACCGATACCAGCATGATGTTCATGATGCCGATGCCACCGACCAATAACGATACCGATGCAATCGCGCCGAGCAACAGCGACATCACCCGCGTGCTTTCGGCTGCCGAATCGGCCGCCGCGGTGAGGTTGCGCAGATAAAAGTCGTTGTCCATACCCGAGCGTAGCCTGTGCCGCTGGCGCAACAGTGCAACCATGGATTTCTCCACTTCAGGCATGATTTCCTGGGTGGTGGTCTGTACCATCATCATGCGTACCGAGCCCGGAAACTGGGAGCCGAAAACCTGTCGCTGCGCGGTGGTGATCGGGATGATGATCGAGTCATCCTGGTCGCGTCCGTCCATACCCTGGCCCTTGAGCGCCAGCGTACCGAGGACGACGAAGGGGCTTTGCCGGATGCGAAAGGTCTTGCCGACCGGATCTTCGTCGCCGAACAAATTTTGGGCGACGGTTTGCCCGATCAGCGCAACTCGCGTGCCCGAACGCACATCCGAATTGCCGAATGCTTCACCCGAAGCGATCGGCCAGGAGCGCGCTTCCAGATAACCGGGGGTCGTGCCAATGATGGATGTGTTCCAGTTGTTCGGCCCGTATACCACCTGCGCGCTGCCTGGTTGTATCGGCGCGACCGCCTGCACGCCGGGCAGTTCGGCGATGGCATCCGCATCGGAAAGATTCAACGTATATCCGCCCCCGCCGCCTGAGCGCACCCCGCCTGCCGACGTGCTCCCGGAAAGCAAAATGAACAGGTTGCTGCCCATTGCGGCGATGGATTGCTTGATTGCATATTGCGCACCTTGCCCGATTGACATCATCAGCACGACCGCGCCCACACCGATCACCATACCGAGCATGGTCAGGAACGTGCGCAGACGGTTGGCCCCCATCGCCCGCCAGGCTTCGCCGAGCATCGCAAAAAAACCAGATTTCATCTCAACTGCTGTGTTGCGAAGAAAATTTCTTGCTTGCACATAAGCCATATGCGGCGCGGCGAAATTTCTTGCGAGCAGCCGCTATGCGGCTTGCCTGCATACCCCTCTTCCGTGCCTTGCTGACGATTCCGCACGGGCCGATTTTGCCTGTAGCGGATCGGCGTCCCCTTGTGGGGCATTTGGGAGAACTCTGGCATTTTATATCCTTCCTTCAAGCTGAAATCTCCTGGGTAATTTTGTCGCTGACAATGCAGCCATCATGGAAGCGCACTTGTCGCTTGGCGTGGCGGGCGATATCCTCTTCGTGGGTGACCAGCACGATGGTAATGCCCTCGCGGTTGAGTTCCTCGAACAGGGCCATGATTTCTTCGCTGGTATGGCTGTCAAGATTGCCGGTCGGTTCATCGGCAAGGATCAGGCGGGGGTGATTGATCAGGGCACGGGCGATCGCCACGCGTTGCTGTTGACCGCCGGAAATCTGGTTGGGCAGGGAAGCTGCCTTATCTGCAAGCCCGACCTTGGTGAGCAGCTCATGCGCCCGTTGATCCCGTTCCTGGTGTTCCACGCCGCAATAGATCAGCGGCAGTGCCACGTTGTCCAGCAGCGACATGCGCTGCAGCAGGTTGTAACCCTGGAACACGAAGCCGATGGTGCGATTGCGCAACAATGCCAGTTCATCCTTGCCGAAATTTTCGATATCACGGCCATCCAGCAGATAACGCCCGGCACTCGGTTTGTCGAGACAGCCGAGGATATTCATGAAAGTGGATTTTCCGGAACCGGAGGCTCCCATGATCGCGACGAATTCGCCCGCCTTGATGCTCAGCGTTACCTTCTTGAGCGCGGGAAATAATCCGGCAGTAGTCCGGTACGACTTGTCCAGGTTTTCAACACGAATAACGGTATCGCTCATCAGAACAATCTCATCGGCCGGCTGCCCGAGCTGCTTGATTGGTCAGCCGTCTGCACTTCGCCAATGACGACCTGATCGCCTTCCTTGAGATCGCCGCTGACAATTTCGGTGTTGCGGTTGTCGGTGATACCGGATGTCACGCTGACCAGCTTCAGCTTTCCATTTGCCAATACAAACACCTTGCCGGGAAATGTGTCAAGCAGTGATCCCGCCGACGGTTTTGCGCCACCGGGTTTGGCACCCCGGGAACCGCCGGTGTTGCCGGCAATATTCTTCCGGGTAGCACCGGCTGAACCGGCCGGTGATACCACTGATTCGTCGGAGGAGGGCTTGAAACGCAGTGCGGCATTGGGAACCAGCAATGCATTCCGGTGTTCGGCCACCACGATGTTCACATAAGCCGTCATGCCGGGTAACAGGATTTTCTCCGGATTGTCCACGTTGACCACCACGTCGTAGGTGACCACGTTCGATACCGTGGTCGGATTAAGGCGCAATTGTTTTACTACGCCGTTGAAATGCTGATTCTCGAATGCATCAACGGTAAATCTTACTGCTTGGCCAACGCGGATGTTGCCGATATCCGCCTCGGCAAAATTGGTATCGATCTGCATCTTGGACAGGTCCTGGGCGATCTTGAACAGCGTCGGGGTCTGCAAACTGGCGGCCACGGTCTGCCCGACATCCACTTCACGGTCCACGACCACGCCGGATACCGGTGAGCGTATTACCGAGTAGGCGAGGTAGGCGCGGTCTTTTGCCAATTGTGCATTGGCAGATATCAATGTTGCCGCAGCGGCCTTTTGCGCCTGTACCGCGGTATCCAAATCCTGTTGGGTGACATATTCCAGCGCGAACAGGTCACGGGTGCGTTTTTCGTTTGCGTTTGCCAGATCCAGCGAGGCTTGGGCACTTTGCACACTCGCCTCACTTTGTCTGACTTGTGCCGCAAGCAGGGAATCATCAAGTTCCAGCAATATCTGGCCCTTTTTTACCTTGCTGTTGAAATCCACATAGAGTTTTTTAACCGTGCCGGAAACCTGCGTACCGACGCTGACCAGTGTTACCGGATTGATCGTGCCGTTGGCTGATACGGTCTGGCTGACATCGCCTTTCTCCACCGCCTGGGTGCGGTATTGCGGCGGCTTCTCCTGATCGTATCGCAAATAAAGGGCGGTACCGGCAGCGATCACGACAGCAGCGGTCACGATCAATAAAAGCGGTGAGCGGAATATTTTTTTCATGGCTGGGTTTTCTGTGGTGGAGTTTCGCCGGTCTTTTGAACGCGGTCATCGGACAAAGTTTGCAACAGCCCTGCGTCCAGACTGCCCATGGCCTGGGCCAGCGTGGCGCGGCTGATGTTCCAGTTGAACGTCGCTTGAATACGCTGCTGGCGGGCGCCGGCCAATGCGCTTTGCGCGTTCAGTACATCCAGTATGCTGCCTACCCCGGCCTTGTAACGACCCAGCGCAACCAGTGCCGATTGTTGCGCACTGTCCAGTAAAACAGCAGAAGTGCGCAACGATTGGGTTGCAGTGGTCAGGTTCTGATAGGCCGTCCAGACATCCAGCGCCACTTGCAGGTGTACCTGTTCCAATTGGGCATTCCTGGCATCCACCTGTGCCTCGGCAGCGCGCACCTGGTAAGTTGTTTCAAATCCGGAAAAGATCGGAACGCTCAGATTTATACCCACCAAAGAACCATTGGAATTGATGCCCGAGTAATTGTATCGGTTTGACGAGGCGGTCAGCGAGATCGTCGGCCTGCCCGCAGCGCGGGCGGCGTCCGCGCTGGCTTGCGCAGCCTTCACTTGCGCGGCGGCGGCTTGCAGATCGGGGCGGTTTTGGCGTGCTTGTTCGATCAGCGTACTGATGTCACCTTCAAAATTTTCCGGCATGGCCACCGTATTTGCAGGTATCAGCGCCACACTGCGGTTGGCATCCAGTCCGATCATGTTTGCCAGCGTACCTTGAGCATTCCTCAGGTTGCCATCTGCGGTGATGCGGTTCAGTGTGGCTTGCGAATAAGCGGTTTGTGCCTGCAGCTTGTCAGCGGGGGTTGCACTACCGATTTTGTAGCGGGCAGCGGCGGCATCATAACTTTCCTTTGCTGCCCGTTCCGATTCCTGCGCAGCATCCAGCGCGGCCGAATCTGCCTGTACCAGGTAATAATCCTGCACCGCGGCAAGAAATACCGACTGCACGGTACTGTCTTGTGTCGCAATGGCGGCAGCGAGCAGTTGGCGGGAATTTTCCAGGCTGGCGGAGCGCGAGCCGAAGTCATACAGCAAATATGAAAATGTCACGCCAACACTGCGCTGAGTGACCCCGGGGTTGGTTCCGGAGCTGCGATTGTCAGCCGCATTCAGGCTGACGCTGGGCAAATAGGCCGACTTGCCCACGCCAACCTGTGCAGCCTGCACCAGAGAATTTGCCCATGCCACACGAGTCTGCGGGTTGTTGCACAAAGCCCGGTTGACGACTTCCTGAAGATTGAGCGCGTGAGTCAGGGGTTGCGCAGCACACGGATCTGCGACCGTATCCGCCATTCGCAATGCGGGCTTGGGTGGCAATAACGAGTCGGTGCCAAACGGGTCGAAAGTCTCTCCGGCAAAAACCTCACAGGTTGAAAGCACAAACAATGCGGGTAAAAGCAATAACCTCACAATCATTTCTGTTCTGGATGACCGGGCTGCTTGCAGTTTCATAGAAGGTTTGATCAAATGGGTTTGCATCATTCAGGAATGGGCCGGCTTGAAATATCGAATGCCAGTATCAGGTACGAGTATAGAATAAACACACCGATTGAATATTTTGAAACTGTTACAAAACCAAACATTGCTGAAATATGCCCGATACATCACTCTGATTTAATTTCCGCTGGCGAGTTGCATCGATTGAACAACTCGCGGAAATGTCTGTCGAAAGCAACATACAGGAGTCAGGACATGAAAAAGGTACTTATTGTATTCCTTGCGATGTTAATCGTATCTCCGGCTTATGCAGACCGCGATGGCGAGTACCGGCATGGCGGAGACTATCATGATGGCGGCTGGTGGTTGTTCCCGGCGCTGGTCGGCGGAGCCATCTTTTATGACATGACCCGGCCGCAACCGCCGGTTGTTTACGTCCAGCCCGCACCCGTGTACGCGCCCGAAATTGCGCCTGCAGCGCAACAATACTGGTATTTCTGTCGCGCCGCCAACGCTTATTATCCCTATGTTGCGTCATGCCCCGGCGGATGGCAGGCCGTACCGGCGACACCGCCCGCTGCTCCGGCCGGTGCGCCATACGACCCACCGGCAAGATAACCGCGCAGCAAGTTGACATGACAAATGATATTTTTAAACCAAGGAGAAAGAGATGATTTTCAAATGGTATCGGGTGGCTGCTTACAGTTCGGCACTGTTTGTATTTGCCGGCTTACTGGCCGGTTGTGCAACGCAGCCTCCTATCGGTCCCACCGTATCGGTCATGCCGGCACCCGGCAAACCGTTCGACGTGTTTACGGTGGAAGATCAACAGTGCCGCCAGTATGCGAGTCAGGCCGTGGGTTTGAATGCCGACCAGACTTCCTATGGGAGCTTCGCCGGGTCAGCGGCAGCGGGAACCGCGATCGGTGCAGTGGCAGGGCAACTGATCGGGGGCAATCAAGGCGCCGGGGTTGGCGCCGGTATGGGTTTTCTTGCCGGATCATCACAGGGAGCAAATCAGGCGCAAGGTTCCACACAGGATGCGCAGTGGCGTTATAACAATGCGTACAAGCAGTGTATGTACGCCAAAGGCAATCAGGTCCCCGGATATCAATACCAGCGGCAAGTCGCGCCGCCGCCTCCCAACTATCCGCCGCCTCCGCCCCAGCAATAGCGGGAACATCTGTCGGAACTGCTGCAATCGGTATTTCGCAAAGAACTGAAGGATGGTTTTCAAAGGAACACATATTATGATTAAACGAACGCTTGCAATCAGCGGTCTGGTCTTTGCAATCCTTGCTGCGGCATCTGTGTCGGCCCTTGCAGATGAAATGCGCGGGGACCGGCATGATGGCGGGATGCGGGGTGGCGACAGGCATGATGGCGGGATGCGCGTTGAGCGACATGATCGAGAGATGCGCCACGGCGAGTGGCATGGAGAGGAGTGGCGCGGCCCAAGAGGTCCATGGCATGCGGATTTCCGGCACTTTGACCGGCATGACGACCGATTATGGCGCAGAGGCGGGTGGCGGCACTCCTGGCATGACGGCCGGTTTGGCTGGTGGTGGATAACAGGCGGGGATTGGTTCTTCTATCCACAACCGGTATACCCATACCCCGACCCCTATAACTATGTGCCGCTTCAAACCGTCGTGGTGCAGCCGCCAGCCCCCGCACCGCTGGCTCCGCAACCGCAGCAGTACTGGTATTACTGCGATTCGGCCAGCGGGTATTATCCTTATGTGGCTACTTGTCCCGGCGGGTGGCGAGCGGTACCGGCGACACCGCCCGCACCTTCAACAACACCGCCCGGCTCACCGCCCGCATCTCCCGAGCGATGATCGGCGCAGCCCAGCCTTCATTGAGTGCATGTATTCTTGCCGGTTCGGGATTATTTCCGAACCGGCACGGTCGTTTTAGGCATGTGCGAACCTCCTGAACGGTACAGGGTTGCGGTGCCGAAAAATCTGATTCACAGGGTTACTTGGGGATATCCGGCGTTCGGGCAGTCTGGACAGTTTCCCCCCAGCCTCCGCCCATTGCCTGGATCAGGGCCACGCTTGCATTGAGCCGCTGTCCCTCGATCTGCAGATAGGAATTACGTGCAGTGTAGGCAGCAGCCTGGGCGGTGACCACATTCAGATAGGACACGATCCCGGCTTTGTACTGATTGGTCACCAAACGCAATGATTCGTCCGCTGCCGATACCGACTGTTGCTGCAATTGCGCTTCTTGGGCAAGTATCGACGTTGCAGCAAGTTGATCCTCGACCTGCTGAAGCGCCTGCAGACTGAGCTGCCGGTACTGCGCCACGGTCTGCTGATATGCAGCCCGGCTTTGCGCAACCTGTGCACTGCGCGCGCCGCCGTCGAACAGCGTCTCGGCCAGTGCCGGACCGACCGACCAAAACACATTGGGTGCCGCAATCAGACCGGCAAAAGACGGACCGTGCCAGCCGCCTTGCGCCGAGAGCGTCAGGGCCGGGAAATACGCCGATTCGGCAACGCCGATTTCTGCATTGGCCGCCGCCACCTGACGTTCAGCCGCGAGCAGGTCAGGACGGCGCAGCAGCAACTGTGAGGGTAATCCGGCCGGGATTGCCTGCGGTTGCGGGATGCCGGCCACGACCGGCAGGCTGAAGCTGGATGGCGGTTCGCCGATCAGCACCGCGATCGCATGTTCCAGCTGTGCGCGTTGCACACTGAATGTGACCAACTGGACCCGGGCGTTGGCCAGTTGCGATTCTGCCTGGGCAACGTCGGATTTGGTGGCGATACCGGCAGCGTAGCGATTGCGGGTGAGCAGCAGGGATTTCTCATAGGCGGTCTCGGTATCCTGCGCCAGCGCGATCTGGCTATCGAGTTGACGGATCTGAAAATAATCCTGTGCCAGTGTCGTTTGCAGGCTGAGCTGTGCGGCAATCAGATTGTCGCGGCTGGCCTCCGCACTGGCTGTGCTGGCCTCGACCTGCCTGCCGACCCTGCCCCAGAAGTCAGGCACCCAGCTGGCGGTGAGCGACACGGTTTTACCGGACACGACGGGCGCCGCAGAGCTGCCGCTGCCAGTGCCGCTACGCGTGGATGCGATGGCCGCACCCAGGGTCGGGAATTCGCCTGCCCGTGCCGCATGGGTCAGGGCCAGTGCCTGCCGGTAGGCAAAATAGGACGCGCGCAGGCTTTGATTGGCACTGGCGATGCGGGGCTCCAGCGAATTCAGCGTTGCATCGCTGTAAATCATCCACCACGCGTCCGGCGACGCCATCGCGAGCGGTGCAGTTTTAACCCAGCCACGGTTTTCCTTGTATTGTGCTGGCGTATCAACAGCCGGCCGCTTGTAATCCGGACCGGCCGAACAGGCACACAGCACCGCGCAAACGGACAGTGCAAGCAGCAGCGATTTCGGCTGCAGAAGTCTCTGATGCGCTTGTGTAGAATCGTGCCGCCGTCCGGACGACTGTATTCTTGAATGTTCCATCGATTTCATGGCAGACCTCTATGCAGTTTGATTGAGTGGGGCAGGATTGGTATGACGGCGCGCCCACCTGCGGCGGCCCCACTGGCGCAACTTGTCGAGTTCCAGATAGATCACCGGCGTGGTGTACAACGTCAGCAACTGGCTGACGATCAGTCCGCCGGCGATGGAAATCCCCAGCGGTTGCCGCAATTCGGCGCCGTTGCCGCTGATGAGCGCCAGCGGCAAGGTGGTAAACAGTGCCGCCATGGTTGTCATCAGTATCGGGCGCAGACGCAGCAAGCATGCCTGGTGTATCGCCTCGCGCGGATTGGTATCACCCTTTTCCCGCTCCAATTGCAACGCAAAATCGACCATCAATATTGCATTTTTCTTGACGATCCCGATCAGCAGGAATACACCGATCAGCGCGATGATGGAAAAATCGGTATGAAACAGCAGCAGCGCCAGTACCGCTCCCATGCCGGCCGAGGGCAGGGTGGACAGGATGGTAAGCGGATGTATGGTGCTTTCGTACAGCATGCCCAGCACGATATAAATGACAAGTATCGCGGTAAAGATGAACAGGGGTTGGTTTTTCAGGGTGTCCTGGAAGAGTTTTGCCGTGCCTTGGAAGCCACCCTGTATGCTGCCGGGCAAACCGATCTTGACCATCTCTTCATCGATCCGTTGCTGTGCCTGGCCGAGCGACACATTTTTGTCGAGATTGAACGAGAGCGTCGACGCGGCGAACAGCCCCTGATGATTGACCGCCAGGGGCGTGGTATTGCGCTCGTAATGTGCCAGGGCAGACAACGGGACGCGCTGACCCGCGGCAGACATCAGATAGATATCGTTGAGTGATTCCGGCCCCTGCAGATATTTCGGTGCCGCCTCCAATACCACACGGTATTGGTTAAGTGGGGCATAGATGGTGGAAACCAGCCGCTGGCCGAACGCATCGTTCATGGTCTGGTCTATGGTGGCCACCGGGATTCCATATCGCGCGGCGGCTTCCCGGTCGATCACCAGGCTGATTTCCAGCCCTTTGCTCTGCTGGTCGGTATTGACATCGGCCAGTCCGTGAATATTGCCGAAGGCGGCGAGAACGCGCGGCTCCCAGGTGCGCAATTCGTCCAGATCGCTGGATTGCAGGGTGTACTGATAAAGCGCCGGAGAAGGGCGGCCACCGGCGCGGATGTCCTGTACCGGCGCCAGAAATACCTGTGCCCCGGATATCGAAGCCAGTTTGTGCCTGAGTCTGCCGATGACCGCGGTTGCATCCTGGCGTTGCTGATAGGGTTTCAGAGCCAAAAAGATGAAACCGCCATTTGTTGAACCGCCTCCCGTGAAGGCCACCACATTTTCTGTTGCCGGATCCTGTTTGATGATGGCCACGATGTCCTTGAGTTTTTGCGACATGGCCTGGAACGAGATCGCCTGGTCAGCCTGTATGTTGCCGATAACCAGCCCGGTGTCCTGGGTAGGAAAGAATCCCTTGGGAACGATCTTGTACAGGTAGACATTCAGTGCCAGTGTTCCAAAAAAAATCGCCATCATGATCCGGTGATGGTCGAGCGCCCAGGTCAGGGTGCGATCATAAGCATGCAGCAGCTTGCCGTAGCTGCGCTCGCCCCAGGCAGTGAAGCGCCCCGGTGTCTGCTGTATGTTGTGTTGTTTGAGCAGACGCGAAGCCAGCATCGGGGTCAGCGTGAGCGAAACCAGCAGCGAGATGAAGATCGCGATCGACAAGGTGGCTGCAAATTCGCGGAACAACCTGCCGATGATCCCGCCCATCAGCAGCACCGGCAGGAACACCGCCACCAGCGACAGGCTCATCGACAACACCGTGAAGCCGACTTCTTTCGCCCCGCGTAACGCGGCCTGCATTGGTGCGATGCCGGCCTCGACGTGGCGCATGATGTTCTCCAATACCACCACCGCATCGTCGACCACGAACCCGGTCGCGACGATCAGCGCCATCAGCGACAGATTGTCCAGGCTGTAGCCGAGCAGATACATGGCGGCAAACGTTCCGATCAATGATATGGGCACTGCAATCGCGGGAATGAGCGTGGCACGCCAATCGCGCAGGAAGGCGAACACCACCAGCGCCACCAGAAACACCGAGAGCACCAACGTCCCTTCCGAATCGTGCAGTGAAGCGCGGATCGTGATGGTACGGTCCGACATGACATGCACCACGATGGCCGGGGGAATGGCGGCTTCGAGTTCCGGAAGTTCGGCCTTGATGGCATCCACCGCATCAATGATATTGGCACCCGGCTGGCGGAAAATGATCAGCTGTATCGAGGGCTCGCCGTTGGCCATGCCCATGTTGCGCACATTCTGCAGCCCGGTGCTGACCTGTGCCACCTGATTCAGTCTTACCGGCACCCCGTTGCGGTAGGCAACGACCAGATTGCCGTATTGCCCGGCTAGCGTGAGCTGGTCATTGGCCTGTATCTGCCAGCGGTGTTGGCCATCTTCAAGTGCCCCCTTGGGCGCATTGACATTGCCGGTGGCAATGGCCTTGCGCACCTGCTCCAGGCTGAGGCCCATGTTGTTGAGCTGGTCCAGATCCATGCCGACACGCACCGCCGGCAACGCCCCTCCGCCCACGATAACCTGGCCGACCCCTGCCAGCTGGGAAATCTTTTGCGCCAGTATGGTTGAGGCGGCATCGTACATCTGGCTTTGCGACTTGCTCTTCGATGTCAGCGACAGGATCATGATCGGCGCATCGGCCGGATTGACCTTGCGGTAGGTCGGATTGCCCGCCATGCCGGTCGGCATCATCGGCAGAGCGGCATTGATCGCGGCCTGGACTTCGCGTGCCGCACTATTGATGTTCTTGGACAGGTTGAACTGGATGGTGACATTGGTCGAACCCAGCGAACTGGATGAGGTCATCTCGGTGATCCCCGCGATTCTTCCCAGCGCGCGTTCCAGCGGGGTCGCGACAGTCGCCGCCATCACGTCCGGGCTGGCACCGGGCAGGTCGGCCCGCACGTTGATGGTGGGGAAATCCACCTGGGGTAATGGCGACACCGGCAACAAATTGAACGCGATCACGCCGAGCAGCACGATCGCCATTGCCAGCAAGGTTGTCCCGACCGGGCGCTGAATGAATGGAGCGGAAATATTCACACTGCGCTTTCCCGGCCTGCTGCCTCGCCCGCAAAGTGCGATTTCCATGCGCTTGCCAGCTGGTCAAACATCAGATAGATGACGGGGGTGGTGAACAGCGTGAGCAGCTGCGACAGAAGCAATCCGCCGACCAGCGTGATACCCAGCGGCTGGCGCAGTTCCGCACCCATGCCGCCGCCGATGATCAGCGGTATCGCGCCGAATATCGCGGCGAAGGTGGTCATCAGGATCGGCCGCAGCCGCAGCTTGGCCGCCTGCAGTATCGCGTCGGCCGGGGGCAATCCCTGATTGCGCTGCGCATCCAGCGCGAAGTCCACCATCATGATGGCGTTCTTCTGCACGATACCGATCAGCAGAATGATGCCGATGATGGCGATCACGGTCAGGTTGTTGTCCGTCATCATCAGGGCCAGCAGGGCACCGATACCGGCAGACGGCAACGTGGACAGGATGGTCACCGGATGCACGAAGCTTTCATAAAGCACCCCGAGCACGATATACATGGTCGCGACAGCGGCCAGCAGCAACCACAGTTGATTGGACAAGGCAGATTCGAACGCCGCCGCCGCGCCCTGCATTTTTATGGGCACCGCAACCGGCAATCCGATTTCCGTTTGTGCCTGGTGTATCGCCTTTACCGCCGCGCCGATCGACACCTCCGGAGCCAGCCCGAAGGAAATCATTGCCGCCGGAAACTGGCCGAGGTGGTCGATCTCCAGTGGTCCGGCCTGTTGCACGATATTCGCCACCTGGGCCAACGGTACTGACTGGCCGCTGGCCGAGGTCAGATAGATGCTGTTGAACCCGTCCAGCCCCTGGCGATCCTGCTTGTCAAGTTGCAGCACCACACGATATTGCGTCGACTGCGTAAAGATGGTCGAGACCAGACGTTGCCCGAAGGCGCTGTACAGTGCACTGTCGATGGCCGCGACGCTGATGCCGAGCCGCGAAGCGGCATCCCGGTTGATATCCACATAGGCCTGCAGGCCATCATTCTGCAGGGTGCTGGTCACGTCGGTAAATTGCGGCATGGTGTGCAGTTTGTCGATCAGCAGCCCGGTCCATTTGGCCAGATCGTCGGCGCTGGTTGCGGAGATGCTGAACTGGTAGGGACTGCGGCTGACCAGATCGTCGATGGTCAGATCCTGCACGGGTTGCAGATAGACCCGCAGATCGTCCATGCGGGCGGCCCGCTGCTGCAATCGGGTGATGATGGGCCCGACCCGGTCGCTGCGTTGCGCCAGGGGTTTCAGGCTGATCAGCATGCGGCCGCTGTTCAGTGTGGCATTGCTGCCGTCCACGCCGATGAAGGTGGAGATGCTTGCCACCGCGGGATCCTTGAGCAGCTCATCGATCAACGCTTGCTGCTTGCGGTTCATTTCCCGGAACGAGGTACTTTGCGGCGCGACGGTGATGGCCTGGATCAACCCGGTGTCCTCGACCGGGAAGAAGCCTTTTGGAATGACCAGATACAGCACCACGGTCAGTATCAATGTGCCCAGCGCCACCATCAGCGTCAGCCGTTCATGGCTCAATACCCAGCGCAGCGCGCGACCATAGGCTTCGATCAGTCGATCGAACTGCTGTTGGCTCCAGCGCATCAAGGCACTTTGCTGATCGTCCGGCACATGTTTGAGCAGCCGGGCACTCAGCATCGGGGTAAAACTCAACGATACCGCTGCCGAGATCAGGATCGCCACGGCCAGAGTGATCGCGAATTCACGGAACAAACGCCCGACCACGTCGCTCATGAACAGCAACGGAATCAGCACGGCAATCAGCGAGAAGGTCAGCGAGATGATGGTGAAACCGATCTGTTTGGCGCCTTTCAGCGCGGCTTGCAGGGGCGGGTCGCCGCGTTCGATATAACGGGAAATATTTTCGATCATCACGATCGCATCATCCACCACGAAACCGGTGGCGATGGTCAGTGCCATCAGGGTCAGGTTGTTGATCGAGAAACCGGCCAGGTAGATCACGCCGAAGGTGCCGATCAACGACAGTGGCACGGCCATCGCCGGGATGAACGTTGCTCGCACGCTGCGCAGGAACAGCCAGATCACCAGCACCACCAGCACCACCGAAAGCATCAGTTCGAATTTAACATCCGAGATTGCGGCACGTATCGTCACGGTGCGGTCCGAAAGCACGGTCAGGTTGGTGGCGCCGGGCAGGCTCTTGCGCATCTGCGGCAGCAGTTGCTGGATGCGGTCGACCACGGCGATCACGTTGGCACCGGGCTGGCGCTGCACATTGATGACAATGCCGGGTTTTTGGTCGACCCAGGCTGCCAGCAGCGCGTTCTCCGGACCCTGTACCACCGTCGCCACATCACCGAGGTGTACCGGCGCGCCCTTGTTGAAGGAAATAACCAGGTTGCGATAGTCTTCGGCCGATTGCAGCTGGTCGTTGGCGTTGATGGTCGAAGCGCGTTGCGGCCCGTCAAAGCTGCCCTTCGGCATGTTGACGTTGGCGGCGGTGATCGCCGCCTGAACGCTGGCCAGACTCAATCCATATGAGGCGAGCATGCGGCCGTTGACCTGGACCTTGACCGCGGGCCGCTGGCCGCCGCTCAGGGTGACCAATCCCACGCCGGCGACCTGCGAAAGTTTTTGCGCCAGCCGGGTGTCGGCGATATCCTGCAGTTGCGTAAGCGGCAGCGTGTCCGAGGTCAGGCCCAGCGTGATCACCGGCGCATCGGCCGGATTAACCTTGGCATAAATCGGCGGCGAGGGCAGGTCGCCCGGCAGGAAAGTGGTGGCGGCATTGATCGCCGCCTGAACTTCCTGTTCGGCGACATCGAGTGACAGGCTCAAATCAAAACGCAGGGTAATCACCGAGGCGCCGCCCGAGCTGCTGGACCACATCTGCGCCAGTCCGGGCATTTGCCCGAATTGCCGTTCCAGCGGGGAGGTGATCGATGACGTGATCACGTCCGGGCTGGCGCCGGGATAAAGCGTCGTCACTTGAATCGTCGGGTAATCGACCTCGGGCAACGCGGATTGCGGCAGCAGACTGTATCCGACGAAACCACCCAGCAACACCGCAACCATCAGTAAAGTGGTGGCGATGGGCCGCAGTATGAAAATACGGGACGGACTGGGCTCGCCTATATCGCTCGCCGCCAGTTCCCCCGATGTGTGATGCCCGTTATCGGGATTCGCTGCAGAACCGGATAATTCCCCTTGGGGCGATTTTCCTTGCGCCGTGCTTTCCTGGTCCGGCCGTTTGTCACCATTCATGTTGGCGGCGCCCGATGCTTTGTGAGCCCTGATTTGCCGGGTTTATTGTGGTCGGGCGCGCCTGAATTGGCGGTCTTGTCAGCCCCATACTCGGCAACGACTTTTACCGTGCTGTCTTCCCTCAACCGGTCAAGACCGTCGGTCACGACGCGCTCGCCAACCGCAAGCCCGGAATCGATTGCGGTGTAATCGAGGTTGCTGGCGCTGGTTGTGACTTTGCGCACCGAGACCTTGTCATTGCTGTTGATCACGTAGACATAACTGCCGGGCGCCCCGATCGCAATCGCCGCAGATGGAACGACCACGGCATTTTTGAGGGTGTCGATCAAAAGCCGGACGTTGACAAACTGGTTGGGAAACAGTGCCATTTTGGAATTGGCGAATTCACTCTTGAGCATGACGGTGCCGGTGGCCGGGTTGATCTGATTATCCACAGCGATAATCTTCCCGCTATCAAGCAGCGTTTTGCGACGCTGATCCCATGCCTGCACCGGCAGATCGGCTTTTGCGCGCATGCGCTCAAGTATCACCGGGAGCTGAGTTTGTGCAATTGCGAAGGTCACCGAGACCGGTTGTACCTGGGCAATCGTAACGATGGGTGTCGAGGCCGGCACCGTGCCGCTTAATGCACTGGTGCCCCCGCCGATCGCCCCGCTGGTGCCCACCATGTTGCCTGCGTCAACCTGGCGCAAACCTGCGATCCCCGAACCGGGTGCCGTGATCCGGGTCCAGCCCAGCTGCAAACTGGCGTTTTCCACGGCGGCCTTGTCCATGGCAACGGTGCCCGCCAGTTGGGCTACCAGGGCGCGTTGATCTGTTACCTGCTGTTCGGCAATGGATTCCTGTTTGAGCAATGTTTCATATCGCACCAGATCAGACTGGGCACCATCAAGCTGGGCTTGGTCTTTTGCAAGTTGCGCCTGTGCCTGTTCCAGCTGGATACGGTAAGGACGCGGATCGATGGTGGCCAGCAATTGGCCCGCCTTGACTGGTTGTCCTTCTTTGAAATTGATGCTTTCCAGCAATCCTGCCACGCGTGGCATGACGTTGACGTAATTGCGCGGGGTGACGGTTCCTTGCGCATCAATCCATACCGGCATGGATTGCTTTTTCACGGTCGTTGCGGTGACGGGAACCGGGGCATTTGCCCCGGGATGCTTTTCGGCGCTTCTGGCATAAGTCGGAAGCAGCGCGACTAAAGCCAATATCACCCCAGCCCCCGCAAACAATCCATAACGACCGAAATATCTTTTCAATCCGTGCAATGGTTGACGAAATTCATGCGGTTGGGCTTGTGTTTTCATCAGACGGTCCACTTCATGTAAATGCTGGTTTGTAGGTATTGGCGGTTTCATTATAAGAGCGATTATCGCGCCGCAGGAGCGGAAAATGGTCGAACCCGCTACCCGTTCTGCCTTTTGTCTGAGGGGGCAAGACCGTTCTTGCCCCCTCAGAACAACATCCCGGCACCAGAGCTGATAGCTTACTCAGAAATACATCAGCGGCAATTTTTACCCGGCCTGTTCCCTGGTCGGTCAAATTCCTGAATCGTTAATATGCACCACGCTCATCGTGTTCCCAGCCATGACGCATTTCGCCGTGTTCCATTCCGTGATGGCCAAAGCCCGCACCCTGCCTGTGATGAAGAAATAGATGTGCAGTCTGATCAAGAACCTTGCGTTGATCCGGGGTCAATGCGGCCTCCAGCTTGGCGGTTGCGTCAGCAACCTTGGCCAGCTTGCTGGCCATTTTGGCAGCCCTGTCGGCATGGTAACGGGCAATGGTTGCCGCATCGGCATCATCAGCCGGCATCTTCGCTTTCAGCTCCGGTAGCGCTTCGATCGACTTGGCAAAGCCTTCCCAAACCGATTGCTGAGAGGCCTTTATTTCCAGCCGTTGTGCCAGCCTGTCCATCCTGGTTTTCATCCGTTCCTGCATATGCTGTTGCATCTGTTCCTGAGTCATTTTCAGGTCGCCGCAATGCGAGGCGGGGTCTGCCATGGCGATCGAATTAAATGAGGCGATCAGGATCGCCCCGGTAACGAGCGTGGCGAGTAAGCCCAGTTTTGAATACATGTAAGACAATTTCATTCTGCTCTCCTGTTTGATAATCAAAATATTGCCGGTTGAAGCATTCAGTCTCGCGAGAGAACGCTTCAATAATTTATCCGGGCCGGGTATCCGGGGTATGTCTGCTTTGTAAAAGTACGGATATTTTTGTATATGCTTTGATACAAATATTCATGGGGCAGGGATACCGCGTTTTCAATGCTGTCTGGGCAAGATCAGCGAGGCAACCAACCCTCCCTGCGGACCGTTTTCAAGAATGATATTCCCTCCATGTTTTCTGGCCATGTCCCGGGCAATTGAAAGCCCCAATCCCACTCCACCAGAATGGCGGTTGCGTGAAGAATCAAGCCGGTAAAAGGGGGCAAATACCGCTTCGAGTTTTTCATCTGGAATTCCGGGTCCCGTATCCCGGATGGCAATGACAACTTTGTCGGCCATCTCGTCCATGGATATGCTTGCGCTTTCCCCGTAACGCAGCGCATTTTCAAGCAAATTGTTCAGACAACGGCGTATTGCAACAGGCTGCAGCCTGATTGGGTGAATTTTGCCGGTTACCGTTACCAGGTTACCGCTCTCGCCGGCATCTTCGGCCAGCGAATGTACCAGCGCGTCCAAATCGAACAGGCAAGCTGCTTCCGGCTGCGCATCACCGCGCAAATAATCGAGTGTCGTGTCGATAATGCCGGTCATTTCATTGATATCGTTCCGGACATCCGATTGCAAATCAGGTTGGGTGATTTTTTCCGCGCGCAGGGTGAGACGGGTAAGTGGCGTACGCAAATCGTGCGAAACGGCAGCCAGAAAACGGGTGCGTTCTTCCATTTGCAGCTTGAGGCGCGCTTGCATCTGGTTGAATACCCTGGATGCCTGCCGTACCTCTGCTGGGCCGGACCTCTCGTCAATCAGCGGACTATTCAAATTTTTGCCCAGTTCTTCGGCAGCATTTGCCAAGCGCTTGATCGGATAGGTAAGCCAGCGGGCGGCGATCCAGGATGTCAAACCGACCGCTGCCAGCCTGATCAGGAAGCCGTAGAGTCTGAACGGATGATGCTGCAATGGAGGAGGAGGCGGCCGATCGACGCCTAGGCTGACCAAAATTTCCCTTCCGGCAAAAAAGCTGACCGAGAGTATGACAAACAGCAGCAAAAACAGCCGTACAAATAGCGAGTCCGCGTTGGCAATCTTCATCTGGTCACTTTCGCTTCGAACAAATAACCCTCACCGCGTATAGTCTTGATCAGGGCAGGCGTACGGGAATCATCATTGAGCTTCTGGCGCACACGGGAAACCAGAATATCGATGCTGCGATCGAACAGATCCATGTCTCTTCCCCGGGCGGAATCAAGCAGAAACTCGCGGGACAATATTCTGTTCGGGTGTTCGATAAACACCGTGAGCAAGCGGAATTCTGCGTTGGAGAGCGGAATCACCAGTTCCTTCGGCGATACGAGATGGTGCATCACATAATTCAAGCGCCACCCCATGAATTCCGCTTCGTTCCGGTCTTTGTGGTTTTCGCGGTTCCCGCGTGTCCTGCGCAGTATTGTCTGGATGCGGGCAACCAGCTCGCGGGGCTCGAAAGGCTTGACGATATAATCATCGGCGCCCAATTCCAGTCCCACCACCCGGTCCATCGCCTCGCCCCGTGCGGTGAGCATCAGGATCGGAATGTCCGACTCCGCACGCAAGCTTCTGCACAGGGACAGGCCATCCTCTCCGGGCAACATCAGATCCAGTATCACCAGATCGAAAGTCGACTTTTCAAGCGCTTCGGCCATTGCTTTCCCGTCGGCAACGGCAACGACGGACATGCCGAATCCGGACAAATAATCGCTCAGCAGCTGGCGTATCTGGGCATCATCGTCAACCATCAGTATAGATAACATGGCAGCCTTCACATTCGGGACATTTTGTACATTTCGGATTGACGAAAAAACGTTTGCAATACGATCAAGGTTTAATTATCACCTTGCCGGGCCGCCATGGTCAGCTATTTGTGTATCGGAAAAATATCGGCTTTGTACAATTCACGTTACAAAAAGACACCTTGCCATGTTCATTCTGAAAGAAATGCAGGTTGGAGCAAGTTTGATGGTCCGCCAGTTTGATACAGCCATCTGTCCTGTATCATGCGATATCGGAACACATCAGCTTTACAAGCATAGGACGCATCACTATAATGCGCGCTCTTTCGAGGTACCGGGGGTATAGCTCAGCTGGGAGAGCGCTTGCATGGCATGCAAGAGGTCAGCGGTTCGATCCCGCTTATCTCCACCAAAGAGCAAATTGAAAGTCACAGTCCCCATCGTCTAGAGGCCTAGGACATCGCCCTTTCACGGCGGTAACACGAGTTCGAATCTCGTTGGGGACGCCACATCACTCAAACAGCCCGCGCAACAGCGGGCTCTTTATTGCCTGTTTTATTGTTAATCCATTAAAAGCCGAGGGTAATTTTTATTTTTTATTTGAAGCGGCTCGGGTCCATTGGCCTACGAAAACAAATCAATGCTGAATTTTTAAGGTGATTTATCGGGGGGCTTTTATTTTCAGGATTGGTGGCCTTCGTGTGTAAAGTCAAGAGCCTATGCATTTTATATACGAACCGAGCCATGATCAAAAAAAATTTGCGCCGCTATGGCCGTATCAGCAAAACCTAAAGCAAATCGACCGCAATGCGGTCGATTTGTCTTGTACTTAGTCTAGGTACATTTAGCTGCCGGTGTAGAAAGGACTTCTGCAAATTTCCCAATCCGGCATCAAGGTGAAATCATTCCTCGTCCGGATCGACATACTCTTTCGGCAGATGGTGGGCGATGCCTTTGTGGCAATCGATACAGGTCTTGCCATCGGCTTCCGCCTTCATGTGCCGTGCATAGTTTGATGGTTTCTCATATTCTGCGCTCATCGCCTTGAAGCTGTGGCAGTTACGGCATTCGCGCGAGCCATTCGCCTTCATCCGTGCCCATTCCTTGGTCGCCAGTTCCATTCGGTGAGCTTCGAATTTCTCTTTGGTATCGATCTTCCCAGTGAGCTTGCCCCACACTTCCTGGCTAGCCTGGACCTTGCGAATCATCTTGGGCACCCACTCCCTGGGTACATGGCAATCTGAACAGATCGCGCGCACACCGGTCCGGTTAGAGTAGTGTATGGTCGTCTTGTATTCCTGGTACACGTTGTCGCGCATTTCATGGCAGCCGATACAGAACTCCAGCCGGTTGGTCGCTTCCAGTGCGGTATTGAACCCGCCCCAGAAGATAATGCCGGCGATGAAAGATACAGATGCAATCCCAATCAATGAATATTTCGTACTTGGCTTCTTAAGAATATTCCAGGTGCGTTTTAGAAAACCAGGTTTGTCGCTCATGACGATCTCCATTCCAAAATTAAAATACTTGCACCATTTACTGTTATTCAGGGCAACACAAATTAAATAGCTCTCTTGCCATTGTTGCTTGCAGTTCGTTCAGGCAAGCAACATATTTGAACATTCAAAATTTATTCCCATAATGATCTGGCTACTTCACTTGTGCTTATGCGCTGCTTGCGCTTCGATCTTATCGATATCCTTTTTGGTCAGCTTGCAGATGATCATTCCATTAATAGCCTGATAGGTTTCCATAGGGATAATATTTTTGCTGACAAGCCAGGCCTTGCTGCCGAAAGGCCGACCAGCGATTATCTTGGCGGCCTCAGCATCGCTGATACCAGGAAGATTTTTCAATTCCCGTTTTGTTGCAGTGTTGATGTCAACCAGTTTGATTCTGGAGATGTTCTTGTGTTTGGCTTCAAGTTTACTGTTGGTATTGTTAGGGCTTGCATCGGCCTTGGTTGCGGCTTGCTGCGGAGCATCCGTTTCATTTTCAACTGCTGAAGTCAGGCCGGTACCGAGCAGCAGCACGACTGCAGTCAGGGCAACGGAGATAGAGTGGTGTTTCATAAAATTCCTTTTGGCAATCTTGCTGTGGTCTTTCTTCACAGACTTGTCTTGTTATAGCTAACCCGAATACGTTGTCGCATCCGGGTTAGCTTGTTAAGTCCGGCGAGCGGGGCACGATGATCTGTGCCCCGGTCTCGGTCGTTCCTCAGGGTAGTAACTTGCTATGCACTGTTTTTGCATCCAGTCCGGACGCTGCACCCGCACCATGACAAACCGTACACATCTCAACACCACTAGCAATTCCGGTATTCTGGATATGCGTTGTAGCAGCGGTATCGTCATGGCAGGTTCCGCAAGCTTCTGCAGTAGGTGTTGTGTACCACGCGGCTGCGTTCTCCAGCTTGGTGGTAGTACCTGGCTTGGTCGCGTTCTCGTTATGGCAGACCGTGCACTTCATTACGTTGCCCGGATAACCAATCATGGGACCAGTACCGAACGTTTCACCGTGTATCCACTGCGCCGTACCCTTGTAGTGCAGCTTGTGAACGATGAATTTCAGGTCAACGGTGTGGCTCGGATCAGCATCCGATGGATCGGATGTGTTCTGGTTGTGACAAGTCACGCACAGCTCGGTGGCATAGCCCTTGTGGATCTTGCGACCCGCATGGCAGGTTGAGCAGTTCGCCATGGTCACGATATTGCGCGTTTCTGCCTTGGCGCCGCTCGGGACAAAGTCGTAGGTTGCATTTGTTACGTTGTCGGTACCATCTGAAGTCTTGTTGAAGATCATACCGATCCGGTGCGTCAGATTTGGGTCGTAACCAGCGTTGGTATCCGGACATGTTGGTACATTCGTATAATCCAGCCCAAGTGCTGTCGCATTGGTGTTCAGGTTGATCGCACTGGTGATGGTACGGATATCACCGCTACCGTCGGCGTTGTGAGTTCCTGCATTCACCAACGCAAATTTGTACGACCAATGACCACTGCCCAAGTCAGTCAATATACCTGGAGCCATGGTTGGCTTGCCTGTTGCTTGCTGACCATATTCAATTTCGCTATAGCCCTGCAAGATGTTGTGATATGCAGATGCAGGGATTGTTGTCACATCTCCGGGGGTTGTTTCCAGTGCAACCATATCCGGATTTGGCGTAGCGTTGTTGACGTTGCACTTGCCGGTATAGCTCTTCCAGTAAGTTGAAGCACCGTTAGAAGAAGCCATCAGCTTGGCGAGCGTGAAGTTCAAACTCTTGAACGGCAACGTTGCTGGAGAGGTGCCGGTGGTTACTGGAATAACATACGGTGCGGTATTTGTTCCCGCAACAACCGTCGAGTCATCCACGGGGCCGCCAGAACTGTCTGCCAAGGTGAAGTTAACCGTGACGCTGCCGTCCGTTCCACTGACGCTTGCACCGGTGATGGTGGCGCTCAGGGAACGCTGGTTGATATCAGCGGATGCCGGTATCCCGGTGGCGGGATTGGTAGGTGCAGGGCCGTGATAGATAGCGATACTCGACGCAGAATGGCACGTGGTGCATAGACTGTCGTTGGTTTGAATCCCGCCCAGATGGCCCGTATGCGTCGTGCCGACCGCAACTTTAGCTTTGACATCGGCATCCCTGTCTAGCATTGTTACGCTTCCTACTGCTCCAGCAGCGAGGGTAAAATCAATACCATCATGGCAGGAACCGCAGGCAATCCTGCTGGGTACGTTCTTCCAGTTATCGCCATCCTTGGTCTTGTTGACTGCAGTGGCGGAACCATCGTGGCACTTGGTGCAATTGCGCACATCCTGGGGATATTCGACCAGGTTGAAACACTGTCCTGCATTCGAACTGGTTGAATCACAACCGATGGTTCCATCGGATTTCTTGGCATGCGCATTCAGGTTGTAGCCAGTCTTGACCAACTTGTTGCCCATGTGCGTCTGGTGAATCATGCGCGGATAAGTAAATGCAGCCTCGCCATAGACCCTCTTGTAGCCGATCGAACTTGTATCATCATAGTTTGCCACGCCAGTCGCGCTCACTACCTTGGGTGTTTCGGCAAAGCCGTATTTGGCCTGGTCGGTGTGGCAGGTAACGCACAGTCTCGGATCATTGCGACCGATAAACGCACCTGCTGGAGTTCCTCTAACGGGATCGGTGGAGGTAGTGTAGTTGGGGCTGAAATGGCCGATACCTCTGCCCTGGTGGCACTCGGTGCAGGAGGCTTTTTCGACGATGTCGCGCGTAGTGGTTATCGTGCCGCCGTCGGGACGGAAGTCATAACCGATGTTGAAGGTACTCACCAACGGAACAGGAGTGGTTACCTGCACGCCATCCGGGGTATTGGTACCGGTACCGGGTTCGCTACCCTGGATAACGATGCCCAGACGGTGGGTTAGGGTCGGGTCATAACTCACGTCGCCCAGATCGGCTTTAAGTTTGCTACCCGAATCGGTCAGGCCGGCAACAATGGTCGCAGCCTGCTTGATATCACGATAGAAAGTGTACTGGTAGCTACCGTCGCCATTGTCGACCAGCGTACCTTCCTGTTCGAAGGTCGGGAACGTACCTGACCAGCTCACGACACCAGCTGATACCGCCGGTTTGGTCACCAGGTAGCTACGCCACACGCTGGGGCCGCCAACGACGGGCACCAGCTTGGCCAGTGTAAAGACGATGTTATAGTTTCTAGGAAGTGCGCTGGTGGTGCCTTGGACTTGACCACCCAGTCCGACCAGCGGATTGCCATATTGGTCCGTTACCTTGAATTTCACGACGGGCGGGCTGCTGATGGTGACGGATATGCTGGCAGGATCGATGCTGGGCTTGAGCGCAAGCCACTGATCGGCCGTTAGATTAGAAGCAACCACGCTGCCGCCAGTGCCAGAAGCACCAGGAGCACCGGTAGCACCGGTAGCACCATTCGAGCCGGAACCGCAACCTGCCAGTGCAGAGATCATCACGGCCAACAGGCCAAGTCGAATCAACGTAGATTTCATTTTTTTCCCCTCACTTTCAAAATTGCAATTCATGTTTAGTTACCTCCAAGCTGCTTTTTCGTCGGTTTCGTCCGCTTGCACCCGGATCTGACTCCGGTTCTAACACTGGGCGATCACCTGAATCTATAAACATAGCTCGCTCCCAGGAAGGTCACGTTCTGGTTTGGCTGCATCGATACGGTGGTATTGTCGGAATAGGCGAAGGGCGTACCGTTGTATCCCCATGTCCATTCGTCAAACTTCACGCTCTGGTGCATCAGATCGACACGAATGTCGGCGTTATTCTTCAATGCATACTTGCCGTACAGTTTCAGGCTGGTCATGCGATAGGTAACATCGGGCAAACCTCCTCCGACGATCGCCGCACCGGTAGCCATGCTTTGCTGATAGCTGTTGCTGTCATTCAGATACGACAAGCCGCCGCCTACCTCAATCTTGCTGGTCAGCTTGCCGATCGCACCGATACCAACACTGGTATTGACGTCCTCGAGTGCGGCCTGGTATCCGACGTTGTAGTCCACGTGGTTGGTCTGATCACCCCGGTTGACATAACCGGTCAGCTTCCACTTCTCGGATACTGTCAGGGCTGCGTCCACACCAAAGGAGTTCATCCCGGAATCACGCAAACCCTTGTCAGTCGGGCCGGTATAGGTATCCTTTCCGTCTTCAACCATGAACTGCAGCGACAACTTCGCCATTGGGGTCCAGTCCGCAGACATCCTCACCTTGTTGCGTGTGCGATCCAGCATCGTCATCGGGTAGGTGCCGACAGGATTAATGGGGCCGATATTCATCCAGCTACCCCCATCGCGCATGCTGTGCACGAAGCCGATCGCGGCATTGAGCGTTTCAGACAGGGAGCGGCGCAATTCGGCCCGATAACCGATTTCCCTGGTGTCCTCGCGCAAGCCGGACATAGGAATGATGGTGGCGCTGGGGTTATAGATCGCGGCACTGCTGACTGGCAGGTCGCGGTGCACCGTCGCGTAATCGAGACCCAAGGTCGCGCTTAGGTTTTCCGGCAATTGATAGCGGCCTTCCAGTTTTCCTGTGAGTCTTGTCGACGAATTCAAATCGTTCGTATAAGGCGCGGCATATAAAGTAAGCGGTGTTTTATCCGCCCTGTCTTCATAATGCAGGTTGCCCAGTACGGAGAGCTTGGCCATGGGCCTGGCCGTCACACCCAGTTGCGCGACATTGGTATCCATGACACCGCCCAGGCTGCTTACCCCAGCCGGTGCACCGGCCAAACCCATGCTGGCGAAGTCATCGTTTTGCGTGGCGTGGGTATAGGCATACTTGAAGGTTGAATGGGTTGTCGGGGTGAAGGCGTAGTTGCCCGAGACATAAAGCTGTTGCGCCTGGTTATCGGGCGATAAAGCAACGGTTTGCTGCAGATAGTTCGCCAGGGTATTGCCGGGGGAAACACTGGTATTGAGCGTCGTGCCATCGGGATTTACCAGATTGCCGTTTATGGTTGGATTTATCGAACCGTTCGCGTTGCTGAAAAACGAACCGTAATAACCGCCGCTCACCATGTATTTGTCGCCCGAATAATTCAGCTTGGCTTCGAATTGTCTGGTCGTGGAGTTGATTGGCTCCGGCAGCATCAGCATTCCTGCAGCCAAACCGCTGCATGGAATTGAAGAAAATCCCGGTGGCATACAGGCAATGCCTGTGCCCGACAAGCGTGCCCCAGTCTTGTTTTCGCTCTTTGCACTCGCCTCGAACATGAGATTGCGGGTAAGCCATTTGTCGCCATTTATGCTCACTGCCTTGCGCTTGATATCCAGGTTCAGGTCTGTCCCGGTTCCCGTCGTAATCAGGCTCATCACGGTCGGCGTGGTCGTGCCGGCATTCTGCAGGCCGGTATTGATGGTGCGCGGATCATGGCGGACTATTTCGCGATATCCAAAAGAGTATTTCCAGTCCCCCTGTTTATCCTGCGAGAAGTTCAGTTCGCGATTATCCAGTCCCAGATTGTATCCATCGAATTTAGTCCAAAGCCCTTCCTCTTTCTGGAGTTTGATCACATTAAAATTCAGCAAAAGATTGGTGTCGTTATTGCGCAGGCCGTTGTATTGCCCAAAGATCGTCCTGTCCATGCTGTTACCAGTGGCAACGCCCAGTCCGGCGCTAATAGAGCTTTCCGGATTAACGAGTCGTGCGACGTCTTCGTTTTCCGCGTGCGCTGTGCCAAAGGCCGCGAGCGCAACGATGACCAGTAGTTTCTGTCTGGGTCCGAATTGCTTTTTGGCTCTTTTCATGATCATTTGCCCTATCAGCATCATTTCAACGGAACAGCGGATTGCTCGCTGCGTTCGGGTTGTTGCTACCGTGTATCTCGCTATGGCAGTTCACACAGCCCCGGCCTTGGGTGATAGCCGCGCCATTCCACCAACCCGGACTGTTCGGGGAAGGCGGGACCTGGCCGGTCAGTGAAGGCTGAACTGGAGAATGCGGTGTGTGGCATGATTGGCACAGGAACGGCGGCCGCATTTTCAGCATGCTCTCCGCAGTGGTGCCATGCGGGTTATGGCAGATCGTGCAGTCCTCGCCGACAGGCTGGTGGTCTTGGACGAACGGGCCGCGCTTTTCCATATGACAGGTGTAGCAGGTTTCATTCACGCTATCGCGTTTCATGAGTTTGGGTCCGATCGAACCGTGCGGGTTATGGCAATCAGTACAAGCCATATTGCCCTCTGGAACCGGATGGTGGGAAGGCCGCTCGAACTGCGCGCGCTGCTCCTTGTGGCAGGTGAAGCAAACCTCGGGCTGGGTGCGTTTGTCGCGCACCTTATCGTGCGTAGTGTGGATTACATGGCAGGAGGCGCAGGCCACGTTCGCAAGCTGATGCGTACTTCCTTCCCAGTGCGAGCGATTCGCATCCTTGCGGTGGCAGGCAAGACAGGCCGTATTCTGTACTGTTACATCGCTGGGCGCGTAGTCGCCAGATGTCCCTCTTTTTGTTCCAAACAGAACGTCGGGAGCAGCACGCGTTTTCAGGTGTTTTTCACTTTCGCCGTGGCAAGACTGGCAATTGGGCGTGCGGGAATCCGCCTTGACGCCGTGCGCGGTCTGGTAGATAGCAAGGATGGGCTTTACCTCATTTTCATCATGACAGCTCGTGCAAATCTGGTCCTTTTTCATGGATGCCGCCGCCAGATCAATCGGTGGTGGCGCTATCTCCGGCAGAACCGAAGTTGCAGCCGGAGCCGAGGCTGGAACCGGAACCATGACAACACTGGAAGCCTGGTTCTGCTGCACAAGCACATCCTCAGCCTGCGCAACAGATAACCAACCTA
>Ga0307375_10000964_pt1 | contig 33079 bp, 22 predicted proteins | sample TR1MG_FD_202531 | JGI IMG/M metagenome (GOLD analysis project Ga0307375, IMG submission 202531) | Soil microbial communities from Risofladan, Vaasa, Finland - TR-1 | ecosystem: Environmental > Terrestrial > Soil > Coastal area > Acid sulfate soil | place: Finland: Risofladan, Vaasa | collected... | reverse complement strand
ATTTTACTGTCCAGTTTGCCGTGGAATCAGTGTCCAGTTTGCCGTGGAATCAGTGTCCAGTTTGCCGTGGAATCAGTGTCCAGTTTGCCGTGGAATCAGTGTCCAGTTTGCTCCGGAATTCGCAGATTTACAAACAGGCGCTTTGATTGCACTGGCGATTACAGCCTTCGCAGGTGTCGGCATAACGAGGCTGGCTTGCCGATCGAAAAGGGATGAGAAACGTGATGAATGAATTTATTGAGGGATTTATCAAAGGTACCAAAGAAACTCCACGCGCCTTCTTTGCACCGGCAATAGCCATCTGTCGTCTGTTTATAGAAGCATATGAATCGACGTTATCTCCAATCAATCGGGATAAGTGATTTAACGATTGTGCTACTGACATCGCAATTGCAATGCTGGTAGCGACTTCATTTATTAATAAAGACGTTTCCAAATAGAGAAGTCAAAGGATGGATAGCAAACAACATCCCCAGTCACCTTCGGTGAACCCTATCGCAATGTCCAATTTAGCCCCTTCCATCATAAAAGCTTACTCCGAGACTGAGTATTACGTTACAGGTGAAAATCCATTTATCCTGCAGGTAGGCATTTTCAATGAAACCTTAATGAAGGTTTATAAGAGATTCAGAGCAGACTGTGGTGTTTTCGTTACGGCGTGTAATCCATTGAGTCAAGATGTGGGTGAAACTGCCAATGCGGTAAATCAATCTAAACTGAAAAGCGAATTAGACCTGCGCAGCCTGACTTACTTTAATGGGTTCGGAAAACATCCGTCTGGCGAGTGGCCAGCGGAACCAAGCTTCCTTGTCTTGGGAATTTCTCTTGAGGCATCGAAAGTGCTTGGCAAAAAATATGATCAGAATGCGGTTGTCTGGTGTGGTTCGGATGCTATACCGGAGTTAGTACTTCTTAGGTAGATTATGGTACAGCGACTGTTTTAGTTCCCCGGTATTTCTCTATTTACCGCTAACTCCAATGTCTGAAATGTCTATTTCAGGCATATTTTATTATCGAACCGTCACTTTCGACACATTTCAGGAAGTCGATATTCTTTGCAGATACTCAGTTTGATAAAGGCGACATTACGAGCGTTTCCATTCATCAACCCTTGTTTGTGAACGTTGTAATACCTCTTCTGAAAATGATGTCGGATTGCGTACAACCACAGATTCAAAAGCATAATCTTCCAAGCCAACTTCCAGTAAAGCGGTAAAGCCTATCGTTTCAGCTTTACGATTTACAGCTCGTTCAACTGCACCGAGAATGCCATGGCGTTCGATCATTTGCCAAGTTCTAGAAGCTCGTGTGGCTTTGCCGTTCCGTGCTGTTAATACCCGCTCATAGGCATAAACAGCTTTAAGACACTCCATTTCCACGTCTGTCTTTGCCCCATATTTCTCAGCTCGTAATTCAATAGCTCGCTTGCGTGATTCAATGGCAAGATCCGGCCTTCCACGCTCTAATACATTCTTTTCAAAAATGGCACACTCCTCAGGAGTTTTTAATCTTTCGACTTTCACGTCCATTTCGATTTTCCTCTTTACCCTCTATAGCTTAGCCTACGCTCCTTATCTTCAGGGTATTGTAAAACTGAACGACCCTGAACGACCATAAGACTTTCAAATTTCGGCTCCAGCAATTTGACAATCGTGACATGCCATTTCCCCCCTCATCAATTACTTTGGGTTCAACCGAATACGGTATTGCTCAATATCCACTTTATCGGCAACCACCCCTCGCCTAGATAGTAGCTCGACCATATCCTCCTGTCGCGGTTGGCCATATGCCAACTTGTAAAGTACTAAGGAATCGCGAAGCTTTTCCCACTGTTTCCCATCACGACTCAAGTGAAATTCGAGAATATGTCGCTCCGTCTTGTGAGGCCCAGGAAAAATCCAGTACGGATTTAGATCGCCCAAATTGTCATCACGCTCTTGTACAGCGATCTCAAATAGTCTGCTCCATATGTCCTGCGAGTTTTCTTGCAGTACCTGAGCTCTGTAACGTTCTGCTACATTCTTACGTATCGCGTGTCCCTTGTATCGACTGACTCGGCCCTCTCGCTGCTCGAAATCCACTGGATTTGAAGGCAAGTTCCAATGAACAACTGCATGACACCACCAATGAAAATCAACGCCTTCTTGACCAATAGAAGTTGACGCAAGAACGAAAGGCCAGAACGGAGAATTAAATGCAGCTCGGACCTCGGGCAAACGAACATCATCCTGATCTTGTCGAATTCCACCAAACCTTAAGGCGAATCGACTATGAAACGGTATGCCATCACGTTGTGGATTATCGACATCTGCACCAACGTATCGTGCCGCTCGGATAGTCAATGCGCGACGTCCTGCATCCGCAAGTGTCATGATCCCTTCGTTGGAATCCGTCTCAATTCCATTAGCTTCCGCCAGATGATGAAGATACTCATCAAGTACTGACTGAAGGTTTCCGTCTCTGCAATAACTCAATACCGATTCCCAATACGAGCCATCATCTGCGGCGTAAAGAGAATCAAGAAGCAACGTGGATTCTGGGCGATTAAACAGGGATCTAAATCCGGTTGCCAACGTCGCCGCAGCTTGCCATAGGCCAAGGGGAGTGACCGCTGGGCCCGCAAATCGCTTCAGCGAGCGCCAAGCGACATTGCCTGGCGACGCTATACCGATTCTCGCCATTGAGTTTAAGAGTCCCTTGGGACGTTCAACGGGCATTTTTATTGAGTCCAGACCAAGGATTCTTCGGGCTTCTTTGACATGCTCGGCAAGTCCCTTGAAAACGTCGGTATCTTCAATGTCGCCCGAAGACTTTGGATCGCCTACCAAGGGCCCCATAATATCCGCATCGGTTGCGTCCAGAAAAATTTGCCGATCGTCTGCTGACATAGAGATTCCAACGGCCATAGCCCAGACCCATGCGGTCGATGCAGAACCACCTGATTCGGTTCCATCCTCACCAATATCTTTCTGGATACGACCTTCAGCCCAATCTTCCAACGCGCTGACGTCAATCACATGATCCGGTGCCGTTCGCGCTGCATCAATTGGATCCGTCACATTAGCCAGGGCGGGGTTTGGCCAAAACAACATCAATGTCGTCATCGTGGTGGGCCGTCCCTCTTCAAGTCGGTATTGGAGACGGGGACGGAATGCACGGCGGGCTTCTCGAGAGTTCTCGAATCGATGAACGGACTTATTAATGGATCTCTCTGCTTCGTAACTCAGCAGCGAAGCGATAGCAGAAGGTGCCGCAACCCAACTGGAGAAAATCAGACGCTTGGTTATGCCTTGACCGTCAAACTGGGAAAACACACCAGAACTCTTGTAATAAGGGAGTGATGGAGGCATCCAGAGCAACTTCCACCAACCCTTGTCTACCGTGTCTTCTGCAAGCTGACGGAGACGCGCATTTCCCCAATCCACCTTCTTGTATCGCTGAATATCTGTCCGTCGGATACGTTGCGTGGAGCGAAGGAGAGGCAGAAGAACCGGAAACTTATCCTCATCATGCAAGGCATCTTTGATCCGATCACCGACGCGATAGCCATCCAAGAAATTGGCAAAATAAGGCGCTGACTTCCAGTACTCGACAGTCAATGGAGCCTCGACAGCCTCGGCAAGCTTATGCAAAGCGACATATCCCGCCAAATCCTGCGCGGTGGCGGCACTCGAGCGACAAACGGTGCGAATTCCCGTCCCACTTGTTTCAGAAAATGGTCGCTCCGTGCGACACAACAATTTCGTCAGTTGCTCCTCTAGGCGAGCCCGAATTTCATCGACACGTTGTCCAGCCAAAATCGAACGTCGAAAATCTGCAAGATCGCAACGAATCCCCTCTAAGCTACCATTTCCCGCGTCAAGAAAGTTCAACGTCTTGAAGAAATCTCGGTAGTGGTCTTCACCCTTTTCAGCCTCTTCTGCAAGCGTATAGGGCTTATAGGGTGTCGCCGACAAAAGCAATACGCGTGCGTCGTCTTGATCGAACAAGTGATTCGCCAACTCAGCGGCTTCAGTACATCCTTCTCCATTAACCAATAGGTCGCTGAACCTCTGAAACTCGTCAAGAATGATCAAGTCGGGTTCGAGCGCCTTGACGCTGCACCTCGCCAACATTTGCCGAAGTTCAGCCGTTATCTGGCGGGAGGTTTGTTGCTGTTCTGCAGTCAGGGAAGAACGTCCCCTTACGGATTCAATAAGCTCATCGAGCTGTCTGGACAATTTCGATCGTTTCAGTGTGTTCAGAAACAGCCTTTGTATTCCTGTCTCCCAGCGAAGCTGCTCCCCTTCTCCTGCAAGCTCCCATTTTTTTCTTTCAATATAGCCACCGAAGTTATCCAGTTTGGTGACGCTACCCTGGAGAATGCGACGCAATGCCGTGTCTTCTCCTCGCTGGAGATCCCAATACTCCGTGAGCAGCAAATACAGTACCGCTCGCTCCTCAGCCTTACCGGTTTGCCATCCAAAGTCGAACGAGGTCGCCGGGGTGAAAGAAACGAAAGTAACTGGCTTTGATGCGTCATCGGAGAGAGGCCTTAGAAGATCAGGCTGAGCAACCAGCATGGTCAATCTAGTCGCTGGCGTTGCCCGATGTTTCCCGGTGACAATTAGCTTCCTGAGATTTTGATCAGCAATATCGATGTTCGAGCACACGTAAATGACGTCAATTCGTTTTATCGCCTCATTGTCTTGAAGGTGCTCAATAGTCTTGGCGATGATCCCTCGGGCTACGTGCGTTTTCCCCAGTCCGGTCTCATCCGCAACCAGAAAGCGCTTTGTGGAGTCATCATCAATGTAAAGACGCCTGAAGCCGTGTTCAACCGTCGCTCTTTGAAAATCATGCAATTGTGCAAGAACTTTTCCCGCAGTGAATCGCTCAGTCATTTCCGTTCCCGTCCAATTAGTTTCCGGGCGCCAACTACCGAGCCCCATAGCAGTCCCCAACCTGGCGGCAGGACGTTCTTTCCATGTTCCGTCGCACATAGGTGATTCACAAGACTCTCTAGGCTATCCAATGCATCAGGTCGCTCTGCGAGGGATCGAACAATCATCTCTAACAATCCCGCCCCTAAGCCGCCACTCGACCATGTGCCATCGCTAGTTTGACGATCAACTAGGCTCTCGGGATTGAAGCCGCTGCCAAGACCAAGCAGCAGGTTTATGAGACGTAGAAACTTCTCAGGAGTGTCGATCTGTCGTACCAGAATTTCATTAAGCCGCTGTGATGGCTCACCAATTAAAGTCGCACAGACCACGGTCTGCTTTTCGACGACCAATCCATCCCGGCGTCCAACGCAGACCAAGACCATGAATGGCGTTATGTCGGCAGGGTTGATCAATTCGAAATTCACACTGATCGCCTGCTCAAGGGGCAGGCGGCGCTTGTCTGCTTGCTTATTCAGAGGAAAAATATAAAGTTCAGCATCAAATCCCTCAGGCTTGGGTAAGACCGTATCACTGGTGACAAGGACATTCCAGTCCACTTCAACTCGACTGGCAACAGCTGTTAGTTTCATGCCAGCAAGATCGAAGAGATACGACTCGATACCATGACTTAACTCCTGCTGGATATCCGTCGATGGGTTCTCAGGAAAGCTGTACTGCTCAAGAATTCCGCGAAGAGAACTTTTATCCCCAAGCATCGCTTCAACACCCAAGCGAGTTGCGCCACCGGACAACTCGCAGAGAATTTCTACGTTACCGTTGAAGGCCCGATCAGTCGCATTCGCCGATCCCATGAAAATCCTAGCACGACGGTTTGTCTCAACGATATAGAGTTTTGCATGCAGGTCACCCAACATCTGTTCTGTCTCAATCGATTTCTCCTGATGTTCGTCATCATCCTGTAGACTGGCAAGTGGGTTTATCTGAAAATAAACCGCTTCAGGCATTTCCTCTTTCGCAATTCTATCGAGCTCGTCACCTCTGGAAACGATGGATATGCTCGTTTCCTTGCTATTTCCTAAGGCAATTTGTAAGCCCGACGGGCTGATGAACGGAGAAACGATCAAGTGGCGATAGCCGGTAAACATATCTTCTGTCTTTGGCTTACGCATTCCAGGTAATCCGAAAGGCCAAAATTGAATTTCTTGAACATCCTCTGGCAACTCCCACCAGACTTTGCGAAGTTCATCCGCGATCTCATTGATCGCGTTCAATCGTTCATGATATTCGTCAAATCCGGCTAAGATTGGCAAGGCTGCAATGAATCGATTTAGGTTCTGATTTCCAGGATTTATCCCTCTTGCAACGGAATTTTCGTCGCTATCCAGACGTAATACCAAGTCCCAGCTTCTATCCTGAGTTAGGTTTCTAGAGAGGATGAGACAACGATATTTGAACTGATTGCTGACAGGATCTACATAGCGAAGAATCCAAACCTTCGGATGGAACAGGCAACCTGGCTTGGGTCGCTGGACTTGGTGAATGGATTTCTCAAGGAGACTTACCAGATCTGATGGCCAGCGATCAGCTCTGATACCACCCGCCTGACAAAATATATCTAGTCGTCCTGCGCAACTACGAATGGATTCCAGCACCTCCACCGGATCAGGAGATTCTCTCAAGGCATAACCTGCAAGCGCTAGCGGTACCATTAACGCTGTCTCGAGATCGAGAGTAAATGTTGTTGCGACCGCCCGATCAAAACGAAAACCAAGCGGCGGTCGGAGCGAGTCAAGCAAAAGTACTCGGCTATCAGGAGGAAGCATGAACTCGCCCCTTTGCGATATCTCCAAGTATCGTTCGAACTCTATCCCACCTATAGATCAACCGGCCACTTCCCGAAGAACCACCCCACTGAGACATAAGTCGATCATTAGTCAGTCGGGCTAACCCCTTCTTCTGGTCCTGTTCTCGCTTGGCAATTAGTTCTGCCAAAGCGGGCTTCACTACAACCAATCTTGGGTTAGAAAGTACATCGCTGCCGCACCATATATCGATGAATGAGCGTGTCTGTGGCTTGATCCGCGAATTCTGGGAATACACCAATCCCCACATTTCAGAACGATTCCACGTTTGAAGCACCTTCTGTCGTGATGAAATCTCTTCAGACCAATAATCGATCGCCGCTTCGTAAATGCCGATGTATTCCTCGGCACGTTCGTATCCGAGTTCGCTCCAGCGTCGTGCAAGCAGCAAGTTATACATTAAGGCTGCGCCATGCATTGCCAAGGAAAACATCTCCGAATGCTTTAACAGCGCTCGCATCGTGCTGGGAGCCTCTTGGAAAAGAGGCTCGCTCCATGGGAAGTCTGAAGTTGGGCTCTCGGATCTTGATGCCAGCCAAGCAAGAGGGGTTCCCGACGTAGACTCCTGAAGCCTCTCAGAAAGCCAATCGGCTTCTTCCTCAGTTAGATTAAAACTCAACTCCTTCACTTCTGGAAATCCTGCTGGAGCTGACGGAAGGCTCCGTTGCCAAATGCCCTCTCCTTGCTGTAACTCTTCTTTCAGTGCATCTTCCTGAGCAAGGCGCCTTGGATCCATGGCAGCGACGACATCTTGTGCACCGTTAATTCTCAAAATCCCAAACTTTTGGAGCGCATTCCAATAGATAGTTGATGGGAGAATCTTTACGCGAGCTCCAGCTACACGGCCGATCAATCCATCAAGATCTCCGTTATTCCTTAGGGTTTCAACGTGAACCCGTTGCCATCGATCAACCCAATTTAGGAGCTCTCGCCCTCGCCGCCCTTTTCTTGTTCCCTCTCTAAAGAGCCAGGGTGTAAACAGAAAATACCGCGCCCTGGTCTGAATGACTGATATTCCAGGAAAAAGAAGATCACTCAAAGCATCCCGTACTGTGCCAATACCAAGCTCGTCTCGACTTTCCGGCTGTAAGAAGAGCTGAATCAGCTCCCTGGCTCTTCGTTGATCCCGTTCAGAAAAGTCGAGCCAAGCCAAGACTGAAGTCATAATTTAAAAGTCCCTGAAATTTTCTGGCTTCTATTCCTCCAGAAAGCGATGTCTTAATCTACTTAAATTCGTTCAATGAGTGTGCCATCTGTTGTACTTTGCAGACATCGAAAGTTGCTTAAAAACCAAACAATCTACGTGATTGCGCATTCGGATTTCGCCCTAAAGTATTTCGGTTCCAGGTGGCTGTGTAAGTTTAAAGGCTTCTAATACTTTGCTACGCGTGTCCAAATCCATAAACGGATCCGTGATGACTGCTTCGCCTGTACGTTGACGCAACATAAAATTAGCTCCATGTAGGTCAAGACCGGCAGCGGGCCATCTTGAGTCAAAGAAGTCAGCAAGTAGGCTAAGCGCTTGCGACATCTCATCAATGGGTTTACTTGCACTTACTTGTCGAAGTCGATCTGGAGGCGATTCACCTTTAGTTAGATCGGCTCGTAATTTTTTTGCTATAGAAAAGCAACGTTTTCGAGCTGCAGTGCCTGCCACGAGATTATCTAGGGGCTCCATTTCAATAAGGAACAGAGGTAGACCGATATCTAATGCTCCGACTACTCCATGAAGTCACATAATTTCAGGAAGTGCAGGACTTTTCCAGCGTGATTGATGCTCCGCCAATTCGTAAGCAACACGATCAATTGTGAGTTTCAGGACTGATGTTTCAGTACCCAAAATAACAGAATAAGCACCGCGTGCAGTAACTGCTTTACCTTTAAGTATTGGATTATCTAGCGCTAGTCGAACGCCACGATCATTCCTTTCAAATAGCTTTCTATTGCCCCAGATTAGAAGCCCCATAGTCAGACCTCGGCCTTAATGGCTTGTCTGGCTTGGATTCTTTTGATTCCTGAACCCACATCTTCACTCAGCCAAGTATTGAAATGGCCATTAAGCCCCGACGGATGAGCTAAGTGGAGCCATACCCGCCCATTAGCTCGTACCGCCATTGGATTGACTCGGATGAAGTCCGAAGGAAACAGCTCTTTGATAAGTGCTTGGCAACCATCAACGTATTTATCAGAATTTCCCAGGAAGATGACGGCTTTTACCGATTTGGGAAGTCCGCTCAAATACCGTGATGAACATGTCTTTATAACCTGAGGTATTTCAGAAAAGGACCTTGTGATGAGTGCGCCAGTGCAGGAGAAAACTTCCTTACCAGACTTCTCGGAGGATTTGTCATCTCGCCTAGATACACTACATCGAATGAGAGATCCAAAAGCAACATTCGAGTTAGGAGAACTGATTTTCTCATCGGAACTTTCATCGTTTGAAAGCACATCCATTGCCTGCAGGGCTTGAGTTAACCTAGTTCGCATTCCGGCAAAAGCAATATCTTCAAATTTTCCCTGTTGATAGATTCCAGCCTGTGTAGCTCCTTTAGAGAATCCAAGCACTAGGAATTCAGGGTTTTCGCTTCCCCAGGCTCCAGGATCATTAATCATGCGCCAGTCATGATGTGGTTGAGTTGTATTTGACATTGAGTCAGAGAAGCAGGCCCTGCATTCGATTTTTCCATGTTTGGGTAGCATTGTTATATCCAATTAATTTGGTCTCATCGCATGGGCGCGATAAGCCTTATATATATCTTCATTTTGATCAGTAAACGACTACCAAATCAGTGTTGAATAAATGTGTTAATAAAACGGCATCTTGACCGGCCGCGATGTCCAGTTGTTGAACTTCACGAACGACTGGTTGCCACGCGAGTACCTGATAGCAAGATTGTCTCGCCCGATGAAGTCGAGCGTGGACGGGCATGTAAATGTTTCTGCCCTAGCTGCAATATAGCAATGCTTGCAAAACATGGAACGAAGCGGCAGTGGCACTTCGCCCACCCCTCCTTCCTGGTTCATATTAAAAGATATGCCAATTATGCTAGCTCAATAAATATATAAGTTGGGAAAGCCTGCCCTTCGATTGTAATATTCAATTCTGCGATTGCTTGGCCCTGTGCTTTTTCGTCGCCATCAAATGGAAATCTTGGAGCATATTTATATGGGTTCTGACGTGCTATCGCTGGAGTTCTCCAGTAAGAAAACCCCTGGTCAAGCCAGATTTTAGTTGAATGGCCGTCGCTTGCTTTGATTTCTAATACTCGAGCATGCAAGGCATCACTTTTTGATATGGTTTTCAAATTACATGTAATGCCGCAATATTCGAAACCTTCAAGAATTGCAGAATCTCGCTGAACAACTTTAGGCCAATTGTTGAATGGCATTGATGGCCTTCTAAAAGAGTCACCGTTCTCCTGATATGGAGCCACCCCTATAGTTGCTGTGCTCACATTCCAACGATCAGGGTATGTACGTTTAATGGCTGAAAGAAATTCCAATAGAAGAGCTACAGGAAGAGGCGCGTTTAGATATCTGTCATGGTAGCTAAGCTCTGTGATTTCACCCACGCCTTCCACAAGCGATTTCCCAGTTGCTTCTTGTATTGCGATGATAAGCTGTTCGCCAAACTTTGATGTTAAGCCATCAAGTTCATTTCTGATTTCCAAACGGAATACCTTACCTGTCATATCAGCCGGCGCTACTGGCTCGATATGAATTTCTTCAATTAGTTCTGTAGCAGATTCGGGCTTACCAATGACCAATACTTCATCTCTTTGGCACGCCCATTCAGAATTTGGCTGGCAGGAAACATTTGAAGGATAGGCCCATGAAATCGTGTCTCCTCGCGAGACAACTTCAGCAATAATTTGCCCCCCATTTCGACACTGAGATGGTTTCCCTTCCCACACAGATACATTCCCAATATTCGACAAAATATACAGTGCAATGCGATTTTCATTTGACAGTTTCTTGATGGCAAAAGGAGGAAGAATTAGCTTTATTTCAGAACTGGCTGATGACCATTTGTGTACCCAATATCTAATTGGTGAGCTAGCAATATCCCAATCTTCAGGGTTTCCATGAAGAATCAGATTAAGGGACTCAGATCTGGGCCTGGACAACTCCCTGGTAATAGCTTCAGGAAGTGTTTGAAATTCAGCATCTGACAATCTCTTTCCGAAGAAGGCATGATCATCATCAAGTTCTAGACTTTCTAGCCAGCGAGTTGATAGAAACCCCAGAGCAGCATGCCGATTAAGATCATCAATTCTGAATCTTGTATCGTACTCAAGTAAGCAATGTTGACAGGCATCTTCACACTCTGCTGGGCACAGCAATTCCGCATATGCTTTGGTAAATACATTTTTTAACTGGTTTGCTACAGACGACGAATACCCCGCGGCATCGCGATCGAATATCACGATCGCTTCTCCAATATTTCCTTGATCAAGCCGAATTTGCTTTGTTTCACATCCAAGCTCGCCGACCTCAATACCCAAGATCCCTGCAATAGCACTGCGAATAGCTACTGCGAGTGAGTATGCGACTTGACGCTCTGCAAGAGGCCTTCCATCTAGCCCCCAAAGCATCAGCTCAAGAACATCGGTTTTAATCCCATGACCTAGCCTTAAGCCTGGCTTAATGGCAAATGGCCTGTGACTTCCTTCACATATTGAAGTATTGCCACCTTGTGCACCCCTCAATCTTCTATGTTCCTTGATCTTGTTGGAACGGCTATCGAAAAACACTGCTGGGAGAATGACATCATTAACCATTGGTTCGGCACGACCACAGCTCAGACAGATTGCATATCCATGGCCTGCACTACCTGAAGAATAATTGAAAACGGTACCTGTACTGCTAGAACGATATCTGCCAAGTTTCAGATTAGATAATGGCAACCATTCACCGTCGGCATTGATCCAAGGCGTCTCTACAGGAACATAAGTTTGAGTTGATACATCATTGTGTGGAGACTCGTTCAGATCGACAGAAAATCCAGCTGGGTCAAGATATGTAAAGCGGCAATCGTGATCTGCAGTTAATTGAGCGCCGCAGTCTGGACAATGGGTTATTTCATTCGCAGAGACCGAAGTACCGCTAGAGCCACATGTCTTGCAACGCCATGCCTCTCTGATATTTTGTATTTCGCTGATATCCTGTATAGCAGCGGGTGCATGCCAATTCAAAGTAATGCCTGCAGACCTATATACCAACCCGTCAATGACTACCTCTGCCCCAGGCGCATATTCTCGCAAGGCAGTAACCGTATCGCGACTAGGAAGGTCTCTGCGTCGAAAAACATTATCAATACGTCCATTTTGAGTTTGCTTTTTCCGCTCTATATCATCCCGATTTAAGGTCTCAAATGATGAAATGTCGGTTGGGAATCCATAACTAGGTAAAAACCCGTTAGATGCCAGTTCGCGAAGTAAATATTCTCCGGAAAGGCGCTTTTTTTGGATTTGGAGGGCTTTATATGCCACCTCACGCTCTTGCAACCCGCCTTGAAATTTTTCAAGTTGAGATTCTATTGCATCAAATTCACCATACCACCTGCTGGCAAAATCCTCCAGCATTGACGCAGCACCGAAAGCTAATTTGGCCAAGGTAGTTATACCTTCAAAGCACGTATGGCGTAATAGCGATCTAAGTCCTGCAGCAAGGTGAACATCGACTTTTTCATCAAAACACTTCGCCCACGCAATGAAACGGTCCGAGTACGCATCCCCTTTAGGAAGCATCCACCATTCCATATTGAGTTTATGAAGGTCGGAATTCCCAGAATCAAGCTGGTCTCTCAGGTAACTAGACAGCATCATTGAATTAATGTGTCTTTGCACCAGTATGGGGCTGGAAAGTGTTATGACAGGCGCAGGAAGCGCAGTCCGAAACGGCCAAAGTGTATTTAAAAATACATGTTGATCATGGGGATTATTCTTACACACGGTAAGTGCCACGGAGCGCATTTCATCACGTCGTCCTGCACGCCCCGCTCGCTGCAAATAATTTGCCGGGTGCGGGGGAACGTTATTCATCGCAACGACGGTAATACCTCCTATATCTACCCCCATTTCCATGGTGGTCGAGCAACTCAGCAAATTTATGCGCCCAGATTTAAAGTCTCTTTCATAGCCGTTAAGTTTCGCACCTGATTGCTGCGCAGAGTGCTCCGCAGCACGAAAATATGCACTTCCTTCGACAATACGGTCACTTAGATCAGACCAAAGGCCTTCCGCACGCAGAGATATAATTTCTGGTGTCTCACTTAACCATTGACGAATTCTTTCCAAGCGAACCTCTTCACTTTCGAAATCCTGCGACAGTAAATCGCAACGTGGAATCTCAACAGTCAAACATTCGGTTACCCTTTTTGACAGTGCCTTATTGGGCAAATACGGTGTAATTCCTCGAAGAGTTGTATCCAGAATTCTTCTGGTAACTGGACATACCCATCCTTTGCTAATTTGTACTAAGGCAATATCCTCAAGTGCCAGAAACCTGCCCTCGCTTGATTTCTGTAGCAAGTTGACCCTTATCAAGTCGTCCCAGGCATGTCTTAGCATCGCATCTAATATATCTCTACCCATATCAGAACCTGGGTCGAGCTGAAATACATACGAAAGAATTCTGACTAGCCTGCTTTGTGAACCTTTAGGATTACATTGCGGCCACCGTTTCAAACGATTAGTTTGCTGTTCCTTCGAGTCAGGAGGAAGAAATTGTTTGCTAGATATGCGTTTTCCACCCCATTTTCTCCAAACTTCCGGGAGGTTAATAAATGTATTTTCCCGAACATGAAAATCTAGTGCAATTTTTAAAAAATCCTTCCACTCCTCAAGTTTTAGTTTTGGAACACCATCAGGAAACGCGGGTAAAGCAGTAATTCCATCAAGTTTTGGGTAGCTTACTGCCACAAGGCCCATGGTTTCCAAACTATTCAAACGTTTGGGTCGTCTGGCAAACTCTCTCATCACGAGAATGTTTGCCAGCTTTTCTATGCCTGAAGCCCCACCAAACTCGCTTGGATCAAGGTCTGCATAAAACTGATGCATCCAATCCCGGGTGTCCGCTTCATTTGTAGAAAGCCAACTGACCATATCTTTAAAAGTGACCGCAAAGGAATGGGTTGCTAGCCCCTTTTTCAACACAAGTTCTTTATCAACGATCATCTGGGCGAGAATTGGGCTGTTTGCCGATTTATTTGCTTCCTTCAGCTTAGCTATCTCGATCAGAAGGGGTGCGTCTGAAACAGACTGAACATTTTGGCTGACACGATTGTAAATTAGGCCACGAACCCTGTTTCTTTCAGCATCCTGCTGCATCTTTGCCGCAATACGCGCCGTCCCCTGGCGGCTATCAGTAAACGTAATCATTCTCCTGCCGCGAAGTGGCCTATCTTTAGGTTTGGCAATCTTGCTGTCTATGTCCGGGCAATACTCAAGTAGTGTGGGTATGATTTCACTAAGGAGGAACGGCGCTCCAAGAATTGCCCGCCGAAACATTGTCTTCCCAGCACCGTGATGACCACCACATTCTGGGCAAGTCATTGTCATGTCACCATTTTCATCGGGCGCCTCATCACGAACGCGCAATCGCAATGCATTCTCCGGTTCAACTGCATCCAGGATTAGTGTTTTTCGGTCGACAAGGATTTCACCTGTTGCTTCTGGATAGCCATTTGCAATTAGGACTGGCGAATCCTGAAGAACTGTATCGTTGTCGTTGTCCTGATCCTCATCTGGTACTTCAACATCTAAAGAAAACTCATCCCCGCTTTCGTCCAAGGATTGAATCAGTCGATATTTACCGTCGATCTTGCGCAGAACTCTGCGTCCCCACAGATAGGTGGTATTACAGTCATTGCATGAACGCAGCTCAAAGACTGGTGATCCACACTCACAATGTTTACGCTCTTCTGTATAAACTTTTCCAAATTTCCAATCCGGGGCATCTAACGAGCTACCTTGACGTGACGAGCATTCAGGATCGCTGCATGCCCAAAGTCCAGCAAGGATGTTATGAAATGCATGTAGCCTTAGCGGAAGAAATGGTTTGCCAACCTTTTGACCTGTTGAACGTGAACTGGTTAGGAGGTCTAGCCATCTCAAACTGAGATTAGAAACATCACCCGTTGATGCAGGTATGATCCGATATAGTTCGCTTAATTTTCTTGCCGGTATTTCGCCAGCTTCTGGGATGAACAACCGTCTGATTTCTCTTGCTACGTGGTTAGCACATAAAGAGTCATATCGTATCTCCTGCTCTTCCGTAGGGATTGCCTCAAGATCTTCAAGGGTTAGCTTCTCGTTCTTGATGTTTCCTCCATCAAGCTCAGGAATTTTGCGCTTGCCTTGAATGACATGGACCCTGGACTGATCAACCCCTGCAAGCGTGGCTAAAAATTCCCTCAGCTTTTCTGCAGCCGATTCATCACCAATTGTTGCCGACGTTGCGACAAATCGGACTTGTTCTGGCTTTACTTCAAATGCATGCAATACCCTTCGGAGCAACAAAGCCAGTTCTGCAGACTGAGAACCTATATAGGTATGAGCCTCATCTAGCACGATCCACTGCAGCTTTCCCTTAGAGAGGTTGATAATGGGCGCGTCTTGCGATCGAACCAGCATGTATTCGAGCATGGTTGCATTTGTTACAAGCATGGGTGGAGGAGATGCGCGGAGCACCTCCCGGTCTACCACCTGATTTGGCGAAGCATTTCTTATGTGTTGAGGGAGTTTGTCGGGTGTCAGCCCGTTGTATAGACAAAACCTCACTCCGTCATCGAATGCGGAAGTCCAAGCATGCAAACGTTCTTGTTGACTCTGGATCAGCGCATTAAGTGGGTATAAGAAAAGTGCTTGAACACCAACAAGCTTTACTCTCTTGGCCTCATGCTCTCGCGCCAATCGGTCAAGAATTGGCACCATAAAGCATTCTGTTTTTCCAGACCCTGTTCCACTTGTCACGACAACCGAATGAGGGTCATTCAATGTCAGCAATTCCCATGCATGAAGTTGATGCTTGTATGGGGCAGTATTGCGTGGGAATCGGTAATTACTTAATTCACCTTCTGCAGGCTTATCCATTGCATCAATAAGCCGTCCAGACAATAGATGCGGTGCGAGAGATTCAAGTGTCTTATCGGAAGTCTCCCAGCCAAAAGTTGCTTCAAAAACAGGGTCTGCTAAAAAGCTACCTTGTTCACCAAAACCCTTTGAAAATATTTCATTCAGGTGTTTCCGCAATGAACGATTCGAAAAGCCCAATCTGCTAATAGTTGCCCTCGCTGCACGTACAGAAAGTTCCGGTAGCAAGCTGGAAAAGTATTTCTCACGCATCATTGAACACCATCATAATTAACAATTGAATTGGGATAAATTAGCGCATCCACACAAATGCAAGCTGCGATCGCCTGTTTGAAGGCCTGCTCAAACCAGACCGGGTCAAATGCCCTGAGTTTACGAAGTGCTAGTCGGCGCTCTGGATCATCCCACCAATCCTGCTTGGCACCGGTCGTCGCCCAAAGTGCGCATAGGATTGGTGCGTTTGCGACCGCGAGTTTAAAATCTCCGAGACGAATCCAAAACAAATCTTTAACAATGGTAGCAACTACATTCTGAATCTGTTGGTCACTGGCTGTCACAAACCCCTGCCATGCAGACTCAAAGAAGGATTTTTCGGTTGGCCATTTTTCATCATTTGCATGTGGAATAAATAGCAGGGAATTACCTAGTGAATTGCTACCATTCCAAAGTAACCTTGCTGCGGCTGACTGGTCTGTTTGCTCCCACAATATGTCCAGTTCATCACTTATTTTCCCAGTGGCTTCATACAGTACGAAGTCAAGAATTGGCTTTAAACTTGGAACATTTGTGACTAAGCTTTGGAACCTGTCATTCAAAACAATTGGAAAACTTACCGTGGCTGCTTCCCTTTCCAGCATATTGAGCCAATAGCTCCAAAAACTACGCACGGCATTTTCCCACATCGGTATTGATGTCAATTCCCAGACCAAACCCAATTCGTCACGAAAACGTCTGGAGAGATCAACCAATTCATCTAAAGTGAGTTGGCTTCTAAGCATGAATGCCACAACCATTTCTGGCTTTGCAACCAACTGCCGAAAAACATCCAGGCTGCTTAGCGGTAAATGATGAAGTGTTTTGAGCAAGTGATCCAAAATATGCCAGGACTGATGACTAAAATCGCAAGACATTGAATCAAGAATCGAGTTAATTTCATTCTTGCGGTCTTCAAGTTCTCCTATCATCATTGCCTTAGCTAGGGGACATTTTTTAGCCGCAACTTTCTCCTCTATTTCATAACTATCGAATCTCGCCCAGACTGTTGGTCGAAAGTAAACTGACGTACTTTCTTCGGGATAGATTAGCCATGGTGCTTTCTCTGGGTCCAAATTATCAAGAATCCATTGTCCAGTCGGAACATTCTCTGACTGTTCCTGATTAAGTTGAACGTTTCCGTTATCCAAGAGTGTAAATGGCATTGCAAGCATACGTACGTTTGTTAGCCTGTCTGTATCCAGCTTGGCCATATCATCAGTTGAAAATGCAATGCGACCGGGCAGATGGATTAAGCTAAACTCATATCTCGAGATATATATCGAACTAACTTGGGCGTCATTCGCGTTCAAGGCCACTTCAACAGTGGCATCAAGGCTATCAGAGAACCCCATGAGCGTTTCGATGTTCCGCTGCAAATCGATTAGCCGTATTTCTGCTGAACCATCTCGACTTAAGAATATCGGTTTAGTAACTTTTAGGTGGGTGCCACGTAATGTCATCACAACCTCGTAATGCTTTGGCTGTTGTGGATTACGATCAAATACACGTATTCTGCCACCCATTAAATTTTTGACTGAAAGCACCTCCCGGCTATGTAGCGGGTTGCCTTCCGAATTGAAAAATCGACCTCCAGAGCAAGGAAAGGGCAATATCAATCTGACATCTTTAGGGCAATGTAACCAGTGCAATTCGATGGCAACGGATTCTGGGGGAACGATTCCTGCATTAAGGTCAAATTCGAAAGTTTTTAATGATTTGCTCGTTTCAACTTCAAGTTCAGCGGATTTTTCAATAGCCGCATCTGAACACCCCCAGCCATCAAGAATAATCTTCCCGGCATTAGTTGACGGGCCTGATACAAATTTTGTCAGTGACGCCTTATCGATAACAACGATACGAAACTTAGCGATGATTTCACCTTCGCGAATACGGAGCACATCCAGTGGTCCGCGTGCGAATGATGGGTCTTCAATAGAAATGCGTGTCCCTGCAACAAACCACTTCAATTCAGCAGATGCGATTCGCGTACGAACCCCATCGATGGAGTATCGAAAAAGGTTTGGGGTACCTAAATATATAGCTTGGGGGGTAGATGGAAACGAATATTTGCGGCCTTCCCATACATAAGTATCAGAGCTATCGATTGATTGTCGTGTGCGGATTCGATACTTTATTTCGCCGTCAATCAGACGTATATCGCCTTGCACTTTGAATATTGGAATCAACTTTCCATCTAATTCACAAACACCTTCTTTGACAGCCGAAGAACCATGTTCAAGTTGGATTTCCCAACCGTTCGGCAATGTAACAAGCGCTTCATCTTCAGGTACCCTGGCGCTTCCACTTGCTACCCATTTGTTCTGCCCATCTCGGAACACGAATATCCACGGCTCATCTTGTAATACTTCTCCTCCCCCAGGAATACTGAAAAGGTTTTCCTTCAAGTGGCCATTAGGGTCGCATAAAATTAAACTGTGTTCAGAGCACGCCTCCATTCCTGACCACGTGCGCTTTCTAGAAGTTAATGCCACTTTTGCCACTTGCGAACCAAGAATTCGGCGGCCATCCACAAGTGGCTCCCGAGATTGTAACTGGACGTCTATATTGAAGTATCGAGGAAGACTATCGGTTGATGGAAGACCAAAAAGCGCCGCGAATGATTCAGTCTCAACTACCTGCGGGCAAAGTAAAGACGAAACCAGTTGGTAGCGTTCCTCTCCTAAATCCTTTAATAGCCTTTCAACTGTAAATATCGCTGAAGTTGTACGAGGTAACTGCTTGGCAGCCTCTTGTACCAGCCCTGACAGCAAGGTCTGTGCGGCCTGATCATCCAGTGGCAATGGGAAGCGCTGGCGCCAGTCTGGATCTTTTTCACCAAGAACCGAAATGGGATCTGCCATTCCAGCCAAGCCAAATTCTTCTTTGATCTCCAGAACTGCGGTCACCATGGATGCAATCAATTCGAATATTTCTTGGCGCCGGAGGCTTTCTGGCAATTCATTTGCGCGCTCATATATCGCGTCTACAATCTGCGAATTGTTCCAACTATACCGGCCGGCTAGCCGTATGGAATACTCCAATAAAGATGATAGTTTCCCGCCACCATGAGAAATGAAATTGAGTGGTAAACCGCCATGCGCAACTATTGAGCCAAAGTACTTTCTACCCTCTCCTTTGGGCCTATGTCCCCAGTAAGCAAATCCTGAAACAACGGAATCAGAACGAACATTGGCAGGGAATTCACTTACATCTCCCCCGAATGATTGAATAATAGGAGTCCAGCTCCATGCTCCACCGTCATATTCTCGGCGCCACCACTCTGAGGCATAAAGTACAAATAACGCTGGAAAGCGACGACTTTTCTTGGCAACTTCATTTAGTTGCCCAAAGCTCGTCACAAAATGTAATGTTTCTCGTAAAGATTGATATTCGTCATTCGTCAAACGATATCCATAAAGCATGCGTCCATCGGGGCGCTCAAGTCTCCTTTTTTTCAGCAGCTCATTCAGCCATATTTCTGGATTCATTCTGATGCTTTCTTTTGTTAGTTATCCTCCAGTTCAATTAGAACACCTAGGTGTCTTTCAAACTTTGGACAGGCAAATTTTGCGTGGCTCAGACACCATGCCTGAATCAATGCTTCTTAGTTGTTATAACGATCTTCGTGTCAGTTTGTGTTATCCGCATTTAATAATATTGCCGAATGTAGCTATATGCCTTCTCGAACAGTTCTTCTTCAGAATGCAATTTATATTTAAACAGCGCTTTGCGAAGCGCCTTCTTGATTTCCCGCTCACCGGCCAATGTGTTCTGCCAACCGGGGAAGCGCACTAGGCGAACGATCTCGTCGATGTCCGCCACCACGCGCTCTACCATGATCGGCGTCTCGGCGGTTTTCACGTCATTGAAAAGTTCAGTTAGCGCCGCCTTGCCGCGATCCTCGTCTTCCTCGGGCGGAATCTCCTTTTCGGCCTGCAATACTTCCTTGGCGATCTGCAGCAACTGCTTCAGGAATTCAACGCTGTTTAACACGCCGGCTTCAAAGCGATCCCGAAGCGCATCAAGCCGCTCCGATAAGGCCTTGAATTTCGGATTGCCGAGATGTTTACGCAGTCGGCGAGCAACTTTGATCTCGATTTCCTTGGCCTTCTTAGGGTCAGGATTGGAGAGCACCGCTTCAAGCAGGTCAGCATCGAGTACCAGTGTGTCGAGGTCGTCGCGCACAGCATCAACATGCACGTTTTCGTGGATGAGTTCGATGGTCTTTGCACCGAGGGAATGCCAAATCAACTTGCCGTGACCGCTGGAGGGTTGTACAGACTGATACACCTGCGACAGCCAGCGGTAGTCCTTCACGTATTGTCCGAGTATCTGATCTGGTGAAATTGCCTCCCACAACTTACCAAGCAGACTGTACTCGGCAGCAAAGTTATCGCGCATCGTGTTGTTGGGCAGACATTGCTGGGCAGCAATAAGGCCCTCGTAACCTTCTACCGTGCGATCAACGCCGGCAAAGAAGGCTAGGCATTTCTGCATCGCCTCAGGCAACTGGCCCATGAGTTCCTGGATATTGGTAACGACGGTAAGTATGGATTTATCATCGAACTCCAGTGCCTTCGCCACGTCGTCGAAAATACCGAGGTAATCCACGATTAGGCCGTGGGTCTTCTGTTCGGAGTAAGTCCGGTTTACGCGGCAGATCGCCTGCAACAATGTATGGTCGCGCAGCGGCTTGTCCAGATACATCGCTTGCAAGATGGGAGCATCGAAGCCAGTGAGCAGCTTGGAAGTTACGATCAACAATTTTAACGGGTCGTTCGGATCGCGGAAGCGGTCGAGCAGTCGCTCCTCTTCATCGCGGCCACGCGAGAATGGCTTATATTGGAGCTCGTTCGCATTAACCGTCATCACGACATCGCTCGCCTCAGGCGGAAGCAGCTTGTCCAGCTCGGTCTTGTAGAGCAGGCACGATTCGCGGTCGAAAGTGACGATCTGCCCCTTAAAGCCGTTCGGTTCCACCTTGGTCTGGAAGTGTTGCACGATATCTGCACATACTTTGCGGATGCGCTCCGGGGTTTTGACCAGCACCGCCATTTTGGCGGCGGTCTTGGCGAGGTTGTCTCGATCAAGGTCAGAAAGTCCGCCTGTCATCTCCTTGAACGCTGCATCGATGGCGGCCTTGTCGATATGTAAATCCACCAGGCGCGGCTCGAAGTGCAGTTTCAGTGTTGCGCCATCGCGGATGGATTCCTCGAAGCCGTAGCGGCTGAGATAGCCCTTGTCATCCTCCTCCGCGCCGAAGGCGTAGAAGGTATTACGGTCGAAGCGGTTGATCGGCGTGCCGGTGAGGCCGAAGAGGAAAGCATTGGGCAGCGCGTCGCGCATCTTGCGTCCGAGATCGCCCTCCTGGGTACGATGAGCTTCATCCACCAGGGCGATGATATTGCTGCGGTCGTTCAACACTCCGTCGGCTTCACCAAACTTGAAGATGGTGGTAATAATGATCTTGCGCACATCTTGCGCCAGGAGCGTTTTTAGCTTGTCGCGGGTGTCGGCTTTTTCCAGATTCGGAATATCTGCCCCGGTGAAGGTTCCCGTGATCTGAGTATCCAGGTCGATACGATCTACGATAATCAGCACTGTCGGATTCTTGAGCCTTGGATGCAGGCGCAGCTTCTGCGCCGCGAACACCATCAGCAGCGATTTGCCCGACCCTTGGAAGTGCCAGATCAGCCCCTTCTTCGGATAGCCTGCGAGCACACGCTCGACGATCTTGTTCGCCCCTTCGTACTGCTGGTAGCGACAGATGATCTTGATGCGGCGTCTCTTCTGGTCGGCGGCAAATAAGGTGAAATTGGAGAGGATGTCCAACACCACATGCGGCCGCAGCATACTCTCAGCCGCGAGCTTGAGTGTCTTCAGCGGATGGTGCTTCGCGTCACCAGCTTCCTCATCCAGATTCCACGGCCCCCAATCCTTGATCGGCAATCCGATGGAGCCGTAGTGATATTCCTTGCCCTCGGTCGCGACTGAAAATACGTTGCAAACGAACAGCTCGGGTACGAACTTCTCGTAGTCGTCATGCACCTGCACTGCGCCATCCACCCAACTCACTGCCGCCCGCGTCGGCGTCTTGGCCTCGATCAACACTAGCGGCAGACCATTGACCAGCAGCATCAGGTCAGCCCGGCGCTCGGCACTGCCGGCACGATATGTGAATTGCTGTGTGACAAAATACTGGTTCTGGTCGGGATTATCGAAGTCGATCAATCGCACCGGCACATGCTCGTTGTTCTGGCCAAAGGGCATGGAACGTTCGCCACGCAGCCATGCGGTCATTTCTTCGTTGGCGCGAATCAGACCGTCCGAGCGTACCGAGAGGATGATGGCGCGCAGTTTGTACAGCACCTGATCGGCTAGTTCGGGATCGGCAGCGATTTCCGGGTTGAGGCGAATCAGTGCCTCATGTATCCAACGTTCGACTAGCACTTCCTGAGGCTGACGCGGAATATCTGAGCTGGCAACACGGCGCCAGCCGAGGCCTTTGTGGCTGCGACCGTAGGTGGCTTCGGATTGCTGGACAACATTTACCGCAACAGGCTTGGCTGGTCCGGACAGCAGGTCGTGGAGGTAGGCTTCAACGGTGTTAGATTCGTTAAACATTAGCATTACCAATCGCAGTATTCATCAACATTGCACGATAATTTCGAGCTTCGTATAACCGTCGTTCGATTTGTATCTTTCCCTGCTCAAGGTCAAACAAATACTCACCGATAGCTTTTTGCGATGCATAATTCGGCACTGAAAATCGAAGTGGCCTCAAGTCGTGCAGATTGACATTCTTCTGTGCTGACTGAGTTGCGACATGGCTTTCAAGATGCTTTTGCTTTGTTCGCAGCAGGAATTCCAGAAACCGAACGTCTGTCCCTTCTCTCGGAACAATACCGACAATGCTGTCAGGACACCAAGTCTCTTGAGTGGTAACAGCTGTGTAGCCGATATTTGCGGCAATCGTCATCAGTATCGAATCTTTTGGAAATGACTTGCTGTATCGCACACCATCATCACTGAGCATTTGCGAAGCGCTGCGAAGATTGCCTGTAGATGCAACGACGTCTCCAGTCTGAACAAACGGGTAGGGTCCACCGAAAAACTGGGGTAAGTTTCTTGGGCGGTGACTGAACTTACCGCGTTCAACTATCGCTATATCCTGTAGCTCAACTTGGCCCCAACCCTTTGTTGCTTGAAAAAGAGAGGCAGAGGCCGCGCGAAGCGTAATTTTTGCGGTATCACGCGCAGCCTCATAAGCCAATTCGCATTCCAGCGCGGCATCGATGGCACCAGCAATCCTTAGCTGCTCCTCCATCGGAGGAAGCACAAACTCGAAATTCGCCAAACTTGTCCAGTTGGTACGCGGACTCAGGCTCCCCGCCGAGGTACCCACCGCATGCCCGAAGAAAGCATCGGTCTGGCAGATGAAGGGGAGCAACCCTGGCAACAGAACATTCGCGTCCATGCTCTCAAGTACATAGATGTCACCCGAGCACACACCGAAAAAATCTGCCACCGCCACTTTGCGCTGATAGGCGCGGCGCTTGCCGAACAGCACCTGCCCCGGTTTGAACACGCTAGTGAAAGTCACCCCGTCCGCCACGTTGCCCCAACTGCTAATCCGCAGATCGCCCGGCTCCAGATGCTCCAGCCCAACAAATCGCTCAACTCCCTCCGACAGCGGATCGGCACAGCGTGCTTTGGACAGGCGTACCACCTCTCCGAATTTAACCCTGTGCCAATTAGCTTTAGGCATGGCTATTCAGCGGCATTGAACCTGAAACTCACACGTAAATCATTCATCCATGAAGGATCAATCAAGCCATCATGCTGAAGTCGGCCGACGACGATGCCAGGATGGATGCCGATTGCCCCGGCGAAATCACAAACAGCAGCTTTGGTACGCAGCCCAGCCAATTGAGCCGTGTAGCGAGGGGAAATCAGGAAGTTTCCAGCCCAGTCATTTGCTTCGCGTTCTTCAACAGATTCAGCGCTCGTTTTGGTCGAATCGTCTAGATATACAGATTCCTTCTCTTTACCATGAAGCAATACGTGAGCCGCTTCATGAAACAGGGTGAACCAGAATTTGTCGTTGGTTTTGCCATACAGTGAGAGCTGTATGAGTGGGCGATGTGGATTAAGCCAACGTGCCACGCCACTGACGTGTGCCTTGGGAATAGCAGGTATCAGCACGAAAGCTACACCCGCATAACTGAAGCCAGAGCGAAGAAGTGGTTCGAATTGCTCTGGTGGCAGCGTGGTGAGTTTACGGATTTCATCCAATACCGCTATAAACTTGCTGCGATTATATTTAACCCCATCCTGTTTTTCTGCAACCTGTTCGCCCATGCGTAGCCAAGCAGAAATAGCACCTACGTCACTTTGCTCTTCACGACTGCGACGAAAGGCTGCTTGCATTTGACCATATCGGCCCTGCCATTCGTCTGGCGACGCGATGCCAAAAAATCGCAAACAGGATTCCACCAGCGCAGGTTTAGACTTGGCGTCCATCCGACGCTTCTCTATTGCACCTGCGTTCATCATTTCTTTGATTGGCAATGTGTCCAACCAGTCGGTCCAGCCAGCAAATTTTTCCGCTGCGGCAAGGCGAGCACATCGTTCTCGATACTTTGCCTCGCGCGCCAGCCAAAAGCCAACCGTGCTGCCTACGACACGCTCTAAACGAATAGCAGCATCTTCGGTCAGTGGCACTTTGCCTTTGATAAGCTGGTTTACATGTTTTGGGGTGTAACCCAGTCGTTGGGCCAACTCTTCTTGAGTCCAGTCGCGCTCTTCTAGGATGTCGAGAAGAGTATCGCCCGGAGGGGAAACCCAATCAGGTGCAAATGGGGCTGCCAAATCAGTCATGGTAGTCTCCAATAAATTCGATATAAATGATAGTGACTTGAGACCAGTCAGTGGACTGATCGTCGTGTAAAGGCAGGGGGTCGTGGTCGGGTGCAAACACGAGCCGACAACCGCCTGCCAAATCGAGAGCGAACTGACCTAAACGATCACCCTTAAGCGGGTGAGGGTTGCCAGCCGTTAAATCAGTAACTCGGCTTGCTGCATCCAAGTCATCTAGTCGCGTTCTTAACTTACGTGCGCAAATGGCCCCAAGTTTTTGATCAGCGACCGCCCGTTTTTCGCATAGCTCTCGAATCTTTTTGTCCCTGAAGTTGAATTTCAAGAGAACTTCTCCATTCTATATATCTTTACCCAATAGGTAAAGAATAATTACCAAGTTGATAATTGAGCTTTATTGTTTATGGGATGCAGTTAGCCCATCTAATGTCTCCACCAGGTTATCCATCTGTTGCCAGAATTCCCTGCCATCGGCTTGCCACTGCGCCCACGCTTCGGGTAGGGTGGTTGGTTGATCGGTGCCATTGCCGATAGCAGGCGCGGTCAACTTCTTCACGTACATCGGTATCGACAGGTTCGCACCGTTCGCGGCAATTTGTTCCCGCGTCGCCACGGCGGAAAACCCATCCTCGGCAACAAAGGCCCTGAATATTTCCAGGATGCGCTGCTGATGCTCGGGCTTGAGGAAGCTCTGCGCCCGTTCCCGCGCCACCTGATTCAAGGCATCGATGAACAGCACCTTGCCCTTGCGCGCTTTGGGTTTGCGCCGATTGCAAACAACGATGCAGGATTCCATCGGTGAGTTGTAGAACAGGTTCGGCCCGAGGCCGATCACGGCTTCAACCCAATCAAGCTCGATCATCTTGGCTCGCATGGTTTGTTCTTCGTTGCGGAACAGCACGCCGTGCGGCCAGAGAACGGCGCAGCGGCCTTTGTCCGAAAGGCTGGCCAGGATGTGCTGCTGAAAAGCATAATCTGCGCGACCCTGTGGCGGGGTGCCGAGGAAGTTGCGGCCCCATTTGTCCTTCTCCCATGCGGTGCGATCCCATTGCTTGATGGAATACGGCGGATTGGCCAGGATCACGTCGAACTTGCGCAGGTGATCGCCTTCGATGTGTTTAGGATCGGCCAAGGTATCGCCCCGGATGATCTGAAAATTCTCAACGCCATGCAGGAAAAGGTTCATCCGGGCGATACCGGATGTAATCAGGTTGCGCTCCTGACCGTAAAGCTTGAGCGTTCGATATTCGCCCCCACTACGCTTCACTTCTGCCAGCGCAGAGATGAGCATGCCGCCGGTACCACAGGTGGGGTCGTAGATCGACTCTCCAGCCTGCGGTGCAAGCAGTTGTGTCATCAGATGAACAACGGTTCGATTGGTGTAGAACTCGGCAGCGGTGTGGCCAGAGTCGTCGGCGAATTTCTTGATTAGAAATTCGTAAGCGTTGCCGAGTTCGTCTTCGGGCACATTGGCAACGGAAAGTGTTTGGGTCGAGAAGTGCTCGATCAGATTCTTCAGAGTTTCGTCAGGCAGGCGCTCGCGGTTGGTCCATGGTGCGTCGCCGAAGATGCCGGCGAGCAAATCGGGGTTGGCTGCTTCCAATTGGCGCAAAGCATTCTGGATTGCCATGCCGACATTCTTCGGCGTCTGACGCACGTCGTTCCAATGCGCACCCTCGGGGATCAAGAATCGGTGATTCTCGGCAAATTCGGCGTAGGTTAGGTCACCACCGGAATCGGCCAACGCTGCTTGGTATTCCTCGTCCCAGATATCCGAAATGCGCTTGAAAAACAGCAACGGAAAAATGAACTGCTTGTAGTCGCCAGCATCAATTAGGCCGCGCAGCAGCACGGCGGCGCCCCAGAGGTAGGATTCAAGTTCCTGTTGGGTAATGCGCGATGTCATATCTCCTCAGCCTCCCAGCGTGGTTTCAACCTTAACTGCGTGCATTTATCAAGAAGAAATGATTTGGCGGCAGGAAGAATAATTCCTTCCGCCTCAGACAATGTCATAATTATCTCGGGTGGCTTCCATCCCTTTTCACCATGCCTTGCCAATGGGCCTATCGCAGAAAAGTTATTTGCAGTTTGAGTAAATCGCTTTATTTCACTTTGGGAGCTCTTGGATTCAGTGGCAATCTTTGCATCATTCCACCCCCCCTGCTTTATAAAATCGAGTAACGCATACAGCGAAATCCAAGTAACTCCATTTGAGCCCAAAAACTGAAGCATGCCCCTCGAGTTTTCGTCATGTCGCGACAAAAAAAGCATGGCCGAAGCAAAACAGTTAAAGGGGCAATTCCTTGGCTGTCTCGCATAACTCCATTCTTGATATTTTCTTGAAAATGGACTTGCCAAGACATTGCCTACTAATCTTCGAACTCTATTCTCATCGGGGAGATGCACCAATTCCTGCAAATTGATCGAGCGATAATCATCGCCATACTGAATGTACAAAGCACCATCAAAAATCGCTTTTATTGCGGCCGCTCTATCAGCAACCTCTTGCGGGTCGTCCAACTCAGATAGATGTGGTGATGACCACGCGTAAGCAGGTGGTTTGTCATCCTCATAATCAATAATGATTGAAACGTCTGGCCCGCTCATTCTTTCAGCAAATGAATTGAACCAAGAAAAATTTCCGGAAATTATGTAAGCCCAACGAAGATCTGGTATCAATTCAACCACCCTCCCTCAGTCACCACTTTTGTTAGGCGGTCTTCGGCTTCACGGCAGCGGGTAAGAGCATCCTTGAAGGCAGCGATAGCTTCAGGGAGCGGTGGTATATCGTCCTGTAACGGCGGCAGCACGTAGCGGGAGATATTGAGTGTCCAATCCTCGGACTTAATGTCGTCTAGGCTGACGATCCGTACGGCATCCTCTAAATCCTCGAATTTCTCAAACCAGCGCTGAATTTCAAGTGCGTGTTCCGGCTCTAGATAGTTTTGCGCCCGGCCACGACGGAACAGGCGCGAGGCGTCCGCAATCATGATTCTCTTGCGCCGTTGTGCAGTTTTTTTCTTACGAAGGACCAATATGCTTGCGGCCAGACCGGTGCCGTAGAAAAGGTTAGGTGCCAGGCCGATGACGGCTTCAACCAAATCCATTTCCAGCAATTTCTGGCGAATCTTGCCCTCCACACCTTTGCGAAATAACGCGCCCTGCGGCAGCACCACGGCCATGCGCCCCTTAACCTCGGCCATAGACTTGACCATGTGTTGCACCCAAGCAAAATCACCCGAGCTGGATGGCGGCAGGCCGGCGAAGTTGCGGCCGAATGGATCGTTGAGCCACATCTCTTCGCCCCACTTTTCCAGCGAGAACGGCGGATTGGCGATTACGCAGTCGAAGTCCGCCAGGCGATCGCCATCAAAAAATGCCGGGTTGCGTAGCGTGTCACCGCGCACGATCTGGAAGTCTTCGATACCGTGGAGGAACAAGTTCATGCGGGCGATGGCCGAGGTAGTAAGGTTTTTCTCCTGACCATAAATCCGACCCCATAGGCGCTTCACGTCGCCGTGCTTTTCCTTCACGTGCTGCACTGCGGCGAGCAGCATGCCACCTGTACCGCAGGCAGGGTCATATATGGTTTCGGCTTCCTTGGGGTCGAGCATCTCGATCATCAGCCGCACCACGCTGCGCGGGGTATAGAATTCACCTGCTTTCTTGTTGGTGGCATCTGCGAATTTCTTGATCAGGTATTCGTAGGCATCCCCGACCAAATCGGATGCAACATTTTTGTTGCCCAGTGGTAGCCTGGAGAAATGCTCGATGAGGTCTTTTAGAAGTGCGTCGGATAGCCGGTCCTTATTCGACCACTGCGCATCGCCGAAAACGCCATATAGGGTTTCTGGGTTGGTCTTTTCAATCTCGCGCATGGCCCGCTGAAGAGCTGTGCCGACGTTAGTGCCAACAGCACGCACGTCATTCCAATGGCAATCGTCCGGGATCTGAAAACGGTGAGATTCTGGAAACAAGGCTAATTCGGTATCCCCGGTTTCATCCACGATCTCGGCGAACTCCTCATCCCAAACATCGCAGATCCGCTTGAAGAAAAGAAGCGGGAAGATGTAAGTCTTAAAGTCCGCGGCATCTACCGGGCCTCGCAAAATGTTGGCCGATTCCCAGAGGTGTGCTTCTAACTGGTTAAGTGATATTTCCTGTTCCAAAAAGTCCGCCGATTCTTTATTTCATTTTTATGTTAAAGACTATAACACTCCTGTTTACCTTATTGTTTTATACCCTCACGTATCACACCTCGGCAATGGTTACACAATCAACCATCAGCACTATTACTTCTAGTTACAATTATTTTTTCCTCAACCAAATCCTGTAAAACTCAATATCAACACGAACTCATATCATCAGTTTGCAGAGTAAATACCTTCCCCTTCCGGTGTGGGTGCTTCTCTCCCCATCCACCATTCCTATTGGCAAGCTGCTCTAGCATAGAGCTTTCACCACTCAATCGATCCGCCATAGTCAGTAGCGTTGCTTCTGGGGTTACCGGAGAACGAATACCTAGCCATTCTGCATTAGGTGCTGATGTCAGCGCATGGAGCAGCGACAGGTAGTGTTGCTCAGGAATCACAATCCGATTTGTCACCCTCGCCTCGGCAATCCATTCGATTACCGTATGCCGATGACCCACCAGCTTTCCTCGATCCGACATCGCCCAGTTATCCTTACCCCAAGATCGGTATTCCACAGCTTTACCTACATCATGAAGGATGGCTGCAGCCAAACTAATTCCTAAATTCGCTTGTGGATACTTTGACGACAGTAGCTTCACCATTTCCACGACTTCCACGGTATGACGCAGGTTTCCGTTCCTGTAGGCATGGTGGTTACTGATTGACGATGGATTTTCGCAGAACTGACTGAAGCGCGTTCCATTCCACATGATGGCGGTTACTAGATGATGCCAATTGTCTGGCAAGCAGTTAAGTATTTCCTGTGCGTTTTTCACAAGCTCTCTATTCTTGACCCATCCAGGCGGTACGGTCTCAAACAGGTTGAATCCCTTTACCGGTTGTTCAAGAAGCACCAACCTGGATATCTGTATGGCACCTCCCTGGCTTACTACCGGAAACTTCCAGCGCACTGACACCAGCATATCGACCTTAAGGCGAATATCCGGTTGTGAGCGGCTGAACGCAACCGTCAATTGCGCTTTGTCATGGTAAATACCTATGCTGTATTCCACTCCACGTCCACTCATTGATGGCACACAACTCGTAGAGACTATCCGGTAGATGCCAGGTAAATTATGAATCGGCGGAATATTGTTCTCGTTAAACATTGCTATTCTCCTTGGCATGTTCTTGCGTATCTTCGGATGGTGGATTACCTGCAGGGACATCGGTTGCCCCACTCTGGAGAAGCAACCGCTCAAATGCACTACCGTCTTGCCGGGTCAGATTTGGCACAAACCGGGAATACACTCGGAACAGCATTTCTGTGGTGGTGTGCCCCATTTGGCGAGCTATCCACTCGGGGTTTTCTCCTGCGGCCAACCAGAGCGTTGCTGCCGTATGGCGCGTCTGATACGCGCGACGAGGCGTAAGGTTTAGATATCTCAATAATGGATACCAAACTCTATCTGTGACGTTCTTGTTGTCGAGCGGTGTACCATTACGGGTACAAAACACATATTCGCACTTATCATGTGTTACCTTTTCTTGTGCCTTGAGCGCGTCGTAAACCGCTTGCGACATCTGGATATCGCGCTGGGAACTATCATTCTTGGTGTATTCGTCTTCCCCAAGCACGATCGTCTCCCGGACCAGAATCAGCCGGCGCTCAAAATCCACGTATTTCCATTTCAGGCCATGAACTTCTCCTGACCGCATGCCGGTAAAGAACCTCACTTTGTAGTAGTTTTGGAAATCAGGCCTGATGTTGGACAGAATCTGCTTAACCTCGTCCATGGTGAATGGATCAACATCTGTCCGCTGCACCTTCAGCTGCTTGATATTCTGGAAGGGTGTGCGAAAATCAAAACGGTCGGCCGCTTCATTGACAATCTGGCGCAACAAATTTACAAGTTTGTTGACGCGACGATTGGACAGCACGCTCTCTTTGCCACGTGCCTGGACTTTGGCGAGCTCAGCACGGTATGCAAGGATATCTGCCTTGGTGATTCGGCCTACCTCCCATTCCCCCCAACGCGGGATAATTCGGGAATCAAGATCGGCGCGAAGATTGAGCCGGTGAGAACGACGCCATTCAACTTCCTTTTCGGAAAACCAGGTTTCAACGAACTCCTTAAGCACCGGGGTGCCGCTTACTCCAGCGAGCGTTGGCTCCCCCTCCTTCGCAAACCCGTTTGCTACTGCAAGAGCTACACGATTAAGTGATGGTGTGCCCGTTTCATCGAATTTCTCTGCATTCCTGCTGCCCGGAAAAAATCTACGGTAGTCGAATGTGCCTGCGTTGATTTCCAACTCTATCCGATCCAAAAGCTTTTGCACCTTCTTACGATTAGCTGTCGTATCAGGGAGTGCTGTTTGCTCACGGCAACGGACTCCCTTATGCCTGAAATCGATAAACAAAAGGCCAGAATCTTCACGCTTTCTAACGCTACCCATGGCACACCTCACCATTAGCCATAGGAATCCCAAGTTCACTTACAGTCGCGCCCATATCGCGCTCGACATGCTCCCATATATATAGAATCTTTCGCCCCCCGAATGGACGAATGTAATGTATGCCTTCAAGCAGAACGCTATCTTTAAGGCGTTCACGGATAGTGCGACTGTTGTATTTAATGACTCCAGCAAGTTCTTCAGTAGTTAAATATGTTAGTGACATAATGTCCTCCATAAATTAAGATTATTCAGAATTTCATAACAACGTTTTGAATGTCGTTTTGCCATCCTGAATGACATTATACATAAACTAATATCATTGCCGAAGTAATATTTACATTCTGGATGATATTTTATTGGTAATAAGAGAATGATCAAGTGCCATCTATCGCGCCTCATGGGCGAACGAAAAATGAAAATTTCTGACGTAGCCAGGGAAACTGGCCTACATAGGAATACGATTACGTTGCTTTATAACGAAACCGCAAATCGCATCGATATGGAAACGATGGATAGTTTGTGCAAATTATTCGGATGCAAGGTGGGCGATATTTTTGAATTTATTCCAGACAGCAAGGAATAAATGTAGGGCACGGCGACTAATACTCAAAAATCATGAAACGATTTAGATGCCCAAATTTATTGGGCACGAAGTGGGCACATTTTGGGCACGCAATGGGCACGGGATATTTTGAAAGATTACTCGTGACCACAAGTCACATGACCACAAGTCTGAATTTGGTGCGCTCGGCGGGAGTCGAACCCACGACCCTCGGCTTCGGAAACCGATACTCTATCCAGCTGAGCTACGAGCGCGTTATTTGAAAGGCACAGAAACTACAAAGTGAGCCTACAGTCATTTTACCTTACAGCGTCCGAATGACCACAAGCTTCGGAAACCAATACTCTATCCAGCTGAGCTACGGGCGCATAAATGAATGTCGAAGGCGCGCATTCTACCCCAGAATGTTCTTTGAGCGATTCGATGAAAACTTCGTTCGACCTTTATTCAGCAACGACCAATAAGGTAGAACGGTGCAAACCGACAAACCCGCCCCAGGCAGCCGAGTCGCCCAATCGCCGATTGATCGGCAGCTATTCCATTCGAAGATGGAATAAGGGACGCTGACATTTCAGAGACTATTGCCGGACCGGAATGCGATTCAGCCGGGCAATGCCGTGAATTACCGGCAACGACTGCGGCAATCCCCAACTCAAGCCTTCGAACCCACCATGGATTTAGTCCCGGCGGCGCGTTCTGTTCGAATCTGCATGGTCACGAGACGCCACACACGGCGGGTTCGCAAACCTTGGGCACATGACATTTTGCAACAACCAATACCTTAAAACTAATGTATTATCGTCCCCCCGACATTAATCGGGATTAGCATGTTTCATGATAGAGTTTTACTTCTTCCATTCGCAACAAATACAAAAAGCAAAAATCATAAAAGGAGAGTGTCATGTCAAACCGCAAGTCAAATTCCTATAGTCTTGAACGCCGCAACTTTCTT
>Ga0307375_10000963_pt1 | contig 33121 bp, 27 predicted proteins | sample TR1MG_FD_202531 | JGI IMG/M metagenome (GOLD analysis project Ga0307375, IMG submission 202531) | Soil microbial communities from Risofladan, Vaasa, Finland - TR-1 | ecosystem: Environmental > Terrestrial > Soil > Coastal area > Acid sulfate soil | place: Finland: Risofladan, Vaasa | collected... | reverse complement strand
TTATCTTTCTTCCTTATTAGTTCATCCTGTGATTCTGATAGCAATTCCTCGCTTGATCCCGAGCTGGCACAAAGGTTAGAAGAAATTCTTTTGGAAAATATGGAGGAGTTCGGCATTCCGGGTGCATTGGTGGGAGTGTGGATTCCTGGAGAAGGGAATCTTGTAATTGAACAAGGCGTATCTGATATTGATAATGACAAACCGATTGAGAAAAATGATCATGTGCGAATAGGTAGTGTTACAAAATCATTTACAGTAACTGTAATACTTCAGCTTGTTGGTGAGGGGTTGTTAAGTTTGGATGACCCATTATCGAAGTTTTTTCCCGAAATAGAAAACAGTGATGCAACTGTTCGTGATTTAGCTAATATGAGAAGCGGAATTTTTAATTACACCGAAGACAATGAATTTGTCATGTTACTTATTCAAGATCTATTAAGAAAATGGGCGCCTCAGGAACTAGTTGATGTAGCTGACGATAATTTGCCCTATTTCGCTCCCGATGGGGGTTGGCATTATTCTAATACAAATACGGTTATCCTAGGAATGATTATTGAGCAGGTTACCGGAAATTTTGTGGGGGACGAAATTCAAAAAAGGATAATTGAGCCGCTTGGACTTAGCGGTACGATTTATCCCATATCCCCGGATATTCCCTCACCTTTTTCCAGAGGATATGCGGAATTTGACCCGGAAGTCGGCTTGATGGATGTAACGTTTTCTGATCCCTCCGCTTCTGCCGGTTCGGGTGCGATGATTTCAAAACTATCGGATTTGCGCATCTGGGGTGAAGCACTGGGCAAAGGAACTCTGCTTAACAAAGAAACTCACCAGGTACAAATAAACAGCTTAAGTCCGATCGTATTTGATCAATGTGATGACGATGACCCTGAAAGAGCTAAAAGAAGCTGTCCTGAATACGATAAATACGGTCTTGGGATTGGCGAGCTGAACGGATGGATTGGACATACAGGGGAATATATAGGATACACAGCTTTGGTGATGTATGAGCCCGAAAGCGGGGCCGTAGTTGTCATTTTAATGAATATATTTGGTGTAGGAGATCACGTTCCCACAAAAGTTTTTAGAGAATACGCTGAAATCCTGAATTGATTTAAGACTATAATAGTGTGTGGTAAAACTACCCGTTAACAATATCCAAAAAAACTCTGTTAACTGGGCCGTCCAAAATGTCGCGGATCTTTTGAAGATCACCCCTTTCAGCGCGCCAGTGATGATATTTGTCATAGTGCTCTTTGGACGCCCATTTCTCAACTAAATACAAACGCCCGGCGTCTTCTGAATCAGTGCAGAGCGTTACCCCTTCGTTGCCTTCAAAATTACGGGTATCAGGAAGCAATGTTCCGAAAAATTCCTTAAATGTAGAAAGACCCTCTTCTTTGATCTTTGCGTCTACAATAATCATTATGCTCATTTGAATGATCTCCTTTTAGGTAGTAAGGATTTTGAATAGCTGGGGCTATTGGATACACTTCGAACCCCTGCATATTATAATTATTTAAGCATTAATAATACAATCTTTCAAGAATATAGTCTGGTTGGTTAAGCTGTACTGCACCCCTTTTGTCAAGATTGACTTAAGTTGGAATTATGGATAGCAATACTAAACAAAAAAGGGAGCCGAAAGGGAGATAATCTCCCTAAGCTCCTGACCTGCCCCCCTATAATAGGTCCACAAGTTAAGTTATTTTTTTAGATAACCATATTTATAGGAGGCAACTAAAATGGCTAGGAAAGGTTTGCATTCTTAATTCCAACTTAAATATTTCTTGACAAAAGGGGTGCAGTACACCAGTTTAATGCTGAGTATTCCTTCATAAAAAAATATCTATACAGATATTGGTGATTGATATACAATACCGCTGTTGCTTAAAAACCAAATTTAACAGAGGCTAATAAAGTGGAATTATATGACCATTTTTTACGTTTTATGTCGCTCTGGTTAGTGGGTTTGACCACGCTGGGCATTGTACTCCTAGCTGTATACATAGGGTACAGGCTGGGGAAATTCATGCAAAATAGAACTGGGGATGGTGGGGAGTTATTCTCAGGCTCTGTTGTTACCGCTTCACTAGGTCTTCTGGCATTCATGCTGGCTTTTACATTCAGCATTGCAGCAAACCGTTACACTGAACGTAAACAAATATTACTTGATGAAGTAAATACCATTGGCACAACCTATCTCCGAGCTGATTTTCTACCCAACCCGCCCCGGGATGAAATCAAAAAACTATTAAGGGAATATGTGGATATGCATGCGTTACTGGCCGAACGCGAGAATTGGAAAAATTTCGCTCAGCTAAAAAAACTGGTTAATGAAGCAGAATCTGTTCAGGATAAGTTATGGTCTTACACTGTTCCTCTTGCAATTCAGTATCCTGAGTCCAAAGTATTAGGTCTTTTCATCAGTTCCGTTAACGAGCTTATAGATCTTCACACTGAACGTGTTGTAGTTGCGCTTCAGTACCACATTCCAGGCACCATATGGGGCTCATTATACCTGCTTTCTATTTTAGCTTTCGGTCTTGTAGGATACGAATTAGGTGCTGCAAATAATGGAAGTGTACTTGTGAGTATAATAATGGCTATTACGTTCACTACTGTAATACTCCTTATTACGGATATTGACCGTCCAAATGAGGGCCATATTTATGTGAGCCAGGAACCAATGCTTCAATTACAGCAAAAGCTGAATCTTGATGCTCATTGAAGTGAATAAATGGATATTTTTGTTTTTAGTTTTACTGTATCCAAACACAACGTTACTTAATCCAAAATATTAATGACCAAACTTCATCACTGGATAGCATAAAAAATAATTGAAACAAGAATCACTTATGATGTATTTATAACTTCTAATATGGCTGGGTTACCTAAAGGAGGTTATAAAACGTGATTAAAATATCCAAATATTTGCCTTATCTATATGCCCCTAATTATATTATTGTATTTATGCGTTGTTACTGTTTCCGTACAGGAAAGTCCAAAACAAGCCACAGAAGCGACTAAGGCGACAAATGCCAAGCTTCTACAGCAGCAGCCATTCTCGAATATGAAAAGTTTTGAAGACGCTAAGAAGGGATTTATTGCACCACTTCCCCTCTCTACGTCTTATACAATTACCGGTCTCACTCCCGGAATCAATTTCCTGAAAATAACCGCTTTTGACAATTCAGGTATTGAAAGTGATTTTAGTAATGTGGTTTCAGTCGTTATCGCATTGGTCTGTGGAGACTCTATCCTTAGTCCAGAGGAAGAATGTGACGACGGCAATGCCAGTCCCACTGACGGCTGTGACAGCATGTGCATGGTTGAGAACGGATGGGTTTGTGAAATCCCGGGTGCCCCATGCAGGCAGATAACATGTGGCGACGGACTGGTAGAGGGAGAAGAGGAATGTGACGATGGTAACCTTGAAGACGGGGACGGTTGTTCGTCTGCCTGTCTAGTGGAGGAGCCTCCTCCGACAGTTACTGCCATCCCCACCCTTAGCCATTGGGGTCTTATTACCATGGCTGGAGTATTGGGCTTTGTAGGATTTATGGTTATGAGAAGAAGGAAAGTAACTGCTTAGAATATTACGACAATATTACAATTTAAAAATCTTAAAGGGAGCTTCGGCTCCCTTTTTTGTTTGTTTTGCTATTCTATAATTCCAACTTAAACCGGTCTTGACAAAAGGGGTGCAGTACATAAGTTGCATGTTGACATCTAATTTTATATTGCTATTATTTGTGGTATGAAGTTTATAAGTCTATTTCTAATTTTCAACATAGCACTTTGTTATAGTGGCGTATGTTCAGCAACAGCTTCAGTAGCTGAAAGGACTGAAGCTATGGGTTCTCATTGTGATATGACAAATCATAGTGCTGCTGATAGTACAGGTGAATCTCAAGTATTAATTCAAAATACAAGCACAACCGATTCAGAAAATTCCGAATGTTGTTATGAGGGCTTAACCAATTCCTCAATAGAAGTTAATTTAGACAAAAACATATTAGCAGTTCTATATTTATTGGATTTTCCTGATCATTTCGATTCAAACAACTCAAAAAACATAGATTTAATAAACACTAGTAGTTCTCATGACCCACCGGATATATACTTATCCGTTTCTAGTTTTTTACTATAAATTACCTCCCCTAATGCACCTATGGATCAAGGATAGTGAATTATTGCTATCATGGTCTATATATATATCTATTCTTTCGTAAAATTTTTTAAGAAATTTATCTAACCTCCATTTTTGTGAGGTCTTAATTAGTAGTTAAGAAACGGAGAAAAACAATATGAGGATATTCCAAATTATATTATTCGCTACATTAATTTTTGGAATTAATGCAAAAGCTGAGACTGTAAAATTGTCTTCACTTGTCGAGGAAGCCAGTGAAAATAACCCTGTAATAAAAGCTTCAAAAGCCAAGTGGGAAGCATCTACCATGCGTCCATCTCAAGAAGGTTCTTTACCTAACCCCATAATTGGGGGAAGAATCAACAATGTCAGTTTCTCCGATATAACCTTAGGTGAGGACCCAAGATCGGATATTCAAGCCTTTGTTAGCCAGGAAATACCATTCCCTGGAAAACTTTCTTCCAAAGAAGAGATAGCTCAACAAGAATCTGACGCACAGAGATGGCTTTCTGATGCAATAAGTAGAAAAGTGATCGCCGATTTAAAAGAAGCTTACTTTGACTGGTTCTTTGTTAATAAATCAATAGAGATCACTAATAGAAACAAGGAGTTGCTTCAGAAATTTACCAAGATCGCAGAAGTAAAATATGAAGTAGGAATGGGTATACAGCAAGACGTTTTGAAAGCCCAGGTCGAAGTATCGGGATTTATCGAAAGACTGGAACTGTTAGCTAAAAGAAAAGAGATTGTAGAGACTAGAATAAAAAAAATATTGAATCGCCCGCTTGACTCTCCACTCGGAGAACCTGAGGAAACTACGAAGTCTGAACTTGCTATTACACTTGCTGAAATTACCGATGCAACATCTGAGTATGCTCCGCTAATTAAATCAAGCTCAGAAATAGTTGATAGCAGGGAAGAATCTTTAAAACTGGCTAAGAAAGAATACTTGCCCGATTTCATACTAGGGGCTACTTATTTTAACCGGGACGGGGGAAACGGCGATCTGGATGATATATGGCAAGTTAGTCTCGGTCTAAGGGTTCCGCTCTACTACTGGAGAAAAGAAAGGTTTGGAGTCAGGGAAGCTGCTTTAGAGGTTTCAGAAGCACAAGAGAGTTACGAATCTACGAAGAACAACCTCCTGTTTGAGGTAAAAGATAATTACATAACAGCAACCACTGCTGAAAAACTGGTTCAACTATATCAGACCGGAATTATTCCTCAATCCACACTATCGCTTGAATCTGCAATCTCGGGCTATCAGGTAGGCAATATAGATTTCTTAACACTCCTGAATAATCTGGTCACTCTTTTTAACTTTGAGCTTGAATACTACGGGCAGCTTACCGAGTATCAGAAGGCTTTGGCACGAATTGAGGAAATCGCCGGGGTAGAGTTGATCCCCAACGATTTAGTCGATTCAGTAGATGCCATAAAGAATAATGAAAATATGGGAGAACAAGAATGACAATGACAAAAACAAATAAGCACAAAATTTTGGGGATATTATTTCTACTAATACTAGTATCTTTAGCCATTTATAAGTATGGCTCAAGCATCCCCTTGATTAACAAAATCCCAATTTTCACAGATGAACATGAACACGAATACAGACCTGTATTCGATGAGAAGGGTGAAATAGATTATTGGACCTGTGCAATGCATCCTTCGGTACGATTAAAAGAGCCCGGGCAATGCCCTATCTGCGGTATGGATACGGTAGAGGTATGGAAAAAAGATAATTCTCAGACAAAACCCGTCACACAAGCAAAAGTGGAAGATCAAGACAGAGCAGAAGATGGAGAAGACATGACTGGTATGCAGGGTCATGACCATAGCAGAATGGGTGTTCCTACAAAGAAAGACAATGGCGAAGAAGCAAAATCTACATTTTCAGTAAGCCCACAGAGACAGCAGTTAATTGGTGTAAAGACAGAGCCTGTGATGGTCAGAACTCTAGATAAGGAAATTCGTACTGTAGGTATGGTAACGCTGGATGAAAGCAAGATATACAACGTTCAGACTAAATTCAGTGGGTGGATCGATAGAGCATACGTCGATTATAAATGGCAGCACGTTAGTATCGGTCAGCCTTTATTTTCAATCTACAGCCCGGAACTCGTTACAGCCCAAGAAGAGTATTTGCTTGCTCTTAAATCAAAAAACATTTTGAGCGATAGCCAGTTCACGGATATTTCAAGCGGTGCTGACTCACTTCTTAAAGCAAGCAGACGGAGGCTTGAGCTTCTGGATGTTTCGGCGAGTCAAATCAAGGAGCTTGAGAGAACAGGTGAAGTTAAAACAAACTTAACTGTCTACTCGCCTGTTAAGGGTCATGTAGCGCAGAAAAATGCATTTGAGAACATGCACGTAGAGCCCAATACTCTTCTATATAAAATTGCCGACCATACGACCGCATGGGTTCAGATTGATATTTATGAGAACGAAATCTCACTCGTTAAATTGGGGGAGAAGGCTACTATGACATTGGCTTCTTTTCCAGGCGAGGTATTTGAGGGAGAAATCACTTTCATATGGCCACATATAGACCCTGAAACAAGAACTGTAAAAGCCCGTCTGGAATTCCCAAACCCTGATCTAAGACTCCTGCCTGAAATGTATGCGGATGTGACGCTTGATATTCCGATGGGAGAGAAACTAACAATACCTGACAGTGCTGTATTGAGAACTGGCAAACAGGATGTCGTTTTTGTAGATAAGGGAAACGGGGACATTGAGATAAGAAGAGTAGAGCTTGGTCAAAAGGCAGGTGGTTATTATGAGGTGCTAAGGGGTTTAAAAAGTGGCGAACAGGTAGTTTCCAGAGCTAATTTCCTAATAGATTCTGAAAGCAAAATCCAAGCGGCAGTTGCAACCTGGGGCGAAGAACCACAAGGTGATCAGGAACCAACACAGAAATTAGAGATTCAATTGGAACAGGAAATGGACAATGATTCTGAGACTCAGCAACTCGAGCTACACAATCACTAAGGCTTTTTTGCGAGACATCTTATTCTCGTTAAATGGAGATAGAAAATGATAGAAAAAATTATTGAGTATTCTTCAAAAAACAAATTTCTAACAATTATTTTTGTACTTTTCATGGCCGCATGGGGATTTTGGGCCATGAGGAATACGCCTCTCGATGCAATACCCGATCTGTCAGACGTTCAGGTCATAGTGTTCACAGAATGGTCAGGCAGAAGCCCGGACTTAGTAGAAGATCAGATTACATATCCAATAATTACAACCATGATCGCGGCTCCTAATGTGAAATTTGTCCGTGGTCAATCGTTCTTCGGCCTCTCGTTTGTTTATGTAATCTTTGAGGACGGGACAGATATGTATTGGGCACGAAGCCGGATTCTTGAATATCTAAACGAAGTGTCGGGCAAACTGCCTGAGGGAGTCACACCAACTTTAGGCCCTGACGCAACAGGGGTTGGGTGGGTCTACCAATATGCGCTGGTAGATGAATCTGGGAACAATGATTTAGCCGAGCTTAGGACATTCCAGGACTGGTATCTTCGTTACTGGCTTGAATCGGTTCCCGGCGTTGCAGAGGTGGCAAGCGTGGGGGGATTTGAGAAGCAGTATCAGGTGGAGATAGACCCCAACAAACTAATCGCTTACAACATTCCGTTAGACAAAATCATAAATGCTATTCGAAGAAGCAATAACGATGTAGGAGGGAGAATTGTAGAGTTTGCCACTACAGAATATTTCGTAAGAGGAAGGGGATATATTCAATCTGTAGAAGATATTGAAACAATACCAGTGGGTACTAATGAACAGGGGACCCCGGTCTACGTCAGGGATATTGCCAATGTCCAATTAGGCCCTAACATTAGAAGGGGCCTGGCAGAATTGAACGGGGAAGGAGAAACCGTTGGTGGCATTGTCGTGATGCGGTACGGAGAGAACGCTTTGGGAGTTATAGAGAGAGTAAAACAGAAACTTGAAGAGATTAAACCCTCATTGCCCGAAGGAGTTGAAATAGTAACTACTTACGACCGCTCAGGTCTAATTGAAAGAGCCATTACAACCCTAAAAGAAAAAATATTAGAGGAAATGATTATAGTAAGCATTGTAATAATTGTTTTCCTTTTTCATTTCAGGAGTGCTCTAATTCCAATACTAATAATACCGCTTTCAATATTAATAGCGTTTATTCCAATTTATTACATGAAACTAAGTTCAAACATCATGTCTTTGGGGGGGATAGCAATTGCAATAGGTGTAATGGTTGATGCATCGATTGTGCTTGTAGAAAACGTCCATAAAGAACTGGAGAAATGGCAATCGGGAGGAGAAAAGAGAGAAAGACTAGAAGTAGTTGTGGATGCTATGAAGGTAGTTGGAAAGCCAATTTTCTATGCCCTTCTGGTTACAACAGTTTCTTTTCTTCCCGTATTTACACTTGAAGCTCAGGAGGGAAGGCTCTTCAAGCCACTTGCCTTCACCAAAACCTTCTCATTGTTATTTTCCGCACTTCTCGCTATAACCATTACACCTGCACTTATTGTATTGTTAATTAAGGGTAAGGTAAAAGCTGAGGACAAAAACCCGATAAGCAGGGGACTTATATGGCTATATAACCCGGTAGTTACGCTCGCGCTTAGATTTAAAAAAACTGTGATACTATCTGCTTTAGTGATACTAATTCTAACTTTAATTCCTTTTTCCAGGCTTGGTTCAGAGTTCATGCCTCCTCTAAATGAGGGGAGTATCCTCTATATGCCTACGGCGGTTCCCGGTATGTCGATTACTGAAGCATCCAAAATCCTAAACATTCAGGATAAGATGTTAATGAAGTTCCCGGAGGTCGAAAGGGTGTTCGGCAAGATCGGACGAGCTAAAACAGCTACTGACCCTGCCCCGCTTAGTATGGTGGAAACAGTGATAACTTTAAAGCCTAAAGAAGAATGGCGAGAAGGAATGACATGGGACAAGCTAGTATCAGAGATGAATCAAACCCTCAAATTTCCGGGGATGGCAAATATCTTCTGGATGCCCATTCAAACCAGAACTGAAATGTTAACTACGGGATTTAGGAGCAATCTCGGGATAAAAGTTTTCGGCCCTGATCTAAAAATATTAGAAGATATTGGTGTTGAAATAGAGGACATCTTAATGGATCTCCCCGGAACCCGAAGTGTATTCGCAGAAAGGGTTACAGGAGGATATTTTTTAGATTTTGACATTAATCGTACCGAGGCTGCGAGATATGGACTTACTGTGGGAGATGTCGAGGATGTCATAGAAACAGCGATAGGTGGAAAAGATATCTCACAGACTGTAGAGGGCCAGGAAAGGTTTTCAATCAATGTTAGATATCAGAGAGAGTTAAGAATGGATATTGAAGAACTCGAAAGAATATTGGTACCTACCTCTACAGGTGCTCAGATTCCTATTTCGCTTCTAGCCGATATTAATTTCACTACTGGTCCGCCTCAAATACGAAACGAAGATGGACAAAAGGTCGGATATGTATTTGTTGATGTAGAGGGAAAAGACTTTGAGGGGTATGTAAATGAGGCAAAAGAGCTTATAGGAGAAAAGGTAGATCTTCCGCCCGGGTATTTTTTGGAATGGGCTGGGCAATATGAATACTTACAAAGAGTAAAAGAGAAACTTACAACTATAGTACCGGTTACGCTTCTCATAATTTTTCTTTTGCTTTACATGAACTTTAAATCAGCAACAGAGACCATGATTGTCCTTCTTTCAGTACCTTTTTCTTTGGTCGGAAGCATTTGGCTGCTATACCTTTTAGGCTACGATATAAGCGTAGCAGTCTGGGTTGGGATGATAGCGCTTGCGGGACTTGCAGCACAAACAGGGGTTGTAATGATCATATATCTCGATGAGGCGTATACGAAATCGAAAGCTGAAGGAAAAATGAAGAATATAACAGACCTTCATAGCTCAATTACTGAAGGAGCAGTGCAAAGAGTAAGACCCAAAATGATGACAGTAATGTCGACAACTCTGGGACTGCTTCCCTTAATGTGGAGTCTCGGCACCGGAGCAGACATGATGAAAAGGATCGCAGCGCCTATGGTCGGAGGACTTATTACTTCGACTATATTAACACTTGTGATTATTCCAGTTGTTTACTCGATATGGAAGGGTAGAGATTTAGAAGTAAATAACAAAGACGGAAATCTCAAGGGGAATGAAAAATGAAAATTCTTATCATACTTTTAGTTCTTGGTATTGTTTTAGTATTGGGTGGGTTGGTGTTTATTAATTCTGGCATATACGATGTTGCAGCAACAAAACCTGATACAGGAATTGCAAAGTGGGTACTTGAAACGACCAAAGAAAAATCAGTCCGTTCGCGTTCTAAGGATATTATCGTTCCCAACCTCGATAATGAATCTTTTATTGATATAGGCTTCAATAATTACGATCAAATGTGTGTAGGATGTCACGGCGCACCAGGCATATCTCCCTCTGTGATAGGAGAAGGTCTTAATCCCGAGCCCCCGGACTTGTCTGAAGTGGCTGCACATATGACCCCGGCAGAGCTCTTCTGGATAACTCAAAATGGAATTAAGATGACGGGGATGCCCGCTTTCGGTCCAACTCACAGCGATGAGGAGCTTTGGGGGATCGTTGCTATAATGCAGAAGCTTCCGGAGTTATCTGCAGAAGATTATAAAGCAATGAAAGAAGACTCTGAGAAAATACCTCAGGAACATAATCACGGTGATCATTCTCATTAGCAACCGGCTAATAGGAGATTATATTGCAATTAGAATCAGTTATAAAATGCCCTGAATGCGGGTTCGAGAAAAAAGAGACTATGCCGACAGATTCATGTCAATTCTTTTATGAATGCTCAAACTGTAAGGTTCTATTAAAACCCAAGCCTGGCGACTGTTGTGTGTTTTGTTCCTACGGAAGCGTAAAGTGCCCACCAGTGCAAGAAGGCTTGTGCTAAAGACAAACAGAGTGTTTAATTAATGGAACCCATTTTTTAATTGACGATTTGAATTTCAGAAAATGTCATCTATAATTTAAAAAATATTATTTTGCAGTTAAGACCCTCAATGAAAAAAATTAGCAGCAATTTTAACAAGCGCCGTTTTCAATCACTTTCTGGCATGGCTATTGCTTTACTAATGCTACTGCAAATATCTTTGCCAGGTGTTGCATTGTGTATTGGGTTTGATGGTCACACAGCTCTGGAAAGCTACTCAGAGGGTCTATGCAACGAGGTCAATTCCAAATTTGCATCTCAGAATAATTCTGATTTGTTCCTCGAAACTTTGAATAGTTCTAACAACCAACACTGCGGAAGTTGTATCGATATACCAATCTCAGATATCAACTCCGAAAACAAATTAATATCTTCAAACGACTTGACCCTAGAAATTAATATACATCAACTCGCTGTATATCAGTTCACATCTCGGATGTTTCTTGAGACTTCAAGTATAAACTTAGTAGTTCAAGAACTGCGGCCCAATAGAAGTTTGTTAGATTCACTCCATACAACCGTAATTACCTGTTAAATATTTCCAGACACTATGCGTATTTACCTAGCTACTAGAGTAGTTTAGGGATAATTGCATATTTCAATCAGTACAACTCCGCATTTTTTATCTGAACTTTTTTGGGAGAACTCCAATGTACGTGAGAATTCTGGGAATATTTTGTTTATTAACAATTATAAGTTTCAGCAGTTTTGCAGAAGAGGGGGTAAATATAAAACCCCGGGCACTGGGCAAAGATTTTAAGTCATTTCATTCGGAAAATGAGGATAAAGAATTTACAACTCCTCAGGATTACGATGAGCCGACAGGTGTAATAACACTTAGTCAAGCCCTTGCTCTATCACTCATTAGAAATCCACAGCTGAGAGCATTTTCATGGGAAGTCCGTGCTCGGGAGGCCCAAACCCTGCAAGCAGGTCTCCCGCCTAACCCTGAAATAAGCTTTGAGCTTGAGGACTTTGGAGGCACTGGCTCAGTAGAAGGCTTTGATGGAACAGAGACCACAATCCTATTAAGTCAGTTGATACCTTTGGGTGGAAAGCTCTCAAAGAAAAAAAAGATCGAAAACCTTAATACCGACCTTGCCGAATGGGACTATGAGACAGTTAGACTCAACGTGCTGACAAAAACTGCACTATATTTTTTGAATGTACTCGCGTCACAGGAGCGCTACACACTTGAGCTCGAGCTGGTTGATCTGGCTGAAAGAGTTCACACCACAGTGTCTGAGCGGGCACAAGCTGGAGAGATATCCCCAATACAGGAAAAGATGTCTCAAGTGGCATTGTCCAGCACCAAAATAAAACTAGAGCGAATCAGACGCGAGCTTGAAGCCTCTAAAAGAATTCTTGCCTCTACATGGAATGGCCTGGAGCCTCAATATGAAGCGGTAATAGGCAATCTCTATTCTATTTCTCCTGTTCCCTCATTTGAGGATTTACAGGCTTTGCTTTTAAAAAATCCTGAAATCGCCCGGTGGTCTACAGAAATAGAACAAAGAGAGGCAACGATAAAGTTCGAACAGGCCAACGCTATCCCTGATCCCTTTGTTAGCGGTGGTTACCGGCATATAAGTGAAAGAAATGATAATGCATTTGTCGTAGGACTATCTATCCCAATACCGATCTTAAACCGGAACCAGGGCGCAATTTCAGAAGCCAGACGCAGATTAAAAAAGGCAGTTGAAGAACAACAGAATGCGGAGGCAGTCGTCAACACTGCTCTGGCAGGAGCTTTCGAGACTCTATCTGCTTCTTACGAAGAAGTGATGTTATTAGAGGACATAGTTTTGCCTGAAGCTGAAAGCGCATATGAATTAATTTTTGAGGGTTACCGAGAGGGTGAATTTCCTTTGCTAAATGTTCTGGTTGCTCAAAAGGCAGTCTTTGATACAAAGCTTCAGTATATTGATGCCTTACTTTCATACCACAGCTCACGCGCTAATGTTGAGAGGCTTATCGGCACTCCGTTAGTAGATATAGAAAACTATTCAAACAATAAATCTGCATTAAGAAGCAGCGATAAAACAGGAGAAACAAAATGAAAAAGAGATCACTCCAATTGATAATTTTAATATCAATATTTTGGACTGGGGTCGCTCTAATAAGCTGTAGCTCAGAGGGAGAAATTACTAAGCCTGAGGACGAACATACAGATGAGCATTCAGAAACACAAGATCATATAAAACTTTCACAAGAAGCCCTTACGACATTAAATCTTAAAACCTCTGTTGTAGAACGGAAACCTTTAAGCAGTGAGATAAAAACTACAGCTGTTATAGAGCCTAATAGGACCAGAATAGCGCATGTTAGCCCTCGAATATCAGGGAGAGTAGTTGATGTAAAAGCTTTTCTTGGAGACAGTGTTCAACAGGGTCAGGTCCTTGCAGAACTGGATAGTATAGAGCTTGGACAGACTAAAGCCGAATATCTTGAATCCAAAGCAAATCTTGAAGTGGCTCGTGCAAACTACTCAAGAGAGAATCGGCTATTCAAGAAACAAATAACATCCGAAAAAGAATACCTCTACGCAAAAGCAGAATTTATCCGCTCTGAATCCGCTCTTAATACAGCGCTTGAAACGCTCAGACTGCTTGGTCTAAGCGATGAGGAAATTAAGTCTCTTAAATGGGGAGAGACCGATCATCCTGCATCTATTTTCCCACTGATCGCTCCTTTCACAGGCACAGTGGTCGAGCAGCATATTGTGCTGGGCGAATTCATCAAACCCGAGGACAAACCCTATACGATTGCCGATCTTTCACATTTATGGATTCAGCTAGACATTTACGAGAAAGACCTGAGATGGGTAGAGGTTGGAAAGACCGTAGATATAAAAGTGAACGCATATCCCGATGAAAATTTTGAAGGAAAAATAACTTACGTTAGCGACATTCTGGACGAGTCGACAAGGGCAACTAAAGCAAGAGTCGAGATATTGAACATGGATGGAAAGCTAAAACCCGGGATGTTCGCAACCGCAATTATATCAATTCCATCATCCGACAATGAAGAGGTGATTGTAGTACCTGGCACAGCTATTCAGCAAATTGAAGGTAAGAGCGCTGTATTCGTGCAAGAAGGTGAAGACAGTTTTGAAATGAGGGGTGTCTCTCTTGGTCAGCATTCAGGCGATTACGTCCAAGTGCTTAAAGGACTAAGTCCCGGTGACGTAGTTGTAACTGAAGGCGGGTTCTATCTGAAATCAGCCCTTCTGAAAGAAGAACTTGGCGAAGGACATGCACACTAAATAACGAGGAGTATTTATAAATGTTAAACCGAATATTGGAATTTTCACTCGCTAACAGATTTCTTATCATAATTATTGCTCTAGTCATAGCCGGGTTTGGCATACGGTCGATATTGACACTACCTATCGACGCTGTGCCTGATGTTACGCCTAATCAAGTACAAATTCTGACTAATTCCCCCGGATTAGGTCCTGTTGAAGTGGAACGCTTCATTACTTTTCCTGTAGAGACAGCTATGTCCGGATTGCCGGGCATAGAAGGCATACGCTCAGTCTCACGGTTCGGCCTATCGGCAGTGACCGTAACTTTCGAAGAAGATGTTGATATCTACTTTGCGCGTCGTCTAGTTATGGAGCGGCTTCCCCAGGCTCGTGAAATGATCCCCGAGGGATTCGGGACCCCTGAGATGGGCCCTATATCTACAGGACTTGGTGAGATATATCAGTTTGAGGTCAAGGGCGAAGGTTATTCTCTTATGGAGCTCCGCTCTATTCTTGAGTGGGATATCGCATTTAAATTAAAGTCAGTGCCAGGAATTGTGGAAGTCAATACTTATGGAGGAGAGCTTAAAACTTATGAGGTTCAACTTATTGCCGACAAACTTGTGTCTTATGATCTGTCCATTGATCAGGTGTTTCAGGCACTTGGGAGTAACAATTCCAACTCGGGCGGAGCATACATAGAGCGTAACCAGGAGCAGTATTTAATACGAGGTGAGGGCCTAGTCCGTGGATTAGAAGACATAGGCAATATAGTGGTCGCTACGCGTAATGAAGGTACACCTATTTTCATCCGGGACGTGGCTGAAGTTGCTTTTGCCCCAATGGTGAGACAAGGCGCTGTCACACGGGATGGGGAAGGTGAAGCAGTTACAGGGGTAGTAATGATGCTCATAGGGGAGAACTCCCGGACTGTAGTAAATCGGGTAAAGGAAAAGATCGAAGATATCAAAGTATCACTACCTCCAGGTGTGACGATTGATGCTTACTATGACCGTACTGAGCTTGTGCGTAAGACCATAAAAACAGTAAGTAAAAACCTTGGTGAAGGAGCATTATTCGTCATTATTATTCTTTTCCTCATCCTCGGAAACTTCAGAGCAGGACTCATTGTCGCAGCTGCGATCCCGCTCTCGATGCTTGTAGCCTTTATAGGGATGAAACATTTCCGTATTTCTGGGAACCTCATGAGTCTTGGGGCAATTGATTTCGGTCTTATCGTAGACGGTTCAGTGGTAATGATTGAAAATATAGTGCGGCATCTATCTCTTAAACCAGGCGGTGACAAGGCAGAAGAATCCTCTGAAATAGAACACTCGGGCAAGACCAATATTATTGGAGTGATTCTAAAAGCGGGACAGGAAGTACTTCGACCAATTGTCTTTGCAGTCGGCATTATCATAATTGTATACATTCCGATTCTTGCTCTAGAGGGTGTTGAGGGGAAAATGTTCAAACCAATGGCGCTTACCGTCATATTTGCGCTCATAGGTTCACTCGTCCTCTCCTTTACGCTCATGCCGGTTCTTGCATCGTATTTCCTTAAAAAAAGCACCCACGATAAAGAAACTTTTATTATCAGAAAGGTAAAACAGTATTATTTACCTCTTGTCCGAAAGACTATAATGCGCCCTAAAATTACTGCAGCGGCCGCAGGGATAATTTTTCTGCTGAGTCTTATATTTGTTCCCTTTATGGGTGCTGAGTTTATACCTAGGCTCGATGAAGGAGCCATTGCACTTCAGGCGTGGAGGCTCCCGAGTGTGTCGCTTGAAGAGTCGGTCCGAAACACGGGCATGGTAGAAAAAATTCTAAAGAGATTTCCTGAAGTAATAACCGTAGTTTCACGAACTGGAAGAGCTGAAATCGCTACAGACCCTATGGGGGTCGAAATCAGCGACATTTATGTAATCTTGAAACCCCCTTCTGAGTGGAAATCGGCAGAAACTAAAGATGAACTGGTCGAAAAAATGAATGCATCTCTTACGGAGTCACTTCCCGGAACGATGTTCAGCTATTCCCAGCCTATTGAGCTCCGGGTGCAGGAACTAATTGCAGGAGTGCGCTCAGATGTTGCAATAAGTATTTATGGGGATGATCTTGAAACACTAGAGGAGCTCGGGGGAAAAGTGGTGAATGTTATCTCTAAGGTGCCTGGCTCTGCAGATACAAAAGCTGAGCAGGTGGCAGGGCTGCCCTACCTTAGAGTGATTATAGACAGGGATGCGATTGCACGATACGGGATAAATGCTAGTCAGGTACTCGACACAGTAGAGGCAATCGGAGGAAAACAAGTAGGTCAGGTACTAGAAGGACAGAAGCGCTTTTCCATACAGGTGAGATTTTCACCTGAGGACAGGGCGAGCTTTGAAAGTATAAAAAACATTCGTGTATCTAATCAAAATGGACAACTTATTCCCTTAGACCAGCTTGCAGATATACGGATAGAAGAAGGTCCTGCGCAGATAAGCAGAGAGAACATACACAGACGCCTTTCTGTGGAGACAAATGTTAGGGGGCGTGACCTTGCAAGCTTTGTTGGAGATGCACAAAAGGCTATTGATGATCAAATTGAACTACCTGACGGTTATTGGATTGAGTGGGGGGGACAATTTGAAAATCTAGAGCGTGCAAGCTCAACTCTGGCAATTGTAGTCCCTATGTCGCTATTGTTAATATTCGTTCTGCTCTATATAACATTCGGTTCCGTGCGTCCAGCACTCATGATTTATCTAAACATTCCCTTGGCTGCAACAGGCGGTATTATAGCTCTATTCCTTCGTGGAATGCCTTTTAGTATTTCCGCAGGCATTGGTTTTATTGCCCTTTTTGGTATTGCGGTCTTAAACGGCGTTGTTCTCATGTCTTACATAATTCAGAAGAGAAAGGAAGGAAGAAGCCTCGCTGAGGCCGCCCGGGAAGGAGCTGAAATACGTCTACGTCCTGTGCTTATGACTGCTCTGGTCGCGAGCTTCGGCTTTATACCAATGGCGCTATCTTCAAGTGCGGGTGCCGAGGTTCAAAGACCTCTTGCTACAGTTGTGATAGGAGGTCTTGTTACATCGACTCTGCTAACTCTGCTGGTACTTCCGGCAATATATAGCTGGCTCGGAAAAGAAAAAACTGATGTAGAAATTTAATATAGGGAGGTTCAACTATGAAAGAGATAAAAGCCATTATACAGCCGTTTATGTTCTCGAAAGTTATAGACGCGTTGAAAGAAAGGGATGATCTGCCGGGAGTAACCGTCTCGGAGATAAAAGGTTTTGGTAAGGCACGGGCAGAAAATGCGAAGGATAAAATTGTCGAGGATTCGATAGGTTACGTCAAAAAAATTAAATTGGAGATTGTTGTGCCGGATCATCTGGCGGATGAAGTCGTAAATATAATTTCAACAAATGCACATACCGGGCGTCCAGGCGATGGAAAGATATTCGTATACACGGTTGATGAAGTAATGAAGATTCGTACCGGAGAGACAGGAGAAGGTGCGATTTAGTAGATGCAATATGATTTTGCCATTTAGAGCTTAAGCAATAAAAAGGGAGATAGCTCATATGAAAAGATTACTTTACATGCCGGTAGTTTTGCTATTGTTTCTCAGTGTTTCGTTTGCCCAAGATAGTCTAGAAACCAGACAGAATATTGAGAGTGGATTAATGCCTTTAATGAGCAAGGTGCTTAATTCGTTTATTATTAAAGCCAATAACTTTTATCTCACGGAACAGCAAAGGGAAGAACTAGATTTGATTCAAGAGAAATATGTTTTCCCGTTAGCAAAAAAAGAAGCGGAGAATAATATCTCTCGTATGAAGGTAATCAATATTATCCAAGAGCCTGATTTTGATCCTGCCGAGGCTAAGAAAGCTTCAGAAACATTAAAGCAAACAGCCTTGATATGTCCTTTATGCTAATAGACGGACTTGTGGAAATAAGAAAAGTTATTGGCTTAGAAAATTACACAATTATTACTTCTAGGGTGAATATCCAATAAGGAGGTCAGTGAAAATTATAGGCTTGTGAGATAGAGGAGTTGAAAAAATGTGGACCTTATATTTGGGTCTCACGGTACTAGTAATTTTAATAATTTCTACTTTGTGGAAAGTTGCACAAGATTATAAATCAGGCGAATTACTATGGATGACTATGACAAAAAGGTAAGGATTTTAAGAACATTTAGTGTTAAGAGTATGTTAAAAAGCTTGGCTGGGGCTATTGAATACACTTCGAACCCCTGCATATTACAATTATTTAAGCGTTAATAATACAATTTTTTAAGAATATGGTCTGGTCAGTTAATTAAAGCATATTAAATAATTCCCCTATTACAGATAAGAATCGCTTGCAACTATATTATTTCACTCTTACCACTTAATAAATCCATTAGTTGCATATATCTTTGATCAACATCGTTTCTGTCCAGTTCCTCTGGAAGCCCCTCATCACTGCCCCTCTTTATCATCTCTGCATGCCGTCTTATTGAAGCTTTATCCGTATCTCTATTAGTATTGGAGGCTATTACTATTAGGCTTTCGAGAAGACGAATTGTTACAGAAACACTGGTTCTTCCATATTGACGTATCTGGTTAAAAGCGGAATTTAATAAATCATCGAAAGTCTTAGGTTTTGCTATAACTCTTAATTTGTTGTTCTTATCATAACGGAATGCTGAGGGTATAACTCTACCAACAGCTTTGCTGAGAGCGGCAGAAAGATTATCAATACACATAATTGCTGTGAAAGGGTCGTTGATTCCTGGCGAAAGAGACCTAACCGCAATTTCTACTAATTGATCAATAGCAAATTCGACATCTTGTTCACTAGTTCGCTTTATACCAATAATAAAAGCATTATTAATTTTACCTTTCAGCTCTTTATCAACTTTGCTTCCAGGCCATACTTGCACAATAGGGCTATCTTTTACTATAAAATCTCCAGGATGATTATGAATTTTCAATATAAGATCGTTATCTTCAGCAAACCTAAGCAATTCATTGGTATCTATAGATCTTAGATAACCGCTATGAGAGGTCATTATAGAATTTGAATCTTCATCAAAATCAGGTGGTAATTCACTAGGCGTATTCCACCAATCCGGCAAATCAGTTCTTCCTTCTCCGATTTTCTCTGGAAAAGTTTGCTCTATAGTATATTCGAGATTTTTACTTACCCCATCTATTACTGTAGATGCTTGAATAGATGTTGCTGCATGATGAATGTAATAAATTAGCACACTGATACTCAAAATGGCGAATAAAACACCTAATGTGACTGAGAAGTGCGGGACAAAGGAGTTATCTTCTCCTCCTCTAATAGTGCGTAAAATTAACAGGCAGTAAGTAAAAGTAGCTATAAATGTTCCTAATACTATCTGATTCCCTCTATCACGCATAAAATTACCAAGCAGTCTTGGACCATATTGAGAAGAAGCAAGGGTTAAAGCAACAATAGTTATCGAAAACACAACACCTGCTACAGTTATCATTGAGCCAGCTACTGTTGATAAGAGAGCCCGAGCTCCTTCGGGTTTATTCTCATAAATCCACCCAAGCGACTTGACCCAGCTAATTTTTATAACATTAGCATCGAGATATATCATGATAAATGATAGTAATATTGATGAAATAACCATTAAAGCAGGTATAAACCAGAAGCTTTCACTGACGGTATACCAAACAGTTCGTAAAAACCATAAGATGGATTTTATATCTTTTATGAGATTGATGATGTTTTCTTTTATTTTCATCTTGTACTCAGTATAGTTGAGTATAAAGGTGAATTATAGAGTCATTGATTGAAAGCTTGAAGTAATTATACTGCTCCCCATTAAGAACGAAGTATAGTTAAGTTGGTAAAATGCTTTGTAAAAGGCATAGGGAGGGAGCAATGAAGCGAAGGAGATGGGACTCTTGAGGAAGATATAGAAGCGACTAAGAAACAGATTAAGAAACTCCTTGAGATAGTGTGAGTCATAAAGGAACTTCGGGAGAATTACTACGGATGACTATGACAGAAAGTGGCAGGAATTAAAAACTAGACAATATAATATTAATGACCAAATTAAAAAACACCTAAAAGCTGATGAAACATTCAAAATTACTGTGAATACAGTCTTTTCGATTGCAAATATGGCTTATGAACTTTTTGAGAGTTCGAAAATAGAGCAAAAACGTAAACTTATCAATTATGTGTTTTCGAACCTAGAGTTAGAAGGTGTAACCCTCCGGTATTCTTTAAGAAAACCATTCGATTTAATGGTAGATTGCTCCACACGTTCTGAATGGCTGGGGCTCTTGAATACACTTCGAACCCCTTCCTATTATAATTATTTAAGCATTGATAATACAATATTTCAAGAATATGGTCTGGTTGGTTAATCCAGATCGCCAAATGTTGCTAAATAAAATTAAGCTTCAGCTTTTCGCTTTGGCGTACAATCTCGGGAACTTCCTCAGAAGGCTTGTTCTCCCCCGAAGCATCAAACACTGGTCGCTTACGACATTACGGGAGAAGTTGATAAAGATCGGCGCGAAGGTAGTCAACACATCGCGGTACGTCTACTTCCAGATGGCTGAAGTAGCCGTGCCGAGGAAATTGTTTGCGTCCATACTGAACCGGATCGAAAACCTGAGGCTTGAAGTGACGTAGATTTGTCTATGTCCAGGGATCGAAACGGCTTTAACCTACCTACTGTGGGAAAGGTTTGCCCAGGTTATATCAAAATAATCGTTTTTCTGATGATTGGTCGACTTTTTACTCAAAACTTATGGAAAGACCTGAGAGAACAGCGATAGGCAAAACCTGTTTGACAATTTTTACCGGAATTGGTAGCATTCCGACCATGGGGAATAGTTGAAAATGATGTAATCTGGGAAATGCCGGATTACATATAAACGGGGGCAAACATAGATGCACGAAATATTCAACTCAGCAGCTTACAGGGAAGCGGTGCTTCAGTTCGACAGAGCCAGCGAAGGTCTGGTGATCGAGGAAGGTCTCAGGGAAAGATTCAGAAGGCCGCAGCGCGCCCTTGTCGTAAACTGCCCTGTCAGAATGGATAACGGGGAGGTTGAGGTATTCACCGGCTATAGAGTGCAGCACAACCAGACCCTTGGGCCTTGTAAGGGAGGGATCAGGTATCACCATCAGGTGGACTTTGGAGAAGTTGCGGCCCTCGCGATGAACATGACCTGGAAATGCGGCCTTGCGGAGCTACCGTTCGGGGGAGCCAAAGGCGGGGTAGCGGTCGATCCCTACACCCTGTCACAGACGGAGCTTGAAAGGCTTACGAGAAGGTACACTGCCGAGATACTCCCCTTGATAGGTCCGAACAAGGATATTCCGGCGCCCGATTTGGGGACAAACCCACAGATTATGTCCTGGATGATGGATACATACAGCATGACGCAGGGGTATACGGTGCCCTCAATAGTAACAGGGAAGCCCGTAATTATTGGGGGCTCTCTCGGGAGAGAGGAAGCGACAGGCTACGGGGTCGCCTACGTAACGGAGGACGCTGTAAAAAAACACCTGAAATACGTTGAATCCCCGTGCGCCGTTATACAGGGATTCGGAAACGTGGGAAGCCACACAGCGTTGAAACTGAACGATATGGGTATAAAGGTGGTAGCCGTGAGTGATGCCACGGGCGGAATATATAACCCGAAAGGTCTGGAAGTCAAGAAACTTGTGGGGATCGTAAGAGGAAAGGGAAAGCCCGGGGATTACAGGAACGGAGATAATGTTACAAACGAGGAACTCCTTAAACTGGAATGCGATATTCTCATCCCCGCCGCGCTCGGAAGGGTTATCACAAAAGAAAACGCTCCGAATCTAAAATGCAAGATTGTCGTCGAGGGAGCGAACGGTCCTACGACGGCTGACGGGGACGACATACTCGGAGACAGGAATATCCCCGTAATCCCGGATATTGTAGCCAATGCCGGGGGACTCATAGTTTCTTATTTTGAGTGGGTGCAGGGGCTCCAGGAGTATTTCTGGTCGGTTGACGCTATATTCGATGATCTTAAAAAAAGAATGAAAACCGCGTTCGTAAAAGTTGCCGAGCACGCAGAAAGGGATAAGACCCCCATGCGGCTTGCGGCATTAAAACTCGGCATCAATCAGGTGGCGAAGGCACGCGAGCTAAGGGGACTCTATCCGTAGATCAGCATAAGACTAAACCGGACCCGGTGCTTCATCCTGGATAAACACGTCTATTGAAAACAAGGCTCCGCGCTCTCAATACTCTTCGGGGTCGAGCTTGAGCGCTTCGTTAAATCTGTTGATCATATTATAGAGCGCGGCAATCATCGTGATCTCCACTATCTGGGATTAGAGGTCTGCCCGCTATTTCATGGTTTACAAAATTAATTATTGACAAAACTAAGACAGAGATAAATAAATACTTTTATGATAGATTTGGGGAATCATTTTTTAGTAAAGATACAGATTTAACGGAATTGAAAAGAGTCCATGAACCTTATGATACGGATCCGCATCAACTACTAGATATTATGGAGCAGGTCTATAAATGTATATTCTCCGAAAGTCGTCCAGACAATATTATCCGGTCTTACAACCTGGATGAAATTATTGATGATAAAGCAGAAATTGGGAATTAACAAATAACTAGTTTTGACAATATGTTAGGGATTTTTGCTGGGGCACAAGGATTCGAACCTTGATCTTCGGATCCAGAGACCGACGTACTGCCGTTATACTATGCCCCAGTAGAGCCTTTTAGTATTTATAATAATTTCTACTCAGTCAAGTTCTTTGCCTGAAGTAAAGTATGAGATACACTTAAATAAATAGAACTTTGATATAAGGAAACAGACCATGGCAGATAAGCATTCAGAAATTCTAGAAACATTTGAGAACCAGTATCCACAAAGAGAGTATGAAATAATTATATCCTGTCCAGAATTCACATGCGTTTGCCCAAAGACAGGGCAGCCTGATTTTGCTACTATTACTTTGACTTACGTTCCAGATAAGCTTTGCATGGAACTCAAATCACTTAAGCTTTACATGTTCTCTTACAGAGACGAAGGCGCCTTTCACGAGCACGTCACGAACAAGATTCTAGACGATATTGTAGAGGCCTGCAGGCCTATAAGAGCTCAAGTAACAGGCGACTTTAACATCAGAGGCGGTATAAAAACCGTGGTTAAAGCCACTTATTTCAAAGATAAGAATGCAGAAGCAGGCTTTAAATAAAGCTGCAATTTTTCTATTACTAATATAGAATTGCTAAAAGTTATTTCATTCGCGACAAATAGAAGTTAGTATTTTTCATAACCACCTAATAAGGTAAATATGAATTGCTACTAAAAGCTCAAATATATATTGCAGGTTTTATTATTCTCCTTATCATTGCCGTTGCGCTGGCCGCTCCTTATATTGCCCCATTTGAATATGATGACACAGATTTCTCAAACACTCTGAGCTCGCCCAATAAAGTAAACCTGATGGGCACGGATCAGGAAGGAAGAGATCTATTAAGCAGAGTTATTTATGGATCTAGGGTCTCGATATCAGTTGCCCTCGGCACAGCTCTAATAGCGCTAATTGTAGGAACAGTTTATGGTGCAATTTCCGGGTATTTAGGCGGTAAGGCAGATGAACTTATGATGAGGGTAGTAGATATATTCTATTCACTACCCGATTTGCTGCTAATAGTATTGGTGACTTTGGTAATAGGCAGAGGCGTCTTAGGGATCGTACTAGCTCTTGGTTTCACAGCATGGATGAGGGTGGCAAGAATAGTGAGGGGAAATGTGCTTCAAATAAAGGGGGTCGATTACGTCCAATCCGCAAGAAGCTTGGGCGCTTCGCCCTTTAGAATCATGGGCCTTCATATTATTCCCAATATTTTAAGCCCTTTAATTATTACAATTACATTCGCAGTACCTTATGCAATTTTAGCTGAATCGACCCTTAGTTTTTTGGGCCTTGGAATTGCACCGCCCGAATCAAGCTGGGGAACATTGGCCAGCACGGGTTGGCAGGGAATAAGGACATTTCCGCATTTAATAGTGTTCCCGAGTCTCGCAATTTTTATTACAGCTTTTTCATTTAATCTTTTTGGAGAAGGTCTTAGAGACCTGCTTGATCCACAAAGAACAAGGCGGTAGAGTATTAATGACATAAGATTCATCGGAGGGATTTTATATATGAATCAGAAACTTTTCATAGCGGCATTTTCAAGCTTAGTACTATTAACATTTCTTGTCGTTCCCTCTTTTTCAGCCACTCGACTAAATTGTCAGTCTGAGATATACCAGCAAGCTACATCCGACCCAAAGGATCAATTTAAAAAGGGATACTGTTTTATAAAACTGGGGCAATATCAACAAGGAGTCACACGACTAAAAGGACTAGAAGATCAACTCCCTGAGCTTGGGGATTATGTAATTTATTTTCAGGCTGCAGGTTATGAGAACCTTGGCGACTACGATAGCTCGTTGAGCTTGTTTAATAAAATACTGACGCAGTATCCAGAGAGTGGGCTTAAAAAGAAGACTCTAACTCGTTTGGGGAATCTTTACACACAGTCTGGGGATTATATTAACGCTGAAAGAATTTTCAGATCACTATCACTGGAAGAGAAAGATAGAGGGTTAAAAGCTTCATATCTCTACGGACTTGGGGAAGCGCTAGAAAAACAGGGGAAATACGGCGATGCATTAAACACTTATAAGAGTATTTGGGTTCAGTATCCGGAGACTAAATCATCATCAGAAGCCTACACAGCATTAACTAATATTAGTAATTCCCAGGGTACTTCGTTTCAACCTTCACAATCAGATTATCTTGAGCGTGCCGATATTCTTTTCGACAAATCCAGATGGAGTGCGGCTCTAAATAATTACAATAAGCTCTCTTCAAAAAGTACTGAAGTCAGAACAAATATAGGCATTGCTATGGTCAATACGAAAAAATTAAACGAAGCTGAAAACATTCTAAAAAATATAAATTCACCCAGGTCACTTTTTTGGAGAGGGAAGCTAAAAACTAAACAGGGGCTAGATTCACAAGCTTCTCAACTCTACACTCAGATTCACCAGTTATATCCTAGCAGTCCGCTTGCTGCGGAAGGGCTTTATAACGCCGCCCGGCTCTATCAAATAAACGATCAAACACAGCAGGCTATTAAAACTTACGATATCCTCATAAGATCGTACCCTAGAAATAAATATGCAGAGGACGGCGCATGGAACCTGGGCTGGATCTACTACAGAAAAGGACAGTATAGAGAGGCGCACGGAACTTTCTCTGCATTCACAGATTCAGAGTCATCTTTTAATGCATCAAATGCAAAATACTGGAAAGCCAGGACTTTAGAGAAGCAGGGTAAACGTGATGAAGCTCATGTTCAATATAGAGAGCTTGCCGGATCAACAACCCCAACCTACCATACTTACCTCGCTCAGATAAAAAGCGGCTATACCCCAACATTTACAAATATAAATCCTGAATCTATAATTCTTAATCCACAAGCAAACTCACGAAAAGATAAAGCACAGATGCTAATTGGACTCGGTATGCCCGAGGAGGCGCAGCTTGAAATAGTAGCTATGGAAGATGAGGCTAATACAAAGGAAGAATTTGTAATTGTGAGCTTGCTATATTCTCAAGTAGATGATTACAACCAATCTATTAAGGTGGCACAGGGACTTGGACTTCCACAAGCAAACAGGCTTTCATACCCAAAGGGGTTTCAGGAATTTGTCGGCCCCTACGCCAAGAAATATGGAGTTGATGAGCTGCTTGTATATTCAATTATCAGAGAAGAGAGCAGATTTCAAAAAGATGTAGTGTCCCCAGCAGATGCTGTCGGGCTAATGCAGTTAATACCGCCAACAGCGAGAACAGTTGCGAGGCAGATAGGAATTAACGGATTTTCTACAGCAATGCTTACGATACCGAAAATTAATATAGAGATGGGAATCTTTTATTTCAAACAGGTGCTGGACCAGTTTAACGGAGATGTTGAGCTTGCGCTTGCAAGCTATAACGCAGGGCCCCACAGGGCAGCTGATTGGAAAGTACGGTTTTATGGTTTAGAGAAGGACGAATTTATAGAAGAGGTGCCGTTTAAGGAAACTAGGAATTATATAAGAAGAATTCTTAGAAGCTATGGGGCTTACAAGGCTATATATGGAGATACTGCACAAGCTGCGCCTGTAAAACCAGAAGGATCAGAGACGAAATATCCAACAAATTAAGCTCGCAACTTTTCTCCGCACTGGGCTGAGAAGTTCCTAATCATTTTAAGTCCGAGGTCACTGCTTTTTTCAGGGTGGAACTGGCAGGCAAATATATTGTCCTTAGCTACCGCAGCTGTGAATTCAAAACCGTAAGTTGTTTTAACAGCACTCACGCTATCGTCTTCAGGACTAGGATAATATGAATGTACAAAATAAAACCAGCTATTTTCAGGCACTCCATTTAATATAGGAACATCTTTTGTAATAGTGACCTGATTCCATCCCATGTGAGGTACTTTAAGACCTTCATCTTTCAAATCAGGGAACCTTACAACCCTGCCTTTAATGAGACCAAGCCCTTTTACTCCCGGCGCCTCTTCGCTTTCCTCAAAAAGCACCTGAAGCCCAAGGCAAATGCCGAGAAATGGCTTCCCTGAATCAATAAACTTTAAAATAGGATCAATTAGACCGTAATCACCTAGATTTTTTACGCAGTCCCCAAAAGCTCCTACTCCCGGAAGTACAAGTCCACTCGCGCCCGCAATATCGTCGGGATTTCTTGTTACTACGACGGGAAATTGCTGACTCTGAAAAGCTTTACTTACACTTCTCAGATTCCCCATTCCGTAATCTACAATTGCGATCATTTCTAGAGCGTACCTTTAGTTGAAGGTATATCTTTAGATCTTGGGTCTAGAGATGTTGCTTTATCTAAAGCGCGTCCTACAGCTTTAAACATAGCCTCTATAATGTGATGGAGGTTATCTCCATACTTTAGCTCAATATGCAGGTTGCATTTGAGGGTATTAGTGAGTGATTTAAAAAACTCTTCCGCAAGCTCAACGTCAAAATCCCCTACTTTGGATTTTGGTATTTCAACCCTGAATTCAAAGTGCGGCCTTCCGCTGAGATCAATACAAGCAAAAACTTGAGTCTCGTCAAAAGGAACAAAGGCCTCTCCGAATCTTGTAATACCTCTCTTATCACCCAAGGCTTCTAGTATTGCTTCACCAAGTGCAAGTCCGACATCTTCTACTGTATGGTGAAAATCTATATCAATATCGCCAATTGCGTTTATTTTCAGATCAAAATAACCGTGCTTGGCAAACTGTGAAAGCATGTGGTTAAAAAAGGGTATACCGGTGTTGATATCAAACTTCCCCGATCCATCAAGAGAAATATCGATCTTTACCTTTACCTCTGAGGTCTTTCTTTCGAATTTTGCCTGTCTCTTTGCCATAATAAGATAAGAATCATATCTGAAATTTTTGAAGTATCCAAGGTAGCGGCAGGCTTTTCATTTTAATTGATCGGTATTTCTAAACCTGGAAAGAGTGAGTAAACTAGTTTTTGTGAATATAGCAATTTTAGATGAAACGGGCGAGATCAAAAGTGATTATAAGAAAAGTCTTAAAAAAATAGCCCGCCTTGTGTTAAAAGAATTGGACGTCCCTAAGGACACAGAGCTCAGTATCACTTTTACGGATGATATCCAGATGAGGGAGCTAAATCGTTCTTATAGGCAGATTGATAGAACTACAGACGTACTGTCGTTTCCTCAAAGCGAGGGCCCTGATTTTACGCTGCTCGGAGATATCGTTATTTCAATTGATACTGCTGCGAGACATAGCGTATCCTACGGGGTTACTATGCATGATGAATTAAAAAAGCTGATAATCCATGGAATTCTTCACTTACTTGGTCACAACCATAAGAAAAAAAAGGAAACTCAAATTATGAGAGGAAAAGAAAAAGAACTCTCTTTAATTGTGGAGGATTTATAAGTAGAAAAATACTACTTCCCTTTTTTGATTCTCAGTTTTACTTCTTCAATGGAGCGGGATGTTGATCTGGTAACTGTAAAAGTAAAGTTAGAATGTTTAACCTTATCTCCGGTCTTTAGAATAGAACCTACCTCAGATAAAAGAAAGCCGCCGAGCGTTTCATAATCATCACTATCGGGAATTCCTAGACCAAGATCGTCATTTAGAGTTTCAATTTCTATCTTAGGATTTATAAGATACTCCCCGTCTGCAGTTTTTCTCCAGAGCTTTATCCCCTTATCGTATTCATCCTCAATTTCCCCGACTACTTCTTCCAATATGTCCTCTAGTGTGATTGCGCCGACCGCACCTCCGTATTCATCTACCACTACAGCCATACCAGCCAAGCCTTCTTTCATCTCGTCCAGAAGCTCATCTACAGGCTTTGACTCGGGAACATAAAAAGGAGGTTGTGAATAATCTTTAACTGCTTCATTTGGATCTGCGCCCAAGAGATAAAAAGAGTGCAGCATGCCGGTTATGTTATCGACACGCTCAGAAAATATAGGAATCCTTGAGTGTCCGGTCTCTTTTATAAGCCTTATTGCATCCCCCACTTTTGAATCTTCACTAAGAGCCCTTACCTGAATAAGCGGTATCATAATCTCATCCACCGCTGTCTCAGAAAACCTGAATATTCGTTTAATTATTCTTTCTTTATAATCAACTGTAGGAGCTGTGGTATCACCCTCAATTACATCAATTAGCTCCTCTCTGGTTATGAAGGTGCTTTCAGTCTTTCCAATGAGACTAAGAAGATGTTTCGTAAATATATTTACAAATATCAGGATCGGATAAAACAATTTTGATGCTACCCAGAGAGGATAGATAGCCCACAAAACTATTGTATTTCTTCTTTTTTGGAATACTGCTTTTGGCACTATCTGTCCGAATATTATTATTATCGGTGACAGGATTAATACAGTATAGAGCTCGCCTCCCCGGCCGTATTTCTCTTGGATATAAAAAGTAAGCGCAATAGTGCTTATAATTAGAGAAAGGTTGATGCCGACAAGTGTTGTGCTAAGGAACTGCTCCACCTGATCAAACGCACTTAAGACTAGCCTTGCACTATTAGAGCCTCCTTCGGCCAGGGATCTCATTTTTACTTTGTCGCAGGATATTAGAGCAATCTCAGAGCCTGCAAAAAAGGCTTGTAATATGAGTGAAATTATTATGATGGCTATAACTACTTCAAGCGACATCCGCTACCTCTTTTTTCATTCTTTGAATTCTAACCTCAGTTATACGCTTTCCGGAAACTTTATTGACTGTAAAAGCTAGACTACGAAATGAAACACTATCCCCTTGTGCGGGGAATCTGCCGAACAAATCAAACACAAACCCGGCTACAGTTTCGTGATCTTCCTCAGATGGAAGAACCGATTCCTCAAGTTCTTCACCTAGATTTTCTATACCTCCATATCGAAGTACCGTAAATAAATAGTTTTCGTTAAATTCATCTATCTTCATGCTGCCTGGTATTATCAGAGCCTCGCCCTGCCATCTGACTTCGGCAGTTTTGACAACCCTTCTTTCATCTTCAATTTCACCAAAAAGCTCCTCTAATATGTCCTCCATAGTTACAATACCATCAAAGCGTCCATATTCATCAACCACTATTGCTATGTGAATTCGCTTTTGCTGAAATTCTTTTAGTAGATCAAAAGCCATTTTGGTTCTAGGTATAAAATAAGGGGGCTTTAAAAACTTTTTAATCGTTTTTTCCTCTGATATATCAAAAGAAAGAAGATCCTTTGCATATAACACCCCAATAATATTGTCTTTATTATCTTTATATACAGGAGTTCTTGAGAAACCCCTTTTCTTAATATCATAAAGAGCTTGAGACCTGGAAAGATTCACCGGTAACAAAAAGCAGTCGATTGAAGGAGTCATAATTTTATGAGCAGGCACATCCTCTAGTTTAAACAGACTCCCAACTAGCTTTTTCTCTATTTCTGTGATTACTCCCTCTTCACTACCTATTCCAACAAGAGCCTTCACCTCTTCGGGTGTAAACTTTTTGTTATGTTCAGGTTCTATCTTCCCACCTAAAACTTTAGTAAAACCTATTGATAAAACCATAAGCACCCATCTTATGGGGGTAATCAAAAGATGGAATAAATGTAGGGGATAGGAAATTGCTGTAGCTATAATTCTAGGGTACTTAACACCCAGAGTTTTAGGGCCGATTTCACCTAATAAAAGAAGGCTAGGAGAAGCAATGGCGATCGAGACTAACATTATTGTTTGATTTGAGGAATTATCTAGCAGGGATTTAACTGTAAGACCAATAACACTTGTATAAGCTATATTTACTACTTCATCAGCAAATAGAATGGTAATTATAAGTTTGTATGGATCTTTAAGGAGTTCTTCTATAAGTTTTGAGCTCTTTTTACCCTCTTTTCTCATACTATCGAGATGATGCCTGCCAAGTGAAAAGAGAGAACCTTCCGATAGGCAGAAAAAGCCTGAGAGAAATAGAAGAACTAAAATTAATAATATGTTATAATTTAACGATATATCTTCCATCTAATTATTAAAGTGAACAAACCCCCTATTTTGAAGAGACAAAGCTTCTCCATCAGCATTTAATACTTCAATAGACCTATCTTTAGTTATACAGCCGATTTCAGTTATTTCTATGTTCAAATTCTTTGATATTACTTGAATATCCCTTTGCCTATCTTCATGTGAAGTAAAAAGAAGCTCATAGTCTTCCCCACCACTTAGCGCCAGTTCAAAGGTATTTTGAGAAAATTGTCCGATAAATTTGGCGTACTCTTTAGATATAGGTAATTTCATAAGCTCGATTTTAGCGCCAATACCTTGCTGAACCGTAATCCTTTGAAGATCAAGTAAAAGACCGTCACTAATATCAATCATTGAGGTGGCTATCCGTTTTAAAGCAAGTTCTCTTCCTAATTCTAGTCTTGGAATCGGATGGAAGTGTCTATTTACTAAGTAATTATTTCTATCCTTCAGGCCATTATGAAGTATTTTTAGACCAAGTGCTGAATCTCCCAGAGTTCCCGTTGCATATATCAAATCTCCTGGATTAGCGCCGCTTCTTTTAACCATTAATTCAGGTTCAACTTCACCCAGAACGGTAATATCAATAAATAGCTTGTTAGATGAAGACAGATTGCCGCCTATAAGCTCTACTCCAAATTCTTGCTCAGAGTTTATGAATCCAGAAATCACCTGTTCTAGAAATTCTTCATCCTCCCTCTCAGAAAACCCAACCGATGCCAGAATAAACTTGGAAACTCCTCCCATTGCGCCAATATCACTTACAGATACGGCCACTGCTTTCCTAGCAAGCTCACAAGGCGTGATCAGAGATTTCATAAAGTGCACATCTTCGACCTGCGAATCGGTAGTGGAGAGAACAAGCTTATCAGAATCAAATCTGACTGCTGCTGCATCATCGCCAATTCCCAGCTCTACATCTTTGGATGCTTTATGAAACCGCTCCTCAATACGTCTAAGAGCACTAAGTTCATCTATCATCGTATTTAAATCCTGTAGCAACCTATTATAGGATTAAAAATTATAAAGTTGTTATGGGTAGATAATTCCGAAGGTTGTATGAAATTAAATTGTAAATCACATAAATGAGGGTCTGGTTCTTTCATATAATTTGTAGTATAAATTTGTTAAAAATTTAAGACACTTAGGCCTCTACACCACAATGAGAGTGTAGGATATTTGGTAATGCATGTCAATAAAAATAAATCTGCGTAAACATTCTTAATGTTTCTCGTGTACTGCCCCTTTTGTCAATACCGGTTTAAGTTGGAATTAGGGGAAATATACTACCGTCACGTTTGAAACCTTATATAATAAATCTAACTAAACATATGGACCTATTGCCTGGGGCACCACAGTTATGCCAACCAATCCACGCATTCCTGGGTACTCATAGTGAAGACTCCAATATTTTCAAGTTCTGACAATCCTTGATCGTATACCTGTGAGATAGCATCTTTGGCTAAGATAATTTTCAAATCCCGCTCACTTGCCTCATAGATGCTGGTTCTTGGACAATTGGGAAAGTTACAACCACAGAATACAAGTGTATTGACATAAATATTTTTAAGATGCTCCTCTAATGGAGTATTATAAAATGCTCCCCACCTGGGTTTGTACATGACCCACTCGTATTCTCTCAACTGCTGCAATTTACCTTTGAATAGTAAGTCAGCGTTGAGTTCCGAATCAATTGATGGTTTAATTTCATCTACAAGTTCTGCTCCATTACTATGGGGCACTGCTATTTGTTTGCCTGATTCTATGATTTCTTTTCTGCATAAGTCGACATTGGATGCATCGGTCAAATATAGCCGAATGACATGTATAATCGGTAATCTTTTTTCTCGAAATACATCAAGTAATCTACGTATGTTTGGAAGAACTTCGATAGTTCCAGGAATTTTTGCTGGTGCATCCTCTAATGTGAAATCATTTTGGGTGTCTATAGTAATAAGGGCTGACTTAGTTTTTTCTGGTGAAGTGTATTTATGCATATTATGTATTAGGAGAAGCTATTCTTGTCTAAGTAAATCCAAATAATTTTAAAGAATAGGCTATTACGGTATCATTTCCCATGCCTGATTTCAACTTCATAGTATGCAGCGCGTTACGGTTTTCTAAGGAAGCAACCCC
>Ga0307375_10000962_pt1 | contig 33140 bp, 57 predicted proteins | sample TR1MG_FD_202531 | JGI IMG/M metagenome (GOLD analysis project Ga0307375, IMG submission 202531) | Soil microbial communities from Risofladan, Vaasa, Finland - TR-1 | ecosystem: Environmental > Terrestrial > Soil > Coastal area > Acid sulfate soil | place: Finland: Risofladan, Vaasa | collected... | reverse complement strand
ATACCAGAAGCATCAGAAATGTATCTATGCTTGCTCACTGAAGATGGCAATAGAATCAGTCTTGATGGTAGCATAGACTAAAACAAAGGATCAATAAATGGCAGATAAACAGATTTCGCAGTTACCACTCGCAACCAGTGTATTAGACACAGACATAGTTATTGTCAATAAATACGAAGGTGGTATTCTTACAACAGAACAGGCCCCGATCAAACTATTATTCAATGCTGCTGGTGGTGATTTAGTAAATGTGAATGCTTCTGGCAACTTGGTTGTCGCAGGAACATCAGATCTAAATGGTGCCGTTACATTAGGAAGTAATCTTTCGGTAGCATCATCGGCAACAATAGGAAGTTATGCTACAGTTGGCGGTAACTTAACCGTTTCTGGCAATACCTCAATCACTGGCAATACCTCAATCACTGGCAATACTACAATAGGTAATACTCTTACTGTTCCTACAATTGATACAACAACAATAACAGTTCAGGAATTTACAGCAACTGGCAATGTCACAATCTCAGGCAACGAGACAATCCTTCAGAATGTCACAATCTCAGGTAATTTAACCGTTCAGGGAAACACAGTAGGAACAGCAGCATACCAACCAACAACAGCATTCGTAAATCAGACAGCAACAACAGGATCAGCAGTATTACCAGTAGGAACAACAGCACAACGAGATGCTTCTCCTCAGGCTGGTTATTTGCGCTGGAACTCTCAGCTAAATAAAGGTGAGATCTACAATGCTACTACCACTGTGTGGTCTGGTTTAGGCGGAGCATCAGGTTCAGGTGGAGATTCGGTATTTTACGAAAATGGTAACACTGTCAATTTCGATTACACAATAACTGCGAATACAAACGCAATGACAGCAGGACCAATTACCGTATTAGCAAATGTTACAATACCTGCCGGATCAACTTGGGTAATAGTATAAAAGGATAAATAATGACAACAATAATTTCAGGAACAGGCATAAACACTCCATCAATAGAAGGAGTCCCATTAGACACAAGTGCTAATTTACCAATAACGGCGGCATACTATTCACCCGTTCTTTGGAATGGTTCAACTGACCGCGTATTAGGTGCAGGTCAGATTACGCAAGATTCTTTCACCTCCGCAACCTCCATGCCTCTGAACATAGTTTGTGGTGATGGGCAGGTTTATGAGATTGACATGGTGGGGAGTTATACCGCTGCTGCTGCTGGCACGGACCCGGTATTGCAACCAAATAATGCTGTGCCAACTACAAACATTTTTACTGGTCGCGGCTTGTATGTGACAAATACCACAGTCACAGGATTAAACGGTGCGCTGAACGTGAACGGGTTTGACCTGTGTGCTGGCTCCGCAAGCATCCTAGTAGGGAAATTCACATTATTCACCTCGACGCTAAATAAAAAAATCATTGTTGATTCAGCGTCCAATACTTCAACCGATTCATACAAAACAAATTGGGCGATAGAGTGGAACGACACCACAACACCTTATACATCAATAGGCACAGTCATCATGCCGATTGCGTGGACGGGGCAGATTGTAGTTAAAAGGATAGCATAATGTCACAAATAAATAGTAATGGAATACAGGTTGGATCATCAGCAACAGCAACAAATAACTTCTCACTAACACCAGATGGTGCCGGTAATGTCACATTGGCAAGAGGAAACTATGGTGTCACATCACAAAACATACTTACGGTAAATAATGTTGGAGATACTGTATTTGCTGGTAATGTGGATGCATCAGCAGGATTTACTTTAGGTCAGACTTGGCAAGATGTATCTGCAAGTAGAACAACAGGGACAACATACTACAATACAACAGGCAAATCGATAGTTCTTTATGTGAATCCAATTACTTCATCAGTAACAATTACTGCTGCCACTATTTTCGTTGATAACGTGCTTAACTTTAAATCTCCCTATGCTGTTGCTAGTAGTTATTTTCAACCAGTTATTACAGTGATTCCAAACGGTAGTGCTTATTATTGGACAACGGATCAACCACCAACTTCAGTTACAGTGTATGAACTTCGCTAAAAGGATAAAATAATGTCAATAGGAATAAACTCAACAACAGGAAATGGTGCTATAACAGTAGATGGAGTAACATCTCTTACATTCAACTCTACAGGTATTACCTCAGGTTTCGCGCCGTATTTCTTACCCGTTCTTTGGAATGGTTCAACTGACCGCGTATTAGGCGCAGGTCAGCACACCTCGGACTCATTCACCTCCGCAACCTCCATGCCTCTGAACATAGCTTGTGGAGATGGGCAGGTTTATGAGTTGACCATGAATGGGACGTTTATACCAGCGGCGGTGGGGGCAAATACGTTATTGCTGATTAATAACGCAACAATGTCTGGTAATTTTGACTACTGTTACCATCAGGTAACTGGGGCGTCTACTGTAGGCGCAGGAAATACCACATCAGCAACAGGATTTATGATAGCTCCCGGTTGTTCACCTTACTTTGCAAAAGCGACAGTATTTACAACTACCAATGTAAAGTCGTTCTTAGCTGAATCGAGAGGACAGGAAACAACCAATGGCGCTCACCAGTTTCGAGTAATGATGGATGCTCCAGACACCACAACAGTCTGGTCATCGCTCGGAACAATAACAATACCGAATGCGTGGACAGGGACAATAACCGTTAAAAGGATAGCATAAGGAAAAATAAAATGACATTATGGTTTAACACAGCAGATAACTCAATACACGATGACATGAATGGAGAAGCATTATCACTCACATCTTGGCCAAAAGGTATGAGTCCGATTACTCAAGCAGAAGCAAACGCAATCTTAAATCCTCCTCTCAATGACACTCAGATAGCAGAAAACATTAGATTACAAGCAAAGACATTATTGACTACAACAGACTCAACCTTCTTAAGAATACAAGAGTCAATAGTATTAGGATTAACTACAAGCACAGATACTGTTGTTGTTGCTTGGATCAATTACCGAAAAGATTTGAGAACACTGATGACAACTGCTACAGCAACATCGGTATTACCAACGAAACCAACATCGTATCCAGCAGGAACATAAGTTGGCATTCAATCCTCATCAGTTTGGATCACCATCTCCAAGACCAATGGTTATGAGAGCAAGGATCTTCTTCAATGATGAGACTCAACAATGGGTTGCTCAAGAACAAATAATGGGAGCAACAATCATTATGTCAGATCCAGATAAAGACAAAGCGATAAATAAACTTAAAGAATGGAAAAATGGTAATAAGTATCAGAACCTTGATCCAGATTATTAAAAGGTAAATAATTATAATGACAATAGAACTTGCTGTTAAATCAATGGAAGGCAATGACATCATACTCGCAAAAGAGGTTGGTGACACACTACACAATAAGTATCCAGGATTTATGTGGATAATAGAGATTATAGATCACAATGTGAAGATTAGTCTCAATGAAGCAGTTCAGAATGGCTGGTGTTATTTCATAAACAGAAAAGACATACCAGATGGTTCTCCAGAAAAGTTCAAACGAGTCATTATGAGAGCAGGAGGAGAAATGCTCGAACGATTAAAGATTGATCGTAAAGCAAAACAAGAAGGTCAGAAGTTCGGATTCTTCGAAGGATCAGAATCAAAACTAAATCCTACAGCAGAAGGATTAAAACTATTACCAGGATCAAACTTTATCGTGAATCCAGGCACAAAAGGACTATAAATGGCACAACGCATCCCACACAATTCGCTTTCTTATGTAAAGCCACCAGCAGCAGATAATACAGCACTTGGTTCCGCAAGAGAGAATCATACAACTGACATGGAAACAATCGACGATCTTGAATACAGCGGAATGTCTATAGATGAACAAGAGTCACAAGAGCAGAATAACTATTGGTTAAACAAAGCCAGAGATGCTTATTCAAACTCAACCGACTATGTTGATGCTTACTATCGCAAACGCTGGGAAGATTCGTTAAATGCTTTTAACAACGAACATCCTTCTGATTCGAAATACAACTCAGCATCGTTCGAGAAAAGATCAAAACTATTTCGTCCTAAGACAAGATCAATCATCCGTAAGTTAGAAGCGGCGGCCGCAGTTGCTTATTTCTCAAACTCAGATGTTATCTCAATACAATCAGAAAATCCATCAAGTATAGTTGAGAATGCCGCAGCAGATCTTATGAAGACGGCTATTCAGTATCACTTAAACAAATCAATTCCTTGGTATCAGACAGTTACTGGTGGATTACAAGACGCGGTTACTACTGGTGCTGCCTGCGCTCACATCTATTGGAATACAAAAACAAAGAATGTTACTCACACAGCAGAAGTAGATGATTTCGAACCAGTGTCAAACCCAGTATTACACAACGGCGTCGAACCACTACAAGCGCCAAGCATCTCAGATCGTCCTACTTTCGTCGGTAAGAAGACAGTTAAAACAACCGAAAAGGTTCTGATTAAAGATGAACCAATGGTAGATCTTATTCCTATTGAGAACATTCGTATTGATCCAGCAGCAAGTTGGACAGACCCAGTAAATAGTTCTCCTTATCTTATTCACCGTATTCCTATGTATGTAGGTGATGTTAAATCAATGATGGCATCTGGTGAATGGTTAAAACTATCTGAAGCAACAATCCGTTCAGCAATACAATCAAAAGTAGATACAACTTACGATACTCGTAACCGTCGTCACGGTAATCCGTATGAAACAAACGGTAAAGCAATCAGTGACTATGAAATAGTGTGGGTTCAGAGACACATTCACAGAGAAGATGATGTAGATTATGACTTTTATACTTTAGAAGACATCGCATTACTTACAGAACCAGTTCCTCTTGATCAGAATGTATTCCACGGAAAGCGTCCTTATGTTATAGGATCAGCAATCATCGAAACACACAAGGTATTTGCTTCTTCTCTTCCTGAAATTACAAGAGGATTACAAGACGAAGCAAACGAAATAGCAAATCAGAGATTAGACAACGTGAAGTTCGCAATGAATGGTCGTTGGACAGTTGTTCGCAACAAGAATGTTGATTTACAGTCACTTATTCGAAACGTTCCTGGCGGTATTACACAAGCAGATAGTCTTGAAGATGTTCGTCGTGAAAACACACCAGATGTTACGCAATCATCTTATGTAGAACAAGATCGTATCAATGTAGATTTCGATGAACTTGCTGGTAACTTTGGTGCTGGAACAGTGCAGAACAACAAACAACTTGCTCAGACCGCATCAGGTATGGCTATGCTTAATCAATCAGCAAATGTCTTGGTAGAATACACATTACGAACATTTACCGAAACATTCCTTGAGCCTATTCTTAATCAGTTGGTATTGCTTGAGAAACACTATGAAACAAATGAATCACTGTTAAAGAATCTTGGTGATCGTTCTAAAGAATACAAGCGTCTTGTTCAGGAGATGCAGATGCAACAGAAAGTAGCAGGAGGAATGCCGCCTGCACAACCAGGTATGCCTCAACCACAACCAGGTCAACCACAAGGTATGAATCAAGGTATGCCAGGACAAGCACTTCAGCAACCGGTTATTACTCCAGAAGAACTTTTACAAAAAGAACTATCCGCAAGAGTAAATGTCGGTATGGGAGCAACCTCACCAGAACAAAAGATAAATAAACTTATTACTGGTATGATGGCTTATACAAACATCGCTAAATCAGGTGTTCCAAACTTGAATCTTACTGAAGTTGGCAAAGAAATCTTCGGCGCATTAGGTTACGCAGATGGTTCGAGATTCGTTACTCTTGGTGATAATTCAGAAGTTCAACAACTTAACATGCAGATTATGCAGTTGAAGAAGATGCTTATGGACAAACAAGCACCACAGAATGCTAAAGTTCAGATTGCTCATCAGAATAATCAGACTAAGTTGGCAATAGCACAGATGAAAGAAGGCAATGCCAATAACCGTAAGTTGGTAGATCATTATCACGCTTTAGTAAAAGGAGGAGTTGGAGCAGTAGCAGAATCAGCCGCTGTGAAGACAAATGCTAATGGAGCCCCGGTTCCTCAACCACCACAGCAACCGCAACAAGGATAATAATTATAAAGGAGTAGTAAATAATGGACGAATACATTGAAGAAGACATAATTCTGGCAGATGACATTAGAAAGTTCTTCAAAACACGCATTGGGCAGTATTTATTGACAAGGATTGAGGAAGAAATAGCAGAATCTACAGAAATTCTTACCTCAATAAACATAAATACACCCACAGCAACACAAGAGTTTCAAACTGCTCAAAATAGATTAAATGTAGCAAAATCTGTCGAACAGTGGTTAGGACAAGCAATAGTAGCAGGAAACAATGCTGAATCGATTTATTTCGGCGAAAATCAGTAAAAACAGTAGAAAAATACAATTTTAACTAAATAAAAGGAGAAGTAAATAATGTCAGACGAATTAGATTTAGATACAGCAGCATCAGAAGATACAAACGAATCACCAGTATTAAACAGAAACAATCCTCGCGATGAGTTTCTTAAAGGATTAGCAGATCGTCACGCAGACGAGAATGAATCAGAACTAATCTACGATGACGAAGATACTGAAGATGAATCTACTGGAGGAAACGAAGTAGATCAGGAAGATGTAGAAGATGTTAAACCAGTTCAGAAACACAAGATTAAAGTCAATGGTAAAGAACTTGATTTAACTTACGAAGAATTAGTTGAGCGAGCACAAAAAGTTGAAGCAGCAGACGAGTATTTACGCACTGCCAAACAGATTGCCGAACAACAAGAGTTTAACCAGCCATCCGATGAGGACGTTGGGGATAAGGTAGAAGATGTAGATGACCTTGCGCTTGTCCGAGCGTTACAAATGGGCACAGAAGAAGAGGCTATTGCGGCTCTTAAACAGATCAAGAAGTCACAAACTCCTCAGGTAACAAAAGAGGAGATACTTCGAGAAGTTGAGGAACGAGCAAAGGTAACTTCAGCAGCACAAAAGTTTGCGAATGACTTTCCAGACATTTTTAATGATCATAAGTTAAGAAAACTTGCTTTCGAAGAAGACACAAGACTTATGAACAGTGGAGATCGTCGTCCATACGAAGAAAGATACACTGACATCGGTAATTCAATCAGAGGATGGGTAAAATCAATAGCAACTACAGCAACAACAAGCGATAAAGTTCAACGCAAGATAAATGCACCGACTGTTCCTAAAGCATCAGGAAGAACAAAATCAGTAGATGCAGAATCAGGCGAAGAATCAAGAGAATCAGTTCTGGCTAAAATGAGATCAGCCAGAGGGCAACAAACATAATCTAACTTATAAAAGGAGAAACACATTATGGCAGGACAAGTATGGGGCGTAAACACCCTTGGTGGATACATGTATTCACGTCAATTATCAGACATTTTCCGTATGACAGTTCAACCTCTTACGAAATTTCGTCAATTCGCGGACGTTCGTGATAGTTCGCAACAAGGCAAAAAGAAAGGTGACATCTTCACTTGGGACGTATTCAGTGACGTAGTTACAGCAGGCGGTGTGTTAGCAGAAACATCAACAATGCCACAATCTAACTATACCATCACTCAGGGAACTTTGACAGTTACTGAACTTGGTAACTCGATTCCTTACAGCGAAAAATTGGACAACTTATCCAAGTTCCCAGTGCAAGAATTGATCCAGAAAGTATTAAAGAACGATGCTGCTAAGGCATTCGATCGCACAGCATGGGCACAGTTCAACGCTACTCCACTTCGTGCAATTCCTACTGGTGGGACAGATACAGCCGCAGTAACAATCTACACAAACGGAACTGTAACTGGAACAAACGGTGTTGCATTCAACAACAACCACGCTAAGTCAATCGTAGACGCAATGAAAGAACGTAACATTCCAGCGTATGTTGGTGATGATTACTACGCTATTGCTCGTCCATCAACACTTCGCACATTCAAGAACAACCTTGAAACCATTCATCAATACACCGATACTGGCTTTAAGTTGATCATGGCTGGTGAAATTGGTCGTTACGAAAATACTCGTTATGTTGAGCAAACAAACATCGTTGCTGGTAAGTCAACAGACGGCGTTAGCGGAACACCATGGACAACAGGCAAATCAGACTGGATCTTCTTCTTCGGTAACGACACAGTTGCTGAAGGTGTTACACTTCCAGAAGAAATGCGTGGTGCTATCCCTTCAGACTTCGGTCGTTCAAAAGGTGTGGCATGGTATTACATCGGCGGATTTGGTCTTGTTCATACAGACGCATTGAACGCTCGTGTAGTTGCATGGGACAGTGCTGCTTAATCAAATAGATAACCCGCCGAACTTAATCGGCGGGTATTTATACAGATAAAAGCATACATCATTAAAATACACAAGGAGAAACACAAATGAGCAATCAAGTAACAGCAGCAATCGCATCTTTAAACGCAGATGAACACGGTAAGTCAAAATCTTACTTGAACAAGAAAGGTATCAAGCCAATGGAAGGCGGATTAAACGCTCTACCACCAGGTCAAGACATCTTCAATCAAGAAGTAGCTGATTTATCACCTGAAAGCACAATGGTATTCAAGGAAATCGTGAATTCCAAAGGGTATGCTACAGGAATTGCCAAGTAAGCATAAAATAAGAAATGGGGGCAGAAATGTCCCCCATCTTATCTATAAAGGAGTAATAAACCATGGCTAAGTTCATGCAGGAAAAGAATCAAATCTTAAACAAACCTCGTCCCCCAGAAAAAACAAAGTGGGCCGACTTAAATTCAGCATTACACGCAGCATCTGATTATACGGCAGACATGCCTCCAGGTGATGACATTATGAATCAAGATCACGTTGAGGAATTTACACCTATTTCGTTAGGTGGAGAACACTCAGTAACTGATCACGTATCCTCAGGATTAAAGAAAGGTTACACTCGTGGAAAAATGAATCCATCAGATGACCAGTATCCAGGAGAAGGTATTGATTTGTGGTATGGTGAAGCAGTAGATGATCAAGGAAATGTCGGGTTCTTAGAACGCAACAACTATCTCGACAGAATCTAAAAAGGAGAAGTAAATGTTACCATCAGCAAATTTTGTTCAACCAATTTCGCCAGAAAGTTCAAAGGCAACGTATTCAGCGGGGGTTAAGAAAACAACCTTTGCTGCAACTGCTACTGACATTATTCAACTTATTGGTTCGACATCAAAAACAATCAAATTAGCAAGAGTTCAAATAACAGCAGATGCTACTGCCGCTGGTATTCTTGAACTTTATTTGGTTAAAAGAACAGCAGCAAATACAGGTGGAACAGCAGCAGCAATAACAGGAATAGCACACGATACTCAAGATCCTGCTTATACTGCAACTCTACAAGAGTATTCGGCAAATCCATCAGCACTTGGTGCAGGTCAGATTATTAGAATAGATGGTTATGCTTTACCATCAGCAACAACAACTGGTTATCCATTCTCACCTTATGTTTTCACATTCGGAGTACACAATGGCAAAATGCCTACACTTCATGGTGTAGCAGAAAGCATTAGTATCAACTTAAATGGTCAAGCAATTCCATCTGGTCTCAACTTATGGGTCGACATTGAATGGACAGAAGAGTAATAGTCAAGTATAAATAGTAATACAGCAACACTAATTTTAAAGGGAGTAAATAATGAGTAATGTATTAGCAGAAACTAAAAACGGTAAGATGATTGTCAATGACAAAGACAAGTATGTTGGGGCATCACTTATCAAGTATGGTGAATTCTCAGAATCAGAAGGTGATTTATTCAGATCACTAATCAAACCAGGAATGACAGTTATTGATGTCGGTGCCAACTATGGTGCTCACACTCTGTTATTCTCTCGCTTAGTAGGAAACACAGGACACGTTTATGCTTTCGAACCACAAGTTCAGGTGTATAATTGTCTTTGCGGATCACTTGCGTTAAATAATCTTACAAATGTGACAGCAGTGTGTGCGGCAGTAGGTGTATCAGGTGAGAAAGTAAAGTATGTTGAGTTGGATTACAATCAGGAAAACAACTTCGGCGGCTATTCTTTCGAACAAATAGAAGATGGACAAGAGATGGACGTTGTTCCACTAAATGTTCCTTGTCACTTTATTAAGATTGATGTAGAAGGTATGGAACTCGCTGTAGTAAAAGGTGCCGCAGAAATGATTCGCGAATACCAACCAGTAATGTATGTTGAGGCAGATCGTCCGAAGAAGAATGAAGAACTATTTAAGTTCATCAGATCACTTGGTTATGAAATCTACTGGCATTCAGCACCATTCTTTAATACTAACAACATCAATCAAGACAAAGAAAACTTATTCGAAGGAATAGCATCAATCAATGTATTGTGTGTTCCAAAAGACATTACTATTCACGGATTGACAGTAGCACACGCATCAGATTGGCACGAACACTTCAAATCATCTAACGGAGACGCATAATTATGGCAAAAACAAAAACGACACCAGTATTCGACAAAAAGAAACCACACGGTGTTATCGAAGGACACAATCAAGCAAGATACGAACAAAACGGACATTATTTTGATGCTGCTGGTCACTATGTTGATTTAACTCAATCAGAAGAACAAGATGCTGATAAGTCATCCGATTGATGGTGTATTGCTTCTCCAGTATAATACTAAACCAGAAGTATCTATAAGATTCGGACGATTACAAGAGTTTTATGAAAGTCCTTACGATAGTATAAGAGGTAAAGTATTTAACTGGGAAACATTCTTACTCACTCACTTCGGAGAAGATAGAATACAAAGAGAGAGTTACTTCAACTACTGGGAAGGATTTAATGTTCCTATCGAGACAGCACACTCTTTCTTTAATCACTTTCACGACTTATCTCCAGGTGAGATTGAGATAAAGGAACTATTAAAGTTCTTCCCCGACACAAAATACCTAATCGCATCATTTGTTGGAGCAGATTCTGGTGTAGTAGATCACGAGATAGCACACGCTCAGTTCAAATTAAATAAAGAATACAAAGAAGAAGTAATCAACTTCATCAATCAGATACCACCAGGAATACTAAATACATTTAAGCGTGTTCTTACAAACGAAGGATACACAGAAGAAGTTCTTATTGATGAGATTCATGCTTATTTACTAACATCAAATGTAGTTGAGATACTAACTTTGTTCGGAAACAAAGGAATAAAGTTCTCAATGAAGATAAAGCAAGCACTAAAGAAGTATAATTACAAGGATGAAAATAACGATGAGTGATTTACAATGGAAACTGGTAGAATACACAGCAGGTAGGGGATTAGAGATTACAAACGGAACAAATACCGCCTTTCCTCACTTCATAAAAACAGGTATGACAGAAGATTCAACTATCAGACTAAAATCATACGAAAAACTTGATTTAATAGCAGGAAATAGCCTTGATTTTGTAGTATTTACTGCGCCAGAGAGTGTATTATGCTACATAAATGACATGTCCTCAACAATAGCAGAATACTTCCGTGTATTGAAACCAGGTGGTTATCTTACCATTATGTCTGAACCAAATAAGACAATAGAATACGCAATCACAAACCTAAAAGGCAGAGACATAGTAGAATCAACTATTATTACTCAACCTTACCCAGATGGAACATCAGAAGAAGTATCCTTTATTGTTCTCAAGAAACTACACAACAAAGATAAGATTGAATCGTTTAAAGTATTAAATCTACAGAAGAAAGCAATCGTTGTTCGATACGGTGCTTTCGGTGACCAGGCACAGGCATCATCTGTTTATGCTGGGTTAAAGAAACAAGGGTATCATCTTACATTGATTACCCAACGACCAGGTTGCGATGTTATTCTTCACGATAAGAACATAGATAAGTTGGTTATTTGTGACAGAGGACAAGTTCCAAATCAAGCGCTCGGTGAATACTTCGAATACCTAAAGTCAAAGTGCGATAATTTTGTCAATCTATGCGAATCAGTAGAAGGAACATTATTGGCAATGACAGGAAGACCAGCATACGACTGGACACAAGAAGCAAGACACGCAATAATGGATCACAACTATGTCGAGTTTCAGCATAAGTTGGCAGATGTTCCTCACGACCCACAGATCAAGTTCGTATCTACACCAGAAGAAGATGCTTGGGCAATCAAAGAACGCAAAAAGATGGGCAAACGAGTGATTATGTGGTCCTTAACCGGCTCATCTTGTCACAAAATCAACACCCAATTCGCAGAAATAATGCCAAGAGTAATCAACTATTACGAAGATGTAGATTTTTTGTTTGTAGGTGGTCCAGAAGTAGTGACACAAGAAACGGTTGAGATGTTCTCTCGCTTTCCGAAAGTTCATTTCACAGCAGGACAGTGGTCAATCAGACAAACATTGACGATGCTTAATTACATTGATGTATTATTCGCACCAGAAACAGGTGTGGCAAACTGGGCAGCATACTTACCTATCCCAAAGATAGTATTTCTGTCACATAGTTCGGTAAAGAATCTAACCAGAGATTGGGTCAATACTTATTCATTATTCACTCCAACCGAAAAGTTATCCTGCTATCCTTGTCATAAACTTCACCCAGACATGAATTATAGCACTTGTAACCTCGATAAAACAAAGGGTGTGGCAAAATGTCAATCAATGATGAATGTAGAAGACACCTGGAAGATACTAACCAACATCCTTGATCCTATTTCAATGCGCAAAAATCAACAAAACGATAAATAAAAGTAGATGGAGAATAATAGATGAGCACATCAGGAACATTTAGTTTCACAGTATCAGCAAATGACATAATAAGAGAATCTATGTTAAACATAGGTAAGTTGGGTTCATCTGACACAATTACAGCTACAGAATACGCAGACATACTCAGAAAACTGAACATGATTGTCAAGCAACTTCAAGGAAATACAGATTTCTCGAAGGGAATAAAGACTTGGACAAGACGCCAAGGTTTCTTATTCTTGTCAAATAAAACCGGACAATACAGCATTGGACCATCCGGTGACAACTGGACAAACTCTTTTGTATCTACCACATTGATGTATAATGCCCTAAAGTTGGCAACAGCAATCACAGTGAATAGTTCGACAGGCATTTCAATAAATGACAGCATCGGTATTGAGCAGTCAGACGGATCAATGTTCTGGACAACAGTATCAAGCATTATTGGCAATTCGATTACCTTATCAACGGCATTACCTGATTCCTCAGGAACAGGAAGCCAAGTATTTGTTTATACTAAAAAAGCACAACAACCACTCAATGTTGAGTTTGTATTATTGAGAGATACAGCAAATCAAGACATTCCACTAAGAATACTAAATTTAGAAGAATGGGCTCTATTGCCATCAAAGGTTGATCCAAACAATCAAAGTGATCCTACAGCAGTGTATGTCGAGAATCAACTAACAAACTCTATTTTGCGAACAGATTGTGGTTCAGCAGCAGATACAACAAAATACATTGTTCTCGGTTATTTAGAACCAATTCAAGACATAAGTGGTGTTCCATCAGAAAATTTAGAGTATCCTCAAGAGTATTTCAGAGCACTTTCTTGGTTATTGAGTAGAGAAATTTGCCCTATGTTCTTGGGTGTATGGACTCCATTGATGGAGGAATTATCAAAAGAATCAGTAGCAATAGCAACAAACAAAAACACAAAAACATCAACTCTTTACTTTAGATGCGAAGAAGATGAATAGTAAAACCGACAAAGAAATAGTTGCTCTGTATTATGAACTATTAAAGGCAGTAGGTAAGCCAAAGTCGGACGAAGAATTACACAAGATAGCACTAAGATACATTAAAGAATCGGTAGAAGCACATACCACTTATCAGGATTAAATTTTATGGAAAAAAAATCAACACTAATGATCTATCTTCAAGAGAAGAAAGATCATACACTAAAATACATTATACTCGATGTTCCAGGAGTAAAGAATCACATCATCAGCAGAGATAGTGACTTTCCTTATAATCTTATTGAAGAAGGTAAATACTATTCAGTAAGATGCACTTATCGAGAAGGTGTTTGGCTATGGGAACTGGCTTTTCCGATTGAAATAGATAGGATGATTAAGTAATGGAATACCACATACTAAATCAAAGATCAATTCCGACACTTTGTCTTTTAGTAAATAAGTTTATAGAAGACGGTTGGGAATGTTTAGGAGGAATGATAGTAAGTGATGGTCACTTTTATCAAACAATGATTAAGAAACAATAATTTTAAAGGAAATAGATAATGAACTTTATTACCATAGCAACAAATGTAAATGTTGGTCCAATTTTAGAAGAACTTGATGAACATCCAGAATTATGGAATCAGATGGATTTAAGAACAACTCATCCAATGACTCCTCATAAAGAAGTAGATGACATTGTGTTGCGATTCAATGATTTATCTAATGGTATTTCGGCAGCAATAGATGATGCGGAATGTCACTGGTATAATTCAGCATTCATCTTACCAATAAAACCGTTGATGTATGCTTTAATGAGCGATGTGTATGGAGATAGGATTGGTCGAGCAGTTATAACAAGATTGAAACCAGGATCAAAAATAGATTCACACATAGATTATGGTTCTCCAGTAAGTCATTATCAGAGGTTTCACATAAGTTTGCTGAATGAAGAAGGTGCTGTATTTACAGTTGATGGTGAGAATTTTACACCAAAAACAGGTGATGTGTTTGTGGTGGCAAATCATAAAGAACACTCAGTTGTCAATAATTCATCAATAGACCGTTTAACAATGATAATAGACATTAGAACAAAGATGTTTGAAAACTTGAAGGTGACAAAATGATTACTTATCAAGTGGAAAGATGGAATGATGTTCAACCAGAATTAGAACCATTCGCAGAAATACATTGGCAAGAGATAGCACTAAATCATAATGAAGTTCCTCTTGACATGGATTGGGACAGATACAAAGAGTTAGACAATAGTGGTGTATTACATCTTGTAACAGTAAGAAGTGAAGAAGAAATAATTGGTTATCACATAAGTATAATAAATGGTCATCTTCACTATAAATCTACTTTACATGCATTTGTTGATTTATACTTTGTAGCAAAAGAACATCGCAACGGAAGAGTTGGACTTAAAATGTTTCAATTTACCGAAAAGAAACTAAAAGAGTTAGGTGTTAAAAAGATTATTACAGGAACAAAGATTCACTTTAATCATACTCGACTATTTGAGTATTTAGAATACAGTAACACAGAAATAGTATTTACAAAACTATTATAAATAAGGAAACAAATTATGTTTGGTTATAATCCAGATCGTGAAAAAAGAATTAAACAAGTTGGGGCTGCCGTGGTCGCCAGTGCGGTTATTGGTGCGTATGCCGCAAATAATGCTGCTAATACGGCCGCAGATGCTCAACAAAATGCCATAAATCAGCAAAATCAAGCACTTGCCTCACAAAAAGCACTCGAACAACCATTCGTAAATGCTGGAACACAAGCATTATCTACAATGCAGGCTGGACTAAAACCAGGTGGTCAATACAATACACCATTCACTGCCGCTAACTTTCAGAATACTCCTGCTTATCAATTCCAAATGCAACAAGGACAGCAAGGTATTAAAAATGCTGGTGCTGCGACAGGACGAACAGGAAGCGGTGCTCAAGAACAAGCATTGGCCACTTTCAATCAAGGTCTTGCGTCAACTACTTATCAGCAACAATACAATAACTACATGAATAATCAACAACAGCAATTCAATAACATGGCTGGTATTGAGAGTCAAGGACAGGCTGCTGCATCTGGACAAGCAGCACAAATTGGGAATACAGCAAATAATGTATCAAATCTTACTGTTGCTCAGGGTCAGATACAAGCATCTGGACAATTGGGTATAGCACAAGCATTTGGTCAAGGATTAAATTCTTATACTCAGAATCAGTATGCTCAACAACTTCAGAATCAACAGGCACAACAACAATTATCTACACTACAAAGTGCATTTAATCCTAATGGTGGTGCTGGTGTTGATGTATCTAACTTAAATGTTCCGGGCGTAAATTCTGGATTATAATAACAAAAAGAGGAAAAATAAATGGCACAAGTAAGCGCAGGTGGATCATCATTAGAAGCAGGCATTCAGAACATGCTGGGTTCAATGCCTACAACAGAATCAACTGTAAAAGGCGGATTCGAACTTTACAGAGCAAATGAAGCAGCAAAAGCAGCAGGTCAAAATGCTGCTGTTCAACAAGTCACTGCCGCATCGCTGAGTGCTCACGATCAAACAACCGTTGATGGTCAAACACAAACATTCAAGGACATTGCCAAAGTATCTCCTCAGGCAGCTCTGTCTTATCAAAAAAGTGCTGTTCAACAAAATCTACAAAGAGAACAGATTCAAGAAAATGTAGCAAAAATGGGATTACAACAAATACAAACACTTGCTGCTAAAAATACTCAACACTTAAATGCCGCAAACAATCTTATTACGGGTATTCAGTCAATTCAAAAAATGAATACTTCTCCTGAAATTAAAGATCGACTAATACGAAATGCTCAACACGATGCTATTCAGAGAGAAGTTCAAAATGGTGTGATTACTCCTGATGATGCAGCCAAGATGCCAATAGGAAGTGATCCAGCAACAATACAGTATTATGCTGGGTTGGCACATCAATCAGAAGGTTATAAACAAACATTTGATCAAGAAATGAAAATAAGACAGCAAGCAGTTGATGTAGCAAAATCAGCAAAAGATTCGAACATTATGAATCCTACAGACAACAAACCACATGTAATTGAACATAATCCAGTGACTGGTAAGAGTGTTGATTTAGGTGTTGCTCAACCTCGAGCTAAATCAGGATTTGGTGCTTATCAGTCGTCAGTAAACCTTCGTTATGCTTCGAAGGTGATGGGAAGTATAGATGAAGTTGTTAATAATGACTTACCAGTCTTTGCGAGCATAAAACCACAAGATAGATTCTGGGTTCCTCAAGGAAATGAAACGCCTGCCCAAGCATTTAAAAAGGCAACTGGACAGGAACTCGCAAGTTCTCAAGCAGACCTTGCCCATAGAGCAATTGCTGGTTTCGCAAAAGCAATAGGAACAATAGAATCAGGTGGACAATCGCAAGGCGTAACTGATACTTATGTTAAAGAGTTAGAGCAAAGATACGCAATACCAGCAGGCTCAGATAAAGCACAAGCAATGAATAGTTTGGCTATGATGAGAGGTGCTCTTGATGCCCACATAAATGAGCAAACAATAAGTGGTATGTATAATGGAGCACAAGTAGAAAAAATGAAGGAATTTAAGCAGAAAATTGATCAGATGATTCCATACACAGTTTCTGACTTACAAGGTGTAAGAGGAACAACAGGATCACCCACTGATGCCTCAGGTAATCCAATAGCAAACGAAATTGATCATACTAATCCTCTACTACAATAATAGGAATAAAGAATGACTTCATTATCAGACATTATTAAAGATCCACACTATACTTCAGCAAATGATGCTACTAAACAAGCAATTTTTAATAAGTATTCTGCGACTGATCCAAACTATACTTCGGCAAACGATGCTACTAAATCAGCTATTCGTCAAAAGTTTGGTATAGCTTCACCTACACCCGCACCTGCACTTCCACAAACAAAAGAGCAAGAACAAGCTGCACTAAAGGCAAAGTATCCTCTACCTACAGGTGAATCAGTGACCGCTGGTATGAATAAGTTGATGGATTTACCACAAAAAGTTGGTGATACTGTATTTAACGCAACAGGAAGTCCAGCATTGGCAACTATTGCGAAAACTGCTTCAACTTTAATTGGTCCAGGAACCGAAAGGGCAGGAGTTAAGGGTGTAGAAGAAGTAAATAATTGGGTCAGGACAATGGGACCAAAAGCAACTTCAGAAGCACTTAAATCAATTGCCAATAAAGATTCTACACAAGCAGGAAGAGATTTATACGACTTAGCAGATAGTATTAAGTCAATGACACACGAACAAGTCATTAACAAGCTTGCGACATTAGATCCAGAAACAAGGAATCACATAATACAACAAATGCCAGGAACTTTTAAGTCAGCAGGTAAAGGCGCAATAAAGGGGGCGGTTGCCCCTTCAAAAGCTCTTCATTTCTTAACAAATAAACTTATTGATGAAATAGACCCAAATGTAGATAAAACAGTGAAGCAGTATGCTTCTTGGGCAATAAACATTGCTGGTCAGGGAGCCGCTGTGCTCCACTCTCCAGTAACAGTTGGTGGAGGTGCTGTCGTTGGTTCCATCATTGGGGCTGCTAAAGCATTTATTGGTAAAAAGGCAATAGAATCACAATTAGATAATGAAGAAATTCAGAAAGTCTACGAAACATTAGATAAAGCAGCAAAAGCAGCAGAAGAAAGTGCTGCCAAAAAAGCAAAATCAGATTTAGCAACACAAAAAGTAAGACAATTTGTTGCCAGTAAAAAGACATTAGAATCTGCTTCCAAAACCTTCATTCCAAAAGATGAGGGCATGACTCCTATGGAAATTAAAGCAGAATACGATGCTAAAAAAGCAAAAGATGCTGCTGAAATGCCGCAACATACTATGGAATCGGGTGTCCCTAAAGATTATTCAAAACAATTTCAAATGAAAAAAATAAGTCTTGAGAATGAGTTAAGTAAAGAATCTAATCCAGGTAAGCGTCTGCTTCTTCAAAGAGAGTTAGATCAACTTCACAAAGATTTTGGTGAAGCAAAACCATTAAACATTGTTGGTAAGTATGCTACTGAGCCGTCTGCGGCAGAAAGAAAAGCATACGAGAAGAGTCAAGAACCAACTAAAGATCTAACGCCTGAACAAAAACAAGAATTGATTAATAAAATTAGAACAACAAAACCCGGGCATCGTAACACTTTGGGTATGATCGCCAAAGAAGATTTATCACCACAACAACCACTTTCTTCAGTGGGATCACCTGAGGATACTCTGCGCCGTATGTCCAGAACAAAATCGTTTGATGAAATGAATCAAATTCTCAAACAAAGAGTAGGAAGTATGCATAAACCAGGAACAGATCACGCAAAAGGTATTATGTCCTTCGAAGACCAACAGAATCTTACTAAAAAAGTATTAGCAGAACATCACTGGACATTGGATGAGTATAAACAAGCATTAAAATCTGCTCAAAGCAAATTTAAGAGTGGTTTCGAGAGTATGGCCAAGGATGCTCGTGATAGTATGTCTGTTAAAGAAAAATCAACAAACTATACTGATTTATCAAGAACACAGAGATTAGAAAAAAGCAAAGAGCTTGGTTCACCAAATTGGAAAGATTTACCTGATAAATTTAAGAATACTGATTCGAAAACAGTTGATAATTATTCAATGAAGAAGAAAGAGTTAATTAAGCAGGGAAAACAAAATAAAGTTAAGCACATAGAAGAAACAGCAACTAATGCTAAAGAAGCATTAAAGATGATGAATAAGATTTAACTCATAAGAGCCAATACAACTCTTTTATTTTCTGTTCTTTGATGTTTTTCTTAAGAGTAATCCATTGTTCATCGGTTAGCGGCATAATGCGATTTTTTCGAATTTCGGATCTTTGTTGGCAGACTATTAAATAACAAATGATTCCGTCCAGAATAAAAAGAAAAGCAAAGGCAACAGCAAGCAAGGCAACAATAACAAGTAATCCAAACATAATAGTTTCTCCAGTTAGTAAGTATTTATACAATAACACAATGATAGCATTTTGTCAAACTAATCGAACAACAAGGAAAAAGCAATGCCAAGCAACTACTTACCAGATACAAACCAGACTCCTGCTGAATTTAATCAGAGCAGAGACTTTACTGTCAGTCAATGCGGTCCGGCAACCAGTAAAAATAGTCCAGAAGATAAATAAAAGAATAGGAAAACAATTTAATGAAGAAGATACTAATAGTGGATGTAGAGCCTCTTAACTTGCCGTTTTGTATTTCTTGCGCTGAGGCAGGGTATGATGTTTATTGGTTTTCAAATGAAGACACAACTAATCCAACCGGGCCAAAAGATGTAGGTAAAGGTATTCCTGGTATAACAATCGTTAAAAACTGGGTTTCTGTTATCAAAAAGATGGATCTAACTGTATTGATGGATAATGGTCAATTTGTTGAGAGACTTGACGCATTCAAAAGAATGGGTCTTCCTATTTTCTCACCATCAGTTAAATCAACCGAGTTAGAAGTAAAAAGAGAAGTAGGACTCAAGTTCTTACAAGATCACGGCATAGATGTTCCTCCTTATCATAAGTTCAATACTCTTGATGAAGCAGTTGCTTTCTTAAAAACAGATAAGGGTCGCTATGTGTTTAAGACACTTGGTGATGAAGAAGATAAATCAATGTCATACTGTTCAAAGGATGCCGGTGACATGATAGAACACATCAATTGGCTCAAGAAGAACAAACTTGCTCCAAAAGATCCGTTTATTTTACAAAAGTTCATCAAAGGAATTGAGTTTGCTGTAAATACTTGGGTTGGGTCAAAGGGATTTCTTGGCAAGTTCTGTGAGGGATTCGAACACAAAGGATTAGCAGCAGGAGAAGTTGGACCAGCAACAGGCGAAATGGGAACTGTATGTAAGTATGTATCGTCTTCTAACTATGGAGAAGAAATACTTCGCCCACTTGAAGAAGATTTAGTAAAGATGGGTCATTTGGGTAACATAGATGTTAATTGTATTATAGATGAAGATGGTAAGGCTTGGCCACTTGAATTTACAAGTCGATTTGGTTATCCAGCTTGGCAAATGAATCAGAAACAACATTTAGGTGATCCAATACAGTGGATGATTGATGCCATAAATGGTAAAGATACTCTACAAGTAAAGATGGACATAGCCTTGTGTGTTGTGTTAGTTGTTCCTCCGTTCCCATTCGAGGATGATGCAAAAGCATACAAAAAATCACAAGATTTACCAATTTATGGTATTACAGGAGATGGTGTCAAAACAGGAAATCGCAGATACTTATCACCACAGTTTGTTAAGATGGGTGAATACACAGTATTGGACGATAAGGGGAATTTTAAGAAGGTTAAGGATTGGGTTACGGCTGGAACATACTACATGGTTGTTACAGCATTAGGCGACTCTATTGAACAGTGCCGAAAGAGAGTCTATAATACTATAGATGATCTTCATACTCCTGGTGAGTTTTACAGGAATGACATTGGAGTAAAGGTGCTAAAGTGGTTACCTGATCTTCATAAACACGGACTTGGAGAAGAATTCAAGTGACCGACTTTTTAAATCAGGAACCTAAAATGAATGAAACATCAGTATTACATTCGATGATCCCTTTGGCGCCGTCAGCAACAACATCGGTGTTGGTGTTCTTTGGATACCCATTAAGTCAATGGTTGATTCTACTGACTTTTATTTATACTTGTATAATGCTTTTTATCTTAGTTAGAGATAAGATTTGGAACAGAGTAGATAGGAAGAATCTTACAACACTAAAAAGAGATGATCACAGAGAACATCCGCCACTTCCCGTATTATTAGAAGAAATGGCAGAAGCAATAGAAGAAACAATAGTCAAAAAAGAAGAGGAATAAAATTATGGCATCAAACTTAACACCCACATTTGGTATAGGTTATCAATCATTCAAAGATGACGGCACAGTAAATAGTGGCGGGTTCATCTATACCTACTTGGCAAGAACAACTACAGCAACAGCAACTTGGACTACAATAGATCAAACTGTTCAAAACGGCAACCCAATCACATTAGATGCTTACGGAAGACCAGCACTTGGTGAGATTTGGCTTCAATCTGGTATTCAATACAAATTTGTTATTGCCGATAGCAATAATGTTCCACTTACACACGGAACGTATGATGACATCTCAGGTATCAACGATGTATCTTTCTCACAGAATCAATGGATTACAATAAGTCTTCAACCACTTTATCTTACAACATCTACCTTTAGTCTTCAAGGTGATCAGACAGGAACTTTTGTGGCAGGAACAAGATTACAATGTCAAGAAACTGCTGGTTTAGTTTCCGGAACAGTTGTTAGTTCTTCTTATACATCACCATCAACTGTGATTACAGTTATTTTAGATAATGGAGCAACACTTGATTCTGGATTATCAACTGTTTCTGTGTCGCTCTTAACTGGGAGCCCAACCGCAGTTCCATCGGTGTTTGGCACTACTCCTATACATGTGACCGCAGCATCAACTACTTTAATTGGTGTTCCTACAACCACTGTTATTGTAGATGGGAACACAACAATCAATAGTTTTGGTGTGTATGATGAAGGTGCTATTAGGTTTGTCCAATTTACAGGAACACCTACTTTAACAAGTTCATCAGCGTTGTCTCTTCCTGGAGGAGTAAATAAGATAGTTTTGGCTGGAGATACAGCAACTTTCGTTTCTTTCGGTTCTGGGAATTGGGTATGCACTCAATACCAATCAAATACTCTAAATACACCAGTTGAAGCAATTTATCCTATTACAGCAACCGTCGACGGTTCAAATAACTTAGTGGTTGGATTAAATGCTTGCACTCTTGAATTTAGAAATTTTACTTTAGCAAGCGGCCCGGGTATTATTATAAATGTTCCGACGGTACTCTCTTTGAGTATTGTTTCTGGTGCTACATTAGGAACAGACGCAACTAAAAATAGATTAGTTCTGTTAGCACTTAATAATGCTGGAACAGTAAGTCTTGGTATAACAAATTTATTTGGTCACTTACAACTTGATGAAACAAACTTAGTATCAACTACAGCAATGACAACTGCATCAGATTCAGCAGCAGTCATCTACTCAGCAGCAGCACTGACTGGAGTTGCGTATAAAGTATTAGGATTTATTGATAGTGTTCAGTCTGTAGCAGGAACTTGGGCAGCCGCACCAACATTAGTTCAGGGTGCTGGTGGCAATGTCAGAATAAATCAAGTCCCTGAGTTTTTGAATTATGGTGGAACAGCAGATACAGGAACAATAACAAGATCATACATTGGTCCAGTTAAAATAACTTACTACGGCGGCGTGCTTGAAGGGGGAGCAGACAACTTGTCTTGGAATTTTTATCTAAACGGATCTATTATCAATGGCACCACAGCATCGGTAAATTATGTTGCGGCATTTAATCCTTCTTTCGCAGCAGTTTTTATGGCTAATGGAAACTTTACTTTTAGAATAACTCAATACGGAAGTTCTTATTTTACAGCAGCATTCTGTATCGATTACTTATAATTATGAAAAAAATAGCACTCTTTGGATCAGGAACAAAAGGAATAGCATCTCAGGTATCTGCTCAAGTCAGAATCAACTGTTTCTATGAACTTATTCCTGATGGAGACAAAGAAAAGATTTACATCAGAGGAACACCCGGTCTTCTTAAATGGATTTCGGCACCCAATAACTTGCCTATCAGAGGAATCTATACCTACAACTCTATTCTTTACTTCGTTGCTGGTTCTATTATGTATTCCGTCAATCAAGCAGAGACTATTACTACTTTAGGAAGTTTATACTCTACAAACGGCAATGTTATCTTCTCAAACAATGGACAGCAAATCATTATGGTCGATGGACTAAATGGTTATGTTTATGATTTAGCAGCAGGAACACTAAAACAAATCGGTTGGGCTATGGTATTAGATAACTCATCTTATGGTGGTGGTTCTCCTTATGCTCAAGGAACTGGCTATGTTGATGGCACATACACAAATGTTCCTCTTACAGGTGGAACAGGAACTGGTGCTAAGGCAACGATTGTTGTTTCAGGAACTAAAGTCACTAACATCAATCTTACAACTTATGGTCAAAACTATGTTGTGGGTGATGCTTTATCTGCCGCAAATACTAATCTTGGTGGAACTGGTTCTGGTTTAGTGACAAACGTGACACAAATAAATAATGGTTTTCCAAACGGAACAACGTCAATTGCCAACCTTGATAACTATTTTGTTGCAATCTTCCCAAACTCACAAGAATGGTCAATTTCAAACAACGGTGATGGAATGCAATGGAACGCACTTCAGTTCTCACTTAAAGATTCAGCACCAGACAACGTAGTTGCTTGTGATGTTATTGACGGACAGATTATTTTATGGGGTGAGCAATCTATTGAGTTCTGGCAAGATGCTGGAACATTCCCATTCCCAATGACACGATTAAATGGTTCAACCTTATCGTATGGTTTGGCAGGTATTTACTCAAGAGCACGAGTAGGTGACTCTATTTACTTCTTAGGTCAAACACCACAAGGAACAATGCAAGTTTATTCAATGATTGACTTCTCTATTGAGCAAGTATCAACTCGTGCTATAGAACACATTATTTCTGGTCTTACCGTTGCTGAAGATGCTATTGGACTATCTTACATCGTCGATGGTCACTTTATGTATCAACTTACTTTCCCAAGCTCAAATCTATCTCTTCTTTACGATACAACGACAAAGGCTTGGTCACAAGTTCAAACAGGATTATCTCCAGGAAGACACCAGGCTCAATTCGGTATTGTGTTTAAGAACAAAAACTATGTTACTGACTTTGCTTCGGGCAAAATCTATGAGTTGAAAACAGACTATTACTACGAAGAAGGTGATGCTATACTTAGAGAAGTAGATACTCGTCACATTTGGTCAGATGGTGACGTATTCACTATTGGCGAATTATGGCTTGACATGGAAACTGGTTCTGGGACACAAATAGGACAAGGTAAGAATCCACAAATAATGTTACAAGTAAGTAAGGATGGAGGAAGAACTTTCGGATCACCTATGCCTGCTAACATCGGTAAAGTAGGTGATTACTTAGCAAGAGTAAGTTGGAGAAGAATCGGTTCAGCAAGAGATTTTGTATTCAAATTTACAATGACAGACCCGGTTCCGTTTATACTTATAGGCGGTGCGGCAGTCATAAGTAAAGCACAACAAGGATAATCAATAATGGTAACTCGCGTCCCACAATCATCTGGTTCGGTTATTACACCACCACCAACACAATCACCTCTTGACACGAAAGGTGACTCAATCACATCTATCTGGGAAAACTGGATGACTATGGCTTATACAGTCTTATTTGGATTGACACTATCGGGATCTACTTTAGGAAGACCTACTCAAAACTTATGGGTAGGACAAATGTATTTTGACACAACTCTGAACAAGCCTATTTGGATAAAGACTATTCAACCAGTTGTATGGATTGATGCTACTGGGACTGTTGTTTAATCCAGTAGTCGGGTAAGTAAATAATCTCAACAACTGCTTCTCGTTTATACTTATTTCTGAGAAGTGTTCGCAAAACTCTAACTCTGCCTTCTGTGATGTTAAATCTACTGGCTATTTCTTGATCATTATGTTTTAAGAAGTAATGAGAATTTAACTTTACCCAATCTGGAATGTTTGCTTGATCTTTCTTGACAAACGGTCGTTTCATTACTTTACGAACCACCTGCCTTAGTTTATACACCTTTTTAATAGATAATCCAAGTGACTCTTTAATGATGTTAGCGTCTGTTTCAATCACATAGTCTGCGTGTGTCTGAATCCACTCTAAATCGTATAATCCTAAGTATAGATGGTTCTTCTTCATTTTTTAGTCTGCCTTTCTTTTAAGAGCAAGCCACATCTGATACTCGCCTTCTGCTTTAATAGCAGCATCTTTTAATGCTCGCAACCCTTCATCTGCGGCAAGCAACTCCATCTCTTCAGCTAAAAGAATCTGTCTTCGTAGATTTGTGAACCATTGATTTTGATTCGCTGACTGGAGTCCGTGTCCTCCGGTCTGGAGTCCGTGTCCTCCGGCACCAGCTGCGCCACCAGCACTTGTTCCGAAATGCGCGCCACCTACATGAGAACCGCTGCTTCCCCCTGTTCCATTTTGTTGACCTAAATAACTTTGATCTAAATTACACATAACATTGTTATTTGTAATACACATAACACTTGGTAAAATTGATGGAATCATTTCTTATTCCTCCTCAAAAAGTGAATCAAATAATGCTGATTCATTAAACTCTAATTCTTCTTCGTATTCTTCCCACTTCTGATTTACCCATTGATAAGTTATCTTTGTTTGTGGTATTGATTTAAATTCGGTTGATACTTTATTTATCATCTCTTGAGTAATCATTATCTTCTCCCTATTCTTGGTTTACGTGGTTCAACCCAGACCCAATCATAATCGGTAAAACTTCTTGATGTTGATCTATTCTTGGTCCAAGCCTCGAAAGATACTCCTTCGACGAACCATTCTGGTGGTTCAAAGTCACTATCTTTAGGAACTTCCCAGAAATGTTCAACTCCATTATCTCCTGTATAATAGATACGAAGTGTTCCATCTTTCTCTTCTGCTTTTAAATCTTTGCCCCATACATTTGATGATCTATTCGGTTTGCTTTTTTCCATTTTGTTATTCTCCGGTTAAGTTGTGTGCTACAATAGTATTTAGTGTAGATAACAAATAGTTAAATACTATTATTATCCGATTTAGTAGATTATCTGATCAGAAAAGTGTAGAGTATAAATAAGTAAGTAAGACGCAGATCTTACAGGCATCGCCAGATGCCACTGTCTCCTAAGACGGCAATCAGCCCAATTTCTCTCCGGTTATTGGGCTATTGTTTGCCAACTTTTTTCACCGAAAATGGTCAAAAAAGTAAAAAGTGTCTGGCACGGAGTATAAATAAGTATGTATAGGAAATAATAAATGTCTAAAGCAACCAGAAAAGCAAGATCAGAGTTAAATAGATCAAAGATCGGGTATGGTAGATCTAATGTAGGTGGTAAGACAACGGCCTCTTCGGAGTTTCTGATGAAGCAGAGAGCAGTTGATACCGCAACTATTACTATTAGATCTAAACACCCTGAACTTACTGCTGATCAAGCAAGACGGAAAGCATTAGATTGGTATAACAACAAAAAGAAATAAATAGTATCACACTGGGGGTTAAAACACGACCCGGTCAGTTTTCAGCACCGAAACGCGAAATAACGATGTAGGTGTCCTTGAATAGCAGAACTATACAAAGTGCTTCACGGTCCGAGAGGGTAAGTCGAACGGTAGATACGGTGGCTTATACGACGTAAAGATAAACACTTAATAGTTGGTGCGGCAGTAGCAGCCCAGACCATAAACATGATAAACCATCGCTACTTTTAAAAAAACTTCGTCATTTCAAATTTCGAGGTGTTGCTATGTTTTCAGGTTTAGGTGATAAGGAGACAAGGGCACTAAGGAACTACATAATAAATCAAAACAGATTAAGATTAAGTGATCAGCCGCTTCGCGTTGATCAGACACCGCGTTCCGTTGCTTACGCAACTTCACTTGTGTCCTTTTCGAGGCAAACATTGGTTCTTTTGAGTCAAAAGCAAAAGGCAAAAACAAAAGCCTCAAATAGTCTTACTTAGTAGGTCAAGTGCTGGAACGAAGTGAAGGCACGAAGACTAATCAGAAGCGAATGCGTAAGCAAAGCGACTGATTACTCAATCGTCGAGACACAAGTAAAAATCAATCAATCAATAAATACTTAAACCAGGAGATAAATCAGATGGCACATAATGTTATACAAGCAACAGATCCTAATTATAATGCAGTAGTTGCTGATTGGTTTGAGTCATTTGTTCTTGAGATGGCACAAGCAATAGATCAAAACAACGAGCATTGCTATCAGATGGGTGTTCAAGTGGTAGGTAAATCACGAGCAAAACCAAAGAATAAAATACCCAAAGACATAAAAATGGTTCTTAAGTGGTTAAAAACAGGAACAGAACGAGATTTTTTCGTTATTTATGACGAAAACTATTGCTCTCACTGTGAATTTAGTGACATTATCGTTGATTTTGTCAAGAAACGCAATAAAAACGATGTAGTTCTGGAAGTGGCATCAACCTTCCTTCTTACATCGATGCTAAATACTTCATTACTAGGGAATCCTACTCCACAATCAAGGGTGTTATGGATTCATTATTCAGGGGAAAAGGAGCATTTCAAATAATGGGATCAGAAATAAAACTTGTCGAAGCAGTCTTACTGTTGATTCTCATCTTGTCTCTATGTGCTGGATCAGCATACGAAGGTTACCAGTATGAAGCAAAACGATTTAATACCTTCGTCGATAAGACAAAACTGGTCGGCCAACAACAACAAGCAATCGTCACCGCAAAAAACAAGGAGATACAAGACAATGCTATACAATCAGCAAAAAATGAAGAAACAATCGCAAAGAGTGCTTCTGACTATTATCTGTCTCATCCCGCTATTAAGTATGTTCGGGTGTTCGACGCCAATACCGGTCGCAGTTCAGTGTCCCAAGCCAATAGTAATCCCAAAATCCCTTATGAAGCCAATACCCCAGAATCTACAACTGGGTATTTCTCAGCATACAGCGAACAAGAATGTGAAGCAGTAGGATCACAACTAACAGAACTACAGCAACTACTAATCAAAGATGGAGTTAAAATTGAATAGTCCAAAATCACTCGAAGAAGCATACGCGAAACTAATAAATCAAGGAATAAACATCTTTGAACTTACAGATGTTCAACTATGGAAAAAACTCCGAAAGATCGGATGGACTCAAAAGAAAGAATACAACGAAATAGCAGCAAATCTGAAAACAATCGAAGGGAAATGAAACAAGATGTTCAACACAATCAAAAAAGTAATCAAGGATGTTCTGACGGAAAATGATGGTGAAAGTTTCTGCCCTGCACGACTTTCTGGTTTTATTGCTCTGTTCTCTTATTTGGGTATTGCTGTTTATTCTGTTCATCTTTCTCATAGTGTCGATCTTGTTGCGCTTGGCACTGGACTGGCTACTGTTTTAGCAGGAACAGCAATCTACTTGGGAGCAAAACAAGCAACATCCAAGGGAGACTCCGGTGGCAACTCTTAAAAGAAATACCAGAAATAAAGCAAAAGCAAAAGAATACCAAAGACTATACAAACAACGCCAAAGATTTAAGAAAAAGCTCGAAGAAGAGAAAGAAATAACCGGTTGTGTATCTATAAATACTTCTTACGATACTACCGAAGAACCAGAGTGGGCTTATCTTGACATACTTGCGAAGTTCGACAGATCAATTTATCCGCCGGTCACAGACTATAAGATAATAGAAATCAAGCAAAAAGAGAAAAAGACTCATAAAGACACAAAATAGAAAAACGAAGATAGGGCGGTAGAAGCAGATTTAACAACATCACGGAGAAATAATGAAATTCAAAAGTAAGTTCGAAAAGACATTCAACGACCAATACGGTAAATCCTTAAAGGGATACGAAACTACTTGCTTTACATACGTTCTGACCCATACATACACACCAGATTGGAAAGTGTCAGATACTTGCTTTATAGAGACAAAAGGTAGATGGTTAAGTTCAGACAGAACAAAAATTGTGAAGGTATTACTTCAAAATCCGAGGTTAAAACTCGCTATGGTGTTTATGAAGGCAGATACTCCAATCAACAAAGGATCAACTACAACTTATGCTGATTATTGCGATAAAAAGGGAATAACCTGGTTCGATCAGAAAGATACAGCAGGAATAAATAAGTTCATAAAGGATAATCAATAGTGGCAGACTTTAATCAAGCAATCGCAGTGGTTCTACAACACGAAGGTGGATTCGTAGATGACTTATCTGACGCAGGCGGAATGACAAACTTTGGTATTTGTCAAAGAGATAATCCAAATCTTGACATAAAGAATCTTACAAAACAAGATGCAATCAACTACTACAAAATCAACTGGTGGTTAAAGTATCAATTCTTCCAAATAGATGATGATGATTTAGCAACTTATTGGTTCGACCACGCAGTAAATGTTGGAATCAAACCAATAACAAAAATCATACAAAATACAGTGAATACAACAGAAGATGGTATAATAGGTATAAATACAATACAAGCAGTCAATAACAACTATAAGTCAGAGATGCTTACACAAATACAAGACAAACTTTGGGATTATTACGAACAAATCATCGCAGTTCATCCAAATGATGTTAAATACAAGAATGGATGGCATTCACGCTGCTACGGAGAATAAAATGAAAAAGATAATCAAAATCGCAAAAAGAACTAAAGACGGATCAATAAAGACAACTAAAATGGGAAATGAACACATTGACATCCCAGGACCTGGAGAACACGGCTTTATAGCATCAGACAATAAGTTCAAATCAAGAACACAAGCAGCAAAGATAGCAAAAGAGGCAGGACAAAACAAACACGCGGTAAGAAAGTTACACTCAACCGACTTAAAGGCGCATAAACCAAAATGATACAAGACCCGGTTTGGAGATTATTGGCAAGACCAGGATCTCACGAGATGACTCAACTAATAAAAGACTTAGCTTACTTCCATCAATGGGACAAATACAAAATAGACTTAATCCTGTATTATTACTCTTGGACCAAAGAAGAATACATAAAGGCATCTGAAGGTGAAAGATTTTAGATCACTCTTAGAGCAACAATTCTTCGAGAAGTTCTACAAACACATCGAAGCGTATGAAGATGACAAGATTCCTTACACATTAGATTTAAACAGGAAGTATTATTTGCCAGACTTTCGAGTAAGCATAAATAAATACATAGAAACAAAAGGTCTCTTCACAGATTCAGAAAGAGATAAAATGGCAGCGGTGGTAAGTCAGAACCCAGAAATAACAATAGTAATGGTATTCCAAAACAAGAATACAGTAATACCAGAGCTAAATCTGACATACAGTGAATGGTGTGATCAGCACAACATCACTAATTTCGGTTTCCAAGAAGAGTTGGAAATCAAAATGTGGTTACTTAAAAATAAAGGAGCAGCAAAACAATGGCTACACTAACATCAGCATGGGAAGTTTATCTTAATGATCTCAAACACTCAGTAGAACATGCAGTAGAACAAGATTATCTACACGCAAAAGCAGAACTTGAGGCATTATACAAAACAGAAGCAAATGTGATTGTAGATACCCCGGTAACAGATACACAAGCGAATGTCTAACACTAACAACTTTACCTTCTTCGAACAATGTCACGGACACAACCCAGATGACAGAATCGTAGGTAAGATTGATGGTAAGATTTACTCTTGGGGTCTGATGAAAACACTATACTATGGTTCTGACAATGAATTAGACCAAACTGACCTCAAAGTAAAGAATTTCTTACAAAAAGACGATAAACTATAAATACATAATACACGGAGAAACAAAACACGATGCCAAGTAAATCACCAAAACAAAAGAAATTTATGGCAGCAGCGGCCCATAACCCAGAATTTGCTAAAAAAGCAGGAATACCACAAAAGGTAGCAAAAGAGTTTAATCAAGCAGACAAACGCAAGAAAAAGGAGAAATAAATGGAAAGACACTTAAAACAAATCTCAAACGGCAAAAATCACGACATCTGTCCTAAATGCTATGAATCAATACCTAACATCACAGGATCTTATGAACTTGATGCGGTTATTGCTCAATCAAAGAATAAAGACATGCTTGGACGACTAAGTATGTATGTCAGTTCTGATCTTTATGATTCAAGGAAGATGGATAAATAATGATGATAACGCAAGAAGATTTAGATAGATTAAAATCAGAAGATAAATCTTGGAAAGTTCTTGCTGAAATACCTACGGATAAATTATCGGATCTATTGGTAAGTAAGTCTCTAGTAGAGAAGATCCTTACCGAAAATGAAGATTTTAACTACACCGAAATAGCAGAAATAAGAAAGGTATAAGTTTAATGAAAGATCATCTATTTCAACCTGGAGTTGGCACTTATGCTGAATGGCTACGCACACTTACTCCTGAAGAAAAAGAAGCACATCTTAAAGAAAGAGCAGAACGCAAGAAGAAACGCAATCTCGAAAAAGAGTTGAAGGAAATCTTCATGGCAAATGCTGATCAATGGATTGCTGAATTTAACAATGCTACTGTATCAATCTTAAAGAAAGCACAGGATGGTGATGTTGCGGCTTACAATGCAGTTGGAGATAGAGTATTCGGAAAACCAAAATCACCAGTAGATGTAACATCAAATGGCAATACAATAGATCCAACTTCGACTATGGTAGCAACGGCAGATAGTTTAATTGAGAAGTTAAAATCAAGAGAGAAAAAATAGTATTATAGAAACACCTATCTAATACGGAGAACATTATGAATCAAATTATAACTCTTTATCTTAAACAACATTCGGTTACTAAACTTCGTTATTTTGGATTTACTCGTCGAGACCCATACAAGTATTTGGGGTCAGGAAAATACTGGAAGAATCATCTTAGAATACATGGGAAAGAACATGTTATAACAGTATGGACTAAAAAATTTAATAGTAGAGATGATGCGTATGAGTTTGCTACATTCTTCTCAGAGGTAGAAGACATAGTAAATAGTGTTGATAAATACAGTAAGAAAAGATACGCAAATGAAAAACCCGAGACATTAGAGGGAGGTTCACCAAAAGGTATAAACTTAGGAAATAAATACGGCTCAGCAAATAAAGGTAAAACCATACCAATAGAAAAAAGATGTATAGGCGAGCGTAATCATCGTTATGGTAAGCCAGCTGCTAATAGAGGAAAAGTAATGCCTTTTAAAGGAAAAACCTGGAAAATTATCAATGGTATTAGAGTTTGGAGTGAGAGAAATAATGACGACCTATCTTCATAAAATAAAAGACATACCAACATTATTAGAAGAATGGGATAAAATTGACTGCAAGGGAACTAACCTATCGGCAATCAGAGCACTTTGCTTAGTTGATCGTTATTATTTATTGGTTAAGGTATTTGGAAGACATGATCTTCTTCATCCTTGGCTGTATGCTCGTTGTCGTGAAGTGGAGGATTGCCCAGACCATCATTTAGATCTCTGGGCACGCTGACCGAGAACATTACAAATCGACGATCATCACATACGCAGGAACAATACAAGAGATCTTAAAGAATCCTGAGATTACAATAGGTATCTTCTCTCACACCGGCGGTATTGCTGGTGAATTCCTACAACAAATCAAGAAAGAGTTAGATAACAATAAGATACTTCATACAGTGTTTCCTGACATACTATACAATGAAGATGAATCACCGCCGCCAGGCTCCTGGAACATGGATAAACTTATAGTTAAAAGAAAGACAAATCCAAAAGAAGGAACACTTGAGGCACACGGAT
>Ga0307375_10000961_pt1 | contig 33170 bp, 25 predicted proteins | sample TR1MG_FD_202531 | JGI IMG/M metagenome (GOLD analysis project Ga0307375, IMG submission 202531) | Soil microbial communities from Risofladan, Vaasa, Finland - TR-1 | ecosystem: Environmental > Terrestrial > Soil > Coastal area > Acid sulfate soil | place: Finland: Risofladan, Vaasa | collected... | reverse complement strand
GTGACTCATAGTCGCGCCGAGTCACTCGCAGCGTTGCGCGACGTGAACGAGTGGTGGGGAGGTCGTCTCGAACAGGAAACAGTTGCCGGGGGAATGAAAGGGAAGGACATATGACACCGGACGTGAATGGCGAGGTGACCCGGGGCGGCGAGATTCACGTGGACGATCGCGAAGCACTCGACTTCGCAGTGCGACTCGTTCAGATCCGTAGCGTGGACGAGCCAGGAGTGAGCAACGAGAGCGAGGCCACCCAGTTGGTGATTGCCAAGATGCGCGAGTGGGGCTGGAGTCCCGAACTCGCCGAAGTGGCTCCGGGGCGCTCGAACATCATCGTCGACGTGTCCGGGGGAGGTCTCGCGGGACCGATTCTCGCCTTCGAGGGTCACCTCGACGTGGTGAGCGAGGGCGACGCGAGCCAGTGGAGCGTCGACCCCTTCGGTGGCGAGGTCGTCGATGGTCGTCTCTTCGGTCGCGGTGCGGCGGACATGAAGGCCGGCGTGGTCTCGATGCTCTTTGGGGTCCGCGCTCTGCAGTTGGCCGGTCCCTTTCCCGGCACGATTCGAATCCTCGCTCTGGTGGACGAGGAGGGAATGATGCTGGGTGCTAAGCACGCGGTGAACTCGGGCGCCCTCGACGGGGTAGCGGGCGTCATCGTCTGTGAACCCGAGGGCGATGAGGTATGCCCCGTGTCCAAGGGTGCCGTTCGGTTGCGGATCGATCTCAACGGTCAGATGACCCACGGTGCGATGCCCGACGAGGGACGCAATCCCCTACCCACGCTCGGACGGGTCCTCGGCGCCCTCGAGGATATCCAGCGGGATCTTCAGACTCGTCACGGGGCACACCCTCACTTGGGCGAGACCTACGTGACGCCCACGGTGGTCGAGGCGGGCACTCCGCCCCAGATGAACACGATCCCCGCACGAAGCTCACTGTGGGTGGACATTCGCTCGATTCCCGGCGTTGACCATGATCACCTCATCGAGCGGATTCGCACCGAGGCCGCGAAGCTTGGTGCGAGCGATGGCATCGACGCAGAGGTCACCGTCATCGACAATCGACCGCCGGTGGACACCTCGGTCGAGGACCCGGTGGTCACGTGTCTGGTTGAAGCCCACACGCGATTGACGGGCAGCGCACCCCTCTTCGGAGGAGTACCCGGTACGACCGACGGAACGATCTTCACTCGTGACGCCAAGGTGCCCACGGTGGTCTACGGACCCGGTGGCAAGTGGATTGCGCACCAGGTTGACGAGTTCGTAGAAGTCGAGGCCATCGGTCGCTACGCACTCGCCTACGCGCTGGCGGCGCGCAACTTCCTCTCGAGGGACCTCTAATTCATCGTGCCGCGTGCGACCTCGCAGCCCCTTTGAAGCTCTCAACGGGTCGTGGTACTCTGGATTCGAAATATTGGATACAGTACGGCCGAACTTCGCGATGGTGAGTGCTTCGTGCGAGCCGAGGAAGGGGGAGGATGCAACGTACGACCACACAGCGCGGACTTGACGTTCTCTCGCCCAGGCAGTGGTGATGGCGAAACTCAAGGCGCCCGCGAACCGCCTCAAGCGGAGCGGTGACGTGATCCCGGCGTCGCCGTCGCAGCGCCGCTCGTACCGACTGGCGGCCATCGGCGGGGACGGCATCGGCCCCGAAGTGCTCGCCCAAGCCCTTCTCTGCATCGATGACCTCGCCGCGCTGTTCGGCTTCGAGGTGAACACGTCGGTGTTCGAACTCGGCGCTGAGCACTACCTTCGCACGGGCGAGTTGGTGACCGACGAGGTCCTCGCGGAGCTGGCTCGTCACGACGCGATCCTCATCGGCGCCGTGGGTGACCCTCGCGTCGAGCCGGGTGTGCTGGAGCGGGGACTGATCCTTCGAATTCGCACCGAGTTCACCCAGTCCGTCAACGTCAGGCCCGCTCAACTCTTTCACGGGATTGACTCGGTGGTGAAGGACATGTCGCCCGAGCGATGTGACCTCGTCATCGTGCGAGAGAACACCGAGGGTCTCTACGCGAGCGGGGGCTTCTTCTCCCACGAGGGAACGCCGTGGGCCACCGCGATGCAACTCTCGCTCAACACCAAGCCGGCGATCTCGGCAACCGTGGAGTTCGCCTTCCAACTCGCCCAGCAGCGTCGTAAGCACCTGACCCTGTGTCACAAGACGAACATCCTCATCGAGGCTGGTCGCCTATGGAGCGAGACCGTGAACGAGATCGGCGAGCGCTACCCTGACGTGCGCCACGACTACGTCCACGCCGACGCGTGTTCCGTCCACCTGCTCGAACGCCCCGAGATCTTCGACGTCATCGTGACCGACAATCTGTTCGGTGACCTGCTCAGCGATCTGGCCGCCGTCATCCAGGGAGGCATGGGCCTGGCTCCGAGCGCCAACTTGAACCTCACGGGAAGCGGTCCCAGCATGTTCGAGCCAATCCACGGATCGGCTCCCGACATTGCCGGGACGGGTGGCGCCAACCCCGCCGGTGCGATCTTCGCCGCGGCGATGTGCCTCAGTCATCTCGGTGAGCGCGAGGCCGCCCGGGCACTGGAGATGGCGACCATTCGTGTCCTCCAAGGACTTCCCGCGATGCGCGGCCCGAAGATGGGTTGCACCACCAACGCGGTCGGTGAGCGCATACGTGGTGAGATTGCCAAGCAGGCACGCGACGGTGTCGCCGCGGTGCACGAGGCCGCACCCGGGACCTTTCGCAGCCGGACGGATCTGAGTGTGGGAAGGGGTTGACATCCATGAGTGAGGCAACGGACTCGATGAGGTCGATATTCGATCTCGACGGAAGACGTGCACTGGTCATCGGAGCCGGTGGTGGCATCGGAGCGGTCGTCGCCAAGGGCTTGAGTGACTTCGGGGCAAACGTGCTCTGCGCGGACATTGACGAAGCGGCGAGTGCGGCCACGTCGGAGTTGATTGCGGGCGCCGGTGGCGCGTCGCAGTCGCTGCGCATCGACGTGACCGATCCCGACGATGTCGCGGCGGTCGCGACGACGTTCCGCGACGTGGACGTGGTAGTGCTCACCGCGGCCATGAACGTGCGCAAGCGTCTTGTGGATCTCTCGCTCGATGAGTTCCGCCGGGTGCAGCGGCTCAATCTCGAAGGGTCGTTCCTCGTGATCCGCGAGTTCGGTGCCCGGATGGCCGAGCGCGGCCGCGGCAGTATCGTTGTCTACTCGAGTATCCGCGCCCAGGTGGTCGAACCCGGTCAGGGGGTCTACGCGGCGACCAAGGCGGGCGTGCTGCAGTTGGTGCGCACCGCGGCCGCGGAGTTCGGTCCGTCCGGGGTGCGGGTGAACACGATCGCACCGGGCGTGGTGGACACGCCGCTCACCGCCTCAATCAAGGCGGACGAGCAGTGGTACGCCGCTTACGCCAGCAAGTCGGTGCTGGGCCGGTGGGCGCGGCCCGAGGAACTGGTGGGCGCCACGGTCTTTCTGGCCTCGGACGCGAGTTCGTACGTGACTGGCGCGTACCTGACCGTCGACGGTGGCTGGCTCGCAGCCGACGGCCGCTATACCCCACGACTCTAGAGAGGCAGCCATCATGAACAAACCCCGTGCTGGGATCCTGGACGCCATTGACCCCGCCACCGAGAAGGTGTTCGCGACGCTTCCTGCGTCGAGCCCCGCGGACGTGGCCACCGTGGTGCAGCGTGCACGCCACGCCCTGGAGACCAACTCGCAGTGGAGGACTCCCGCGCTGCGCGCGCACACGTTGTACGAGATGGCCCGCCTCTTGCGCGAGAATGCGGACGAGTTGGCACTGGCGGAGTGTCGTGACACGGGCAAACCCCTCGCCCAGGGTCGTGACGACGTGATGATGTCCGCGGCGTACTTCACCTACTACGCGGGGTGGGTCGACAAGTTCGGGGGCCGCTCCATTCCCCTGGGCAGTGAGTTCGTCGACTACACCGTGCGTGAGCCGTGGGGGGTGTGCGGGCAGATCATCCCCTGGAACTACCCCCTGCAGGTGACCGCGCGCTGTGCGGCGCCCGCGATGGCGGTCGGCAACGCGGTGGTGCTGAAGCCTTCGGAACAGGCGTCGGTGACTCCCTACCGGCTGATGACCCTCTACCAGGAGGCCGGTCTGGCCGAGCACATGTTCAACGTGGTGCTCGGTGCCGGCGACGTCGGCTCGGCGCTCGTGGGTGACCCGGGCGTTGATCACGTGACGTTCGTCGGCTCGGCCGCGGTCGGCCAGCGCGTCGCCCAGCAGTGCCTGGAACGCTACATTCCGGTCGAGCTGGAGATGGGTGGTAAGTCACCGTCGATCGTATTCGAGGACGCCGACCTGGACCGCGCCGTTCCGGTCATCGTGCGCGCGCTGATCCAGAACGCGGGCCAGAGTTGCTCGGCGGGCTCGAGGGTGATCATCGCCTCATCGATCTACGACCAGGTGATCGCGCGGCTCGTCGAAGCCCTCGCCCAGCTCAGCGTCGGCCCGGGCGAGGCGGACTTCGATCTTGGACCCCTCATCTCGCCGCGCCAGCTGGAACACGCCCAGGACATGGTGGCGCGAGCCCGAGAGCACGGCGCGCGCGTCGTGTGCGGCGGCAAGCGTCCCTCGGCGCTCTCGAGCGGCTGGTACCTCGAACCCACCCTGATCGATAATGTCGCCGCGGACGCGGAGATCTTCCAGGAGGAGGTCTTCGGACCGGTGCTCGTGGCGTCGCGCTTCGCCAACGATGACGAGGCGGTGACATTGGCGAACGACTCGAGGTACGGACTCGTGGCCGGTGTGTGGACCCGAGACCTTCGCCGCGCCCACGCGGTGGCCAACCGTCTCGAGGTGGGTCAGGTGTTCGTGAACAGCTACGGCGTCGGCGGCGGCGTGGCCATCCCCTTTGGCGGGCTCAAACGCAGCGGGCACGCGAGGGGTAAGTCAGAGGATGCACTGCTGGCCTACAGCCGCGTGAAGAACATCTGTATTGCGCTGTGACGTGCGATATGTGAACGTGTTGCCAGACGGTCTCGCACTACCACGGGAGCAGTGATGTCAAAGGTTGAGCAAACAGGTACTGAGGTCGCCGCGCACGACCCCGAGTCGCTGCGACTGGTGATGCCCGGTCCGGCATTTCGCCCCGGTGATCAATCCGACTTCAGCGGGTTCCCGACGTTCACACCGGGCGTGTTTCGCCGCCCTGAGGTGCACGAATCGGCCGAGTCGATGACGGAGCTCGCGACCGGGCTCATCCGCGTGCTCGACGATGAGGGGCACGCGCTGGGTCCGTGGGACCCCCACCTCGGCGCCGAGGCGCTGCGCGAGGGTCTTCGCGCCATGATGCTCACCCGAGAACTCGATCGGCGAATGATGATCGACCAGCGCCAGTCCAAGACCTCCTTCTACATGCAGTGCACCGGGGAGGAGGCGATTGCGTGCGCCTTTCAGTCGGCGCTTCGCAAGGGCGACATGAACTTTCCCACCTATCGCCAACAGGGCCTGCTCGTCGCCGCGGGCTATCCGCTCGAGCTGATGATGTCCCAGGTGTACTCGAACTCGATGGATCCCCTTCGCGGGCGCCAGATGCCGGTGTTCTACTCGGCCCGAGAGTACGGGTTCTTCTCCATCTCGGGGAACCTCGCCACCCAGTTCGTCCAGGGAGTGGGGTGGGCCATGGCCTCGGCTATCAAGGGCGGTTCGGACATCGCGGCATCGTGGATCGGCGACGGCGCGAGCGCCGAGACGGACTTCTTCTCCGCGCTCGTAATGGCCTCGACCTATCGCGCGCCCGTGATCCTCAATATCGTGAACAACCAGTGGGCGATCTCGACCAGCGAATCGGTGGCACGCGGACAGGCTCCCAGCTTCGCCATCCGTGGCCGAGGATTTGGCATCGCGTCGCTGCGTGTCGACGGCAACGACTACCTCGCGGTGCACGCTGTCGCCTCGTGGGCGGCCGAGCGCGCCCGGGCAAACCTGGGACCCACGCTCGTCGAATGGGTCACCTACCGCGCGGCGGCGCACTCGTCATCTGACAACCCGTCCAGCTACCGGCCCAATGACGAGCCGAGCGCGTGGCCCCTGGGCGATCCCATCGAGCGACTGAAGAAGCACCTGATGGTGATCGGTGAGTTGGACGAGGGGGGCGCCGCGGCGATGCACGAGCGGGTGGAGAACGAGGTGCGGGCCGCCCAGTCGAAGGCGGAGTCCTTCGGAACGCTGAAGCAGGGTCCCAAGCCATCACCGCGCGAGATCTTCGAGGACGTCTTCAAGACCATGCCCGAGTCGTTGGCGAGCCAAGAGCGAGAGGCTGGGTACTGATCGTGGCGAGGATGACGATGGTCGAGGCCATCCGCGACGCGCACGCGGTGGCGATGGAACGTGACGAGTCGGTGGTGGTTTTTGGTGAGGATGTTGGCTATTTCGGCGGGGTCTTTCGCTGCACCCAGGGACTCCAGCAGCGCTTCGGCGAGACCAGGTGCTTTGACGCACCCATCACCGAGTCTGGAATCGTCGGGGCGGCCGTGGGCATGGCCGCGCACGGACTTCGACCCTGCGTCGAGATCCAGTTCGCCGACTACATGTACCCGGCCTACGACCAGATCGTCTCAGAGGCCGCGCGGCTGCGCTACCGGTCCGCCGGCGACTTCAGCGCGCCACTGACGGTGCGCATGCCGGTGGGAGGGGGGATCTTCGGCGGCCAGACGCACTCGCAGAGTCCCGAGGCACTGTTCACCCACGTCGCGGGCCTGAAGACGGTGATGCCCTCGAATCCCTACGACGCCAAAGGACTGCTCATCGCTGCTATCGAGGATGACGATCCGGTGATCTTCCTCGAACCCAAGCGCCTCTACAACGGGCCCTTCGACGGCTATCACGACCGCGGCCTCACGCCATGGTCACGCCACGAGCTCTCCGAGGTTCCTGATGGCCACTACACCGTGCCCCTCGGTAAGGCGGCAATTCGCCGGCCGGGTACCGAGGTGACGGTGCTGGCCTACGGCACCATGGTGCACGTCGCCCTCGCCGCGGTCGAGTCCTACGACGTCGACGCTGAGGTTATCGACCTGCGCACCTTGATCCCGCTCGATGTGACGACGATCGTCGAATCGGTGGCCAAGACGGGTCGGTGCGTGGTGGTGCACGAGGCCACCTTGACCTCGGGCTTTGGCGCGGAATTGGCCGCCCTAGTCCAACAGCACGCCTTCTTTCACCTTGCCGCGCCGGTTGAGCGCGTGACCGGGTACGACACGCCCTACCCACACAGCCAGGAGTGGGCGTACTTCCCCGGCCCCGAGCGCATCGGCGAGGCGCTGTTGCGCGTGCTGGACGTATAGACGCTCCCCGGAACCGCTGGGTATCAGGGCAGACACTTCGGTGATCCGTGAGCCGTCGTGCCACAGGGCGATGACAATTGTCGGGCGCGGTGGGCCACACTGTGGGGCGGCACGGTCGTTGCGGGTGTTGCGGTCATCGCGGACGTCGGTCCATGGCTTGGTTGACAAGCCCGAACTAGCGTGGTATACCGGATTCGAAATATTGGATACACGAATGCACCCAGGGGCCCACCTCGGATGCACCTAGCAGTGGCGCTTCGTGAGCAAAGGGGGACAGTGAAAAATCGTCTTGGAATACGAGGCCGACTCGCAGTGGTGTCAGTACCGATGGCGTTCACGCTGGTGGTGCTGGGCTCGGTGATCGGTGGCTCGCAGCCTTCGGGCGCAACATCGTCGAACGCCACGCTGGTGATCGGTTCGGCGGTGGCACCGCCCTCCCTGGACCCGACGTCGAACGCCTCGGCTGCGATCGATGAGGTCTTTGACTACAACGTGTACCAGCACCTGGTGGAACTGGACCCGAAGGGTGCAGTCATTCCCGTGCTGGCGACGAACTACAAGGTATCGAGCGACGGGTTGAAGTACACGTTCACGATTCGCTCCGGCGTCAGCTTCTCCAACGGGGATCCGATGACGGCCGCGGACGTGGTCTACAGCTTGAACCGTGCGGTGAATCCCAAGTCTGGCTACCCGTACCAGGCACTGGTCGCCAACGTGAGCTCGGTGACCTCGCCCGATGCGTCGACGGTGGTGGTGAACCTGAGCCACCCCGACAACCAGTTCCTGTACAACCTCGCGGCGTACAGTAACGGCATGGTCCTCGACCCCGCCGCCGTCGCGAACATCGCGACCGCCCCGGTGGGAACAGGCCCCTACATGTACAAGTCGCAGATCTCGAACTACGACGTGGTGTTGGCGGCGAACCCGAACTACTGGGGTCCCAAGCCCGGCATGTCCACGGTGACGTTCCGGTACTTCTCGAGCGCGAGCACGATGGACAGCGCCCTGCAGAGCGGGCAGATTCAGGTGATCGACAATCTCGACAACTCTCAGAACGTGAGCCAGTTCAAGAACAGCAGTGCCTTCAAGGTCATTCACGGACCAACTGAGGGAAAGATCGACCTCACCCTGAACAACACGGCCGGACCGCTGAAGAAGTTGAAGGTGCGTCAGGCCATCACCTACGCCACCGACAAGAAGGCGATCCTCAAGACCGTGGGCGCCGGCTACGGCACTGTGATTGGCAGTGACCAGGTTCCCGGGGACCCTTGGTACACGCCGAGGGTCAACAAGGCGTACTCGTACAACCCGAAGAAGGCCAAGGAGTTGCTCGCCCAGGCCGGCTACAAGCACGGATTCTCGATGACACTCACGCTGCCGCCCTATGGTTACGCAACCACCGCGGGCCCGCTGATTCAGGCGGAACTCGCGGCGGTCGGTATCAAGGTGACGATCAAGAACATTGCCTGGGCGCTGTGGATCTCCAAGGTGTTCACCGATCACAACTACCAGCTGACCATCATCGACCAGGTCGAGGCCCGTGACATCGGTGAGTACGGTAATTGCGCGTACTACTTCAACTACGCGGGCTGCAAGCAGGTGAGCAAGATGATGAACATCGCGACCGCCGCTACCACGACCAAGAAGGAAGTGGGAGAGTTTCGGGCGATCGTTCGAAAGATCAGCGCGGACGCCGCGAACAACTGGCTGTACAACCCCGACCAGTTGACCGTCGCGAAGAAGGACATCGTGGGACTCCCCGGCAGCGGACTCACCGAGTCGTTCAACCTGAGCTACGTCTCGGTCGGAGGCTCGTTGTCCAAGCAAGTGGCTGCGGAGGGTTTTGCTTCCTGATGCACCTTGAAGAAGTTCCGCAGTGCGAGTGCGCCAGCACCCCGAGGGGTGCTGGCGCACTCGCGAGCGCACGAATGCATCCATGAACTCGACGCTGCGTCGGGCCGTGGGTGCGGTCCTGCCGCTCCTACGTCGTCTGATGACGATGGTGGTCGCCCTGTGGGGCGCATCGGTGCTGGTCTTCGTGGTCCTCAACGTCTTGCCGGGTTCGCCGGCACAGGTCATCCTCGGTACCCAAGCGACCCCGCAGTCGGTGCGCCAGCTCACCGCCCAACTGGGACTGAACAAGCCGCTTCTTCAGCAGTACGTCGACTGGATTGGCGGGCTGCTGCGCGGCAACCTGGGCGTTTCGTATATCTCGCATCTTGGTATCGGTAGCCAGATCGCCCAGGCGCTATCGGTCACCGGACCCCTCGTACTGCTCGCCCTGGTGATCGGGTTGGCCATTGGACTGCCGCTGGGTTTCGCTGGCGCGCTGCGCAACGGACGCTTCTCCGGATCGCTCATCGGCGGGCTTAGCCAGATCGGTATGGCGGTACCCTCGGTCGTCGCCGGCCTCTTGTTGATCATCGTGCTGACGGTCAAGTTGCACGTGTTTCCCACGAGCGGATTTCCCGGTTGGTCCGATCCCCTGCAGGCGCTGCGCGCCCTCGTGTTGCCCGCGTTCTCACTGGGTTTGGTCGAAGGCGCGATACTCAGTCGCTACGTACGTGCCTCGATCCTCGAGCAGTTGCGCTCGGACTATCTGCGCACCGCGCGCTCCAAGGGATTGCGTGTGGGCCAGGCTCTTCGCCGTCACGGATTGCGAAACGCGGCTATTCCGCTGGTGACGGTCCTCGGGTTGGAGCTGGCGAGTCTCGTCGTGGGCGCCATCGTGGTCGAGAACGTCTTTGCGCTTCCCGGACTGGGCCTCTTGCTCTTGGACTCGGTGAACAATCGCGATTTGATCACCGTCCAGGACACCGCGATGCTCGTGGCTAGCACCGTCCTCGTACTCAACCTGCTGGTCGATCTGTCATACCGCCTGCTTGACCCGCGACTGAAGGGGACGGCGTGAGCGACGCCACCGCGCACCAGCGGGGTCCGGGAGTACTCGTCGACGAGTCCGACCTGAATGGGGCGCGGAGCGATCCAAAGCAGACTTGGCGTCGCTGGCTACGCAATCCCAACTCGTTGATCGGCGGTGTCATCGTGGTATTGGTCGTCGCCTCGGCCCTGGTCTCGCTCGTGTGGACGCCGTACAGCCCGCTCGCCGTCGATCCCGCACACGCCCTCGGCGGACCGAGTCTGCGGCATCTGCTGGGCACCGATGAATATGGCCGTGACGTCTTCAGTCGCTTGATGGCGAGTTCGCAGATCGCCCTCTTCGTTGGCGCGCTCTCGGTGCTCATCGCCACGGTGATAGGCATTCCCGCCGGTCTGCTCGCAGCCCAGCGAGGGGGCGCGACTGGACAGGTGGTGCTGCGACTAGCCGATATCCTCTACGGGTTCCCCGCCCTGTTGGCGGCCATCGTGCTTGCGGCGGCCTTCGGCGCGTCAAAGTCCACGGTGGTGCTCGCCATTGGAATCTCGTACATTCCGGTGTTCATACGGGTGACTCGAAGTAACGCCTTGGTGGTGCTCAACTCAGAGTATGTTCTCGCCGCGCGCGCCTACGGTCGTCGGCCCCTCGCCATCTTGCGTCGACATGTGGTGCCCAACATCGCAACCACCATCATCGCCCAGATGAGCCTGTTGTTCTCGCTCGCCGTGCTGGCTGAAGCCGCCCTCGACTTTCTGGGGCTGGGCACCGCCGCCCCGGCCGCGTCATGGGGCACCATGTTGCAGTCGAGCCAGGACTACCTGGGTAACGATCCGCTGCTCACGGTCTGGCCCAGCCTCGCCATCGTCGTCTGCGTTCTGGGCTTCAGCCTCCTCGGCGACGGCATCGGCGAATTGCGTGATGCGCGGAGCCGCCGCTGATGTCCCTGCTTCACGTGCGCGACCTTGAGGTCACGAGCGGTCCCCTGACGCTCGTGAGCGGCGTGGACTTCGAGGTTGATGCCGGTGAGCGCGTTGGGTTGATTGGCGAGTCCGGCTCGGGCAAGTCGCTCACCGCACTCGCCATCATGGGCCTGCTGGGTGAGGGACTCAGTGCCCGCGGACAGGTACGCTTCGCCGACAAGGACCTGCTGGCGATGTCGGAACGACAGCGCTGCGAGTTGCGCGGTAACAGCATCGCGATGATCTTCCAGGAACCAATGAGTGCGCTGAATCCGACCCGGAGGATCGGTGATCAGGTTGCCGAGACGCTGCGAATTCACCGTCACGTTTCGCGCCGCGAGGCGGAGAGGGCCGCTGTCGGATTGCTGGCCCGCGTCGAGTTCGCGGAGCCCGAGCGCTACGCGCGCATGTACCCGCACGAACTATCCGGCGGCCAGCGCCAGCGCGTCATGATCGCGAGCGCCATCTCGTGTGATCCTGACGTCATTCTGGCCGACGAACCAACCACGGCCCTTGACGTCACGGTCCAGCGCCGCGTGCTCGACCTGCTCGACCGCCTCGTCGACGAGGAGGGGTGCGCCCTGCTGCTCATCGCGCACGACCTGGCGGTGGTGAGTGAGGTGTGTGATCGGGTGGTCACCATGTACGGCGGTCGGGTCGTCGAATCCGGTTCCGTGGCACAGATCATCGATGAGCCGCGCCACCCTTATACCAATGCCCTCTTGGCCACATCCAAGGCACTTTCGGTGGCCGAGGCCGCGTCCGGCGCGAATCTGCCGTCAATTCCCGGATCGGTGCCGAGCGCTGGCCACTTCCCCCAGGGATGTCCCTTTCGCGATCGTTGCGAGCGCAGCGTCGACGCGTGTCTTGAGATACCACCGATGGTGACCCAGGGCGAGCGGGCGCTCGCGTGCTGGAATCCGGTAGGGGGCTCCGCGTCCTCGGTCCAGGGGGCAACGTGAGCGACATCGTGCCTACTTTCGAGGTACGGGGGGTGTCGAAGACCTACCAACCCCGGGGGCGGCGTGGTCCGTCCGTTGAGGCGCTCAAGGACGTCAGTTTCAGCGTTAGTGAAGGTGACTCGCTGGCGATCGTTGGCGAGTCCGGTTCGGGCAAGTCGACGCTGTCACGATTGCTGTTGGCGCTGGAGGCACCCACGGCAGGCACCGTGAGCTATCGCGGTGAGGTGATCAGCGGGCGCGATGAGCGCAACCTACGCGACTTTCGCCGACGCGTGCAGATCGTCTTCCAGGATCCGATGTCCTCGCTCGATCCCCGCATGAAGGTCCATGACCTGCTCGCTGAACCGCTTCGGGCGTTGAAGTTGGACGTCGACGAAGGCGAGCGGGTACGAGAGCTGTTGACTTCGGTGGAGATGCCGGCTTCGGCAGCGGATCGCTACGCCTATCAGTTCTCGGGCGGACAACGTCAGCGCATCGCTATCGCACGGGCCCTGGGTCCTTCTCCGGAGGTCTTGATCGCCGACGAGCCGGTCAGCGCCCTCGACGTTTCAGTTCGAGCTCAGATACTCAACCTGCTTACCGGATTGGTCAGTGGCTTCAATCTGACCCTGGTGTTCATCTCGCACGATATGGCCGTGGTGCGCCATCTGTGCAGCACCGTCGTCGTCCTGTACCGCGGCGACCTAGTCGAGTCCGGAAGGACCGAGGATCTCTTCGAGTCACCCCGAGAGGACTACACCAAGGAACTGCTCGCCGCGGCCCCACGGATTCGCGCCGCGCGAACTGCGGGTTCAGGAACGACTCGTGGGGTGGTTCCCCCCACCGTGTAGCGAGGCCCGACACGCGGGGACGGCGACTCGGGCGGCCGAGTTCCGTGTCGCGTGCACGCTGGGGCCGGTGGTTTCGCTACCGCTGCTGCGTCGCGCGGGCCGCGCCCTCGATGAGCGCGGCCGCTCGGCCCACCCCATCGGCCGAGCGGATTCGTTGCGACGCCGCGGCGAGGCGACGTCGAAGGGATTCGTCGCCGAGCAGGGCGCGCACGTGCCCGCGCAGTTGCTCCGCGGTGAAGTCGTAACTCGCCAGGCGCACACCGAAGCCGCGCTCGTGCACGCGCTGGGCGTTGTCGTACTGGTCCCAGAAGAGCGGGAGGACCACCATGGGTTTGCCGAAGTGCATGGTCTCGGTGACGGTGTTGTTGCCGCCGTGGGTGATGACCAGGTCGGCCCGGGCCAACAACGTGGTCTGGGGTACGAACTCCCCGCCCCACATGTTGTGGGCCAGTTCGATCTCGTCGTGGCGCGGCCCCTTGGAGACGATAACGTCGTAGGGTTCGTCGGCCAGCGCGTCGATCACTCGTCGCATGAGCGTGACGTCGGCACTGCCGAGTGAGCCGAGACTGAAGTAGAGCACGGGTCGCTCACCATCGGCGAAGCCCACCGGCAACTCGACGGCTGTCTCGGTCTCGCGCACCGAGGACTCCACGCGGTGCCACGACGGCCCCAGGGGACGCCGGTCGAGGTAGTCGAGCTCTTCGGGATAGACGTACAGGTTCATGTCACCGGACCCGACGAACTCCAACGTTGGCAGCCCTGGCGCTCCCTGAGCGCGGAACCAGGCGTCGAACTCGCTCCACAGCTCGAGGTGGCTGTCGCGGTAGGCGTTGCGAAACGAGGCGAAGCCCGCGAAGTCGTCCTGGGCCAGTCCCGAGAACGCGGGCGCCACGCGCTCACCGGGAATCTCCAGCGGATTACACGAGACGATGCGCACGTAGGGCACGCCCGCGGTCACGAGGGCGGGAAAGCCCACCACGTTGTCCTCGACGATGACGTCGGGGGAGACCCGGCCGATGATGGTGCGCAGCTGGGGTTCGACGTACTTCGCGCCCGCGATCAACTCCTCCCAGATCGGGCGGATGACGCTGGTGAGTTGTTCCACGGTGGGCGTGGCGAACTGCGGGGCGATGGCGTTGATGTAGTCCTTCCAGAACTGTCCGGCGCTCTGGGGCGTCTCCTCGGCCGGCGGTGGGGCCAGGTCCACCAACTGCTCCTCGAAGCCCAGGGGGGCGAGTCGGCCCTGCCAGCTGCGATCCGCGGCGAAGACCACGCGGTGGCCGCGCTGGAGCAGGCGGTGGCCGATGCCGATGCAGTTGTTGGTTGGTCCGAAGGCGCTCTCGGGCATGAAGAGGAAGGTTCGCTCTCGTTGCGCCATGGCACCCCCGTCCGGCGCGTGCTCGGCCTTGGGGAACTCGCGCCTTCGCACCACGCTACAGGCGAGCCGGGCAGCGGACGTGACGCGCGGTCGCAGTCGAAGCACGCGTAGTCCCTGGTATGGCGACACTTTGGACAACATCGGGGGCGTCGGTAGGATCGGAATCATGAAGGAAATCCAGCACATGCCAGTCGGCGAGGTCGACGTGTTCTCGAGCGCGGACGCCGCTCGGCTCGCGGCCGAGAACGAGGGGCCGCGGGTCTCGATCTTCCTGCCGACGGAGCGACGGGGCGACAAGACGCGCCAGGCGGCGATTCGCCTGCGCAACCTGCTGGCCGACGCGCAGCGTCAGCTGCGCGACGCGGGCATGTCGACGCGCGCGATCGATGACCTGCTCGCGCCCGAGCACGCGCTGGCCCTCGACGACGACTTCTGGCAGCACCAGAGCGACGGTCTCGCGTTGTTCGCCGCGCCCGGATTGCACCTGCACTACCGTGTCCCGCTGCACCTGGTCGAGGAGGCGACGGTGGCGCGCGGCTTTCGAGTTCGACCGCTCGCTCCGCTGCTCTCGGGTGACGGCCGCTTCTTCATCATGGCGCTGAGCCAGAACGAGGTGCGCGTCTACGAGGCGACGCGACTCACCATCGGCGAACTGGACACGAGCGCGATCGTGAAGTCCATGGCGGACGCGTTGGCCATGGAGGAGAGCGAGCGCCAGTTGCAGTACCACTCCAGTGGCTCGGGCACGGTGCACTTCCACGGCCACGGTGCCGGCGAGGAGATCGACAAGGGTGCGGTCGAGCGTTACCTGCGCGTGGTGGACCGCGGGCTTCGTGAGGCCCTCGATGGATCCACCGAGCCGCTGGTGCTCGCGAGCGTCGACTACTACCAACCGATCTTTCGCTCCATGACCCGCTACCCCAACGTGTGGGACCAGGCCATCACGGGCGCTCCGGAGCGCTGGCGTCCCGAGGAGCTGCACGAGATGGCGTGGACGATCATGGCGCCACACTTCGCCGGCGAGGGCACGGCAGCGCTCGCGCGATACCGCCAGGGCGCCGGCACCGGCGCGACGACGACCGACCTCGATGAGATCGTGCTGGGCGCGCGCGAGGGCCGCGTTGACACGCTGTTGGTGACGACGGGCGCTCCGGTGTGGGGGCGCGTCGACGAGGAGGCTCGACGCGTCATGGTCGACGAGACGCGCTCGGCTGATGACGAGGACGTGATCGACCGCGCACTCTTGGAGACGCTCAGCCATGGCGGCAGCGTGGTCAGCCTCGAGCCGAGCGAACTCGCGACCGGTTCAGCTGCGGCGGCGCTGCTGCGCTACTAGCGCAGCGCACTCGTCGACCCGGCGCGATTCCACTACATTGGTCGGCGTGGGCGAGGGGCTGTACAACACTGATCGTGCGCTTCGCCGCGCCTGGCACCCGCTGTGCCGCTCCGAGGACGTCACTGACACGCCGAGGTCCTTCACCCTGCTCGGTGAGCGCTACGTCGCCTACCGCGGCCCCGACGCCACGCCACGCGTCTTCTACGATCGCTGCCCGCACCGTTTCGCGCCGCTGTCACGGGGCAGTTGTGAGGGCGAGCGACTGCGCTGTGTGTATCACGGCTGGGTCTTCGATGAAGACGGCGTGTGCGTGGAGATACCAGCGCTCGGCCCCGCCGCTGCACTGCCGCCGCGCGCTCACTTGAGCGCTCCGGCGGGCGTGCACGAATCGCACTCGATGCTCTTCGTCGCCCCCGAGGAGCCGTTGACGCCCGCGCCGAGCGTAGCGGCCGCCGCGGACTCGAACTTTCAGCGCGGTGACCTGCCGATGATCGAGGCGCGAGCGAGCGCCGCCTTGTTGGCCGACAACTTCCTCGACGTGGCGCACTTTCCCTTTATCCACGTGGGCACCTTCGGTGCCGACGAGGCTCGCGAGGTGCCGGCTTACAACGTGACGCGTGACGGCTACACCTTCGAGGCGGCGTACGAGCACGAGTTCGCCCACCGCGAGGATCCCGGCGTGGCGGCGGGCCTGCGCCCCCTGGTCCAGCGGCGCCGTCTGACCTATCGCTACACCGCACCCTTTCACCTCGAGCTCGCTATCGAGTTCCTCGACGCCGGGGGCACCAACGTGATCGGCTTCTTCCTGACGCCGGTGGACGATGAGACCGTGCGGATCTACTCGAGCCTGTGGCGCGACGACCTGGGCGGCTCGCTCGAACGGATGCGCGAAGCCATCGACTTCGAGATGGCCGTCATCGACGAGGACCTGCGCCTGCAGACTCAGATGGAGGTGCTGTCGATGCCGCTCGACATTACGGCCGAGGTCCACACCCGCGCCGACAAGACGACGGTCGAACTGCGCCGCATCCTCGCCGACTTCGTGCGCGCCGGCGCGGGCTGATCAAGCCTCGTTCGGCGTGGCCCTCGTTCGCGGGCCGCGGCGACCGCGCAGCGAACGGTGCGTGGCCCGCGACGGCTCCCAACTGAAGTACCGGTTCGCGAGCAGCAACCCCGCCAGTCCCCAGGCCGCGACGATGAGCACGTCATTCCAAGTGAACTGCGTGGCGAGAAACCCGGCCTGCATGCCGCCGACGAAGTGCTTGACGGGAAAGATTCGCGCCACCCAGAGGATCCATGAGGGCGTTGTGTCGCTGAAGGGGATGAAGATCCCCGAGAGGAACAGCAGCGGAAGGATCACCGCGTTCACGATCACCGCCGAGCTGTCCGCGTTGGGAATCGCGCCGGTGAGCGCGAGGCCGAGGGCGCAGAATGACGCCGCGCCGACGATGAGGATGATGGCGAAGCGAACCAGGGTCGTGCCGGTGGGGATGTCCACTTGGTAGAAGGCCCGACCGAACGTGGCGGTCAGTGCCACCAGGACCACGCTGATCATCATCGCGTGGGTGATGCGCGCGCCGAGAAACGAAACCTTGGGCAGGGGCGTCCCCTTGATCCGTTTCAAGATCCCGGCCTCGCGTTGGAAACTGACCGCGACTGCGAGGTTGTTGAAGCAGGCAGTGATGACTGCGAACGCGCTCATCGAGGCGACGTAGTACGTGGACGAACTCACGACGCGGGTGCCGAGGTTGATTGAGAAGTTCCCGGCGAGTGAGGTGAAGATGACCAGAAACATAAGGGGGAAGGCGAAGGTGAAGAATGCCGAGGCGGGATTGCGCCAGAAGGCTTTGTTGACGTAGCGGATCTGGGATGCGAGGAGGGCGGTCGCGCGCGAGGCGCGCCGCGCCAGCGGCGCGCGTGCGGCGCCGGTGGTAGGGCCGACGAGCGGGAACGTCGCGGGGTTTTCTCGGGTCACTCGCGCGGCGGGCGTCTCGATCGACGCGGCCTCGGTCAGTCGCAGGTAGACATCCTCGAGCGACGGTCGAGTGACCTCCAGCCCGTCGAGTGGATCACCGCACTCCAGGGCCCAACTGGTGAGCTCGAAGAGGGCGCGCCGCGTGTCGTCGAAGGAGAATTCCGTGAATCCGTCGGCGTCGACGGGTCCGGTGAGCTGTGCGGGTGGTGCGTGCTGTCCGACGCGAAAGCGGATCCGCGCGCTCGCCAGATCGCGATGTGCGAGAGTGGCTGGGGCGCCGGTCGCCACGATGCGTCCACGCGCGATGACCGCGACGTTGTCAGCCAAGTACTGCGCTTCGTCCATGTAGTGCGTCGTCAGCAGCACCGTCTTGCCGAGGCTCGCGAGGTTCTTGATGACCTCCCACGCGTCGCGCCGCGCCGAGGGGTCAAAGCCCGTGGTCGGTTCATCGAGGAACAGGAGGTCCGGGTCGCCCACCAGTGCGATGGCCACGTCGAGGCGTCGCTGCTGGCCGCCCGAGAGTCGCACGGCGCGCTCGTGGCGCTTCTCGTCCAGTCCGACCAGTTCGATGACCTCATCGACGGGCCGCGGGTGGGGGTAGTAGCTCGCGTACATCGTGATCGTCTCGGTGACCGTGAGATAGGGGTCGACGCCATTGCTCTGCAGCACGATACCGAGGCGGCTCTTCAGGTCCTCGGGCTGGGTGCCGGGGTCATGGCCGAGCACGCTGAGCGTGCCCGCGTCGCGGGTGCGAAATCCCTCGAGGATCTCGACCGCGGTGGTCTTGCCGGCTCCGTTGGGCCCGAGGAGGGCGAAGATCTCCCCGCTACGGATCTCGAGATCCACGTCGTCGACAACGGCCACGCCGGCGTAGGTCTTGGTCAGTCCTCGCACGGCGACGGCGAGTGTGGGGGCCCTGTCAGGCGGGTTGTGTGGATCGGGTCCGGCTATCGCCATCATGTCTCACCTTGGTTGTGGTGCTCCGCACGCCCGACTCTAGTTTCGAACTAGTGGGTTCGCGGGTCTCGCGGTGCTGACCAGTTGATGATCGCGCCGAAGGCATCTACGTAGCACACCGGGTTTCGGCGGGCGTGTGGAATGCGGGCGTGGGCCCTCGAGCCTGCAACGGCACAGTGCTGGCAACTTCTCCTCACTGGCGCCGTACGCTCGACGGGCTCGTAACTCGCAAGGTTCAGTGCCGGGCGCGCACGATGCCGATCAGCTCGCTGATCGTCCACGAGAGTCGCCCGAGCGGACCGCTCGAGCACGTGGGAGTCCCTTCGGTGTCGCCGACGCCCTTGGCGGACGGATTCGTGGCGTGAGGCTCACAGGGGGCGGCTTCCATTCGCAGCCCTCGGGCGTCATCGTGGACCGCGGGGGTCCGCTTCGAGAACCCTCGTTGATCTGATCGGCGGGTGCGTCGTCGCGCGCGCCTGGAGAATGTTGCGGTCACGTCTCCAGCGTAGGTTGCCCTCGTGGTGACGATGTCCCCTCTCGCTCGGAGGTTGTGGACGCCGTCCGTGCCGTGTCGGTGGGTGGCGACGCGCGGGCACATCCGCGACAAGTGAGGTCGCAAACGCGGAGGCTGCGACGCTATCTCGAAGGACGGGACTCACGTCCCGGTTGGTCGAAGTAGGGACTATGTGCTCTGGTCGTTCCAACCACCCCCGACGAGCATGGCGGCAGAGCCTGGGCGCGCTGAAGGGCGCGCCGATCGGAGGCGACATGCGCGTCGGCAGGGTAGTGCTCGCAAGCGTCGGAGCGGTGGTACTCATTTCGGGGATTGCGGTCGGCGTCGGCGGCGGTGCCCTCGTGTGGGCGAACGCCAACCAACGTGACAGCGCAGGCTACTTCTCGACGCCCACTGAGCAGTTTCACTCTGCGGGCCGGGCGCTGGTGTCGTCGGTGGACTTCTCCATGCAGCCCGGACCTTCATCGTGGATATCGTTGAATCCGCTGGGTACCGTTCGCGTGCGGGTCTCCATTGCCGGCGCATCGACCTTCGTGGGCGTGGCCCGCACGGCTGCGGTGGATCGCTACCTGGCGGGTGTCGCCTACGACGAGGTGAAGTCGGTCAGTATCCTGCCCTTGCGCGCGAACTACCGCTGGACGTCGGGCAGCGCCACGCCGGCGCCGCCGACGGGTCAGGACTTCTGGGCGGCTTCGGCCTCGGGAACCGGCACACAGCAACTCAAGTGGCATTCCGAGCGGGGACGTTGGTCATTGGTGGTGATGCGCAGCGATGCCGGTTCGGGCGTTGTGGCTCGGGTGAGCGTTGCGACCAACACCGGCTTGGTGCTGCCCGTGGGGATCATGCTCCTGGTGGGCGCGTTCATCATGGTGCTCCTCGGGGGATCGATGCTGGGTATCGGGATGATCGGGCTGGAGCGCCGACGCCGAGGCGAGGTGCCGCCGACGGCGCAGCGCGAGTACGCACCACCGGTCTCGGGTGCCTATCCGGCACGTCTGGATGGCCGCCTCGACCCGTTCGTGAGCCGGTGGCGATGGCTGTTCAAGTGGCTGCTCGTGCTTCCCCACGTGTTCGTGCTCGCCTTCTTGTGGCTGGCGGTCTTTTCGCTCAGCGTGGTTGCGGGTTTCATGATTCTGTTCACCGGGCGCTACCCCCGTTCGATCTTCGACTTCACGGTGGGCGTGATGCGCTGGACGTGGCGGGTTTCGTTCTACTCGTTCAGCGCACTGGGCACCGATTACTATCCTCCGTTCTCGCTGGAGTCCGACGACACCTACCCCGCGTCATTTGAAGTGGACTACCCTGAGCATCTCTCGCGCGGACTGGTGCTCGTCAAGTGGTGGCTGCTCGCGATTCCGCACTACATCATCGTTGGCCTCTTCGCCGGCGGTGGCGTGGGTTTCGCCAGTGGGCTCCACAACGATTGGCGATTCGCAGCGGGCGGTGGCGCAATCGGTCTGGTGGTGTGCGTCGCGGGGGTACTCCTGCTCATCACGGGCCGTTACCCACCGGCGCTCTTCGAGTTCGTGATGGGTATGAACCGATGGTGCTACCGGGTTTTCGCGTACGTGCTGTTGCTGCGCGACGAGTATCCACCCTTCCGCTTTGACGCCGGCGGTGTTGACCCGGGCAGTGCGTCACCCCCAGCACCGGCAACAAGAGGACCCGGGTCGACGGGTTCGGACATCACGGGGGTCGCGAATCAGTAACCGCGTCACCAGACATGAATCGCACGTCGACAGTCATCATTCAGTCGTGACGCGCGTCAACTCGACAGTGGGTTCGGGGGCGAATGCAAAGCCTCGGTCGAATACGGATTGGCAGCACGCGACGATGTCCGGGTCGAAGAGGGTGCCCGCGCCCGCCGCTACTTCGGCCAGTGCTCGATCGAGGCCCAACCCCTCCCTGTAGGGGCGATGCTGAGTCATCGCCTCGACGACATCGGCCACCGCGACGATTCGCGCAGGTAAGACGATGTCGTTACCCTTGAGGCCGTTTGGGTAGCCAGAGCCATCCATTCGCTCGTGATGCTGCAGTGCCACTTCGGCAATAGGCCATGGCAGTGAGGCCTTGGAGAGGATGTCGTAGCCAATCTGGGGATGGCGTTTGACCATTTCATACTCGAGACGACTTAGTCGGCCGGGCTTGGTGAGGATCTCGGAAGGGACGGCGATCTTGCCAATGTCGTGCACTTCACCACTCTGTCGAATCAACTCGACCATGGCAGGATCGAGTCCGTATTCGATGGCAAGCGCCGCGGCAAGCGCCGCACCAAGGGTGCCCACGTGAAACTGATGACCAGCGGTGTAGGGGTCGCGAGTTTCTATCATTTGGCCAAGTGCGGCCAGAGTCCCGTCGAGTGCCTTCGCAAGACGATTCGTCGATTGTCGGTGCGCCAGGCCGAATTCGGTCTCTCGCATGATCGACTCAAGACCCTGGACGGTGGTCTCGTCGAAGGTGTAGGCGTGCTGATCGTACACGCCGAGCACGGCGACCTGCCCAGCCACGGTGAAGGGAATGGCGGTGCACGAGCCCAGATCGAATTGGCGGGCTCGTGCGCGCCAGGACTCGGAGATCTGGTCCGTGTCAAGGTCGTTGACAACCTGAATCGTGCCCGTACGCAGTGCCGTTCCCACCGGACCATGTCCGGTGTTGTCGGTCTTCGACCACGACGCCATTCCCTCGCGGAGGTAGTCGGTGGTGCCTGACGAGAAGGCAATATCGATGCGTCCTCGTGCTTGAGAGGAGGCAAAGCCCACCCAGGCCAAGGCGTAGGGGCCGTACTTGACGAGGGCCTCACAAAGATGCTGCAGCGGGTCAATCTCGTCAGTAGCCAGCATGACGATCTGATTGACTTCGTTGAGCAGTCGGAGCGCGTGTCGCTGTTTCCACATGGCGGAGACATCGTCGAAGATGACGATGGCACCTTGGATCCGGCCGTCTTCGATCACGGGGTAGCCATCGACCGATAGCCATCTCCTTGACCGACCCGAGTTGTCGATACCCATGATGATGCCGTAGCAGGGTTGTCCGGTCGAAAGTGCTCGCGCCGATGCGTGCTCGTTCAGGGGAAGGACTGAACCGTCTTCGCGGATGGACTTGAGCGGCATAGCGGTCGAGTTGTGCCCGACGAGCTCGGTGCGCGATGCGGCCAGGAGTTCAAGGGCGGCCTTGTTGCAATCCACTGCTATGCCATTGGCGTCAAAAATTAGGAGACCGGTCCGCAACTCGTTGGCAAAATCGCTGGAAAAGACGTGCCGATGGAGGGTCACGTGAGCGCCCGACTGCGCATTAGCAGGATTCATGCTCTCCACCCCGAGAAACGGTCCGACAATCGTTGATCGGAATCCTACGGGGCGCTAGCAGCGCGAGAAGCAATGAACAACCAAATTCGTGCCAATCGGAGGACGGCATACCCCCAATATAAGTACCCATTCAGAAACACGGCATATCCATACAATTCATCAACTATCCGAGTCAGACACAGTGGATTCACCAGTGTGAAGAGAGATTCTCTATAGTCTTCGCATGGCTTCTTGCGCGTCGACGCGAACTGATGACGTTCCCACCACCGCAAAGTTGGTTGGTGAAGGAGTACGGTAAATAGCCATTCCGTCACCCGGCCTCTACTCCGTGGCTTCTCCTACACCCCGACAATAGCTGGGGTCACGGTTGACGCTTCATCGGGGTGAGCCTCGACGGAACGAGTCCGTCTTGCTCTTAGCTCCCCTCGACGTCCAGCCACGGAGCGTGTCCCGCGGGGGTGACTCGACTGATCCACCCGGCCAGGGTGTAGGACTCACTTCGCCCATTCTTCTTGAACGTCGGTACCTTGGCGTCCGGCGGGGAAGTTAGCGAAGGCCTGGGCCAGGTGTAGTTGCGCGTAGTTGTAGGTCGACGATGCGTGCTCGGTGAACGACGGGGCGAACTCTGCTCGCCGTTCATACCAGAGCCTCTGGAGGTCCAACTGGCGAGTACTCAGGTTGTCCGCGCTGGTGAATTCTTCGTCGTGTCCTTCCTCTCCCGATTCAACTTCCAGTTCTCCGAGACGAGGCCGAGCAGGAAGTTGTGACAGAACCGAGCGGCTCCCGTGTGGCTGGAGGGCAGTGGACGCTGCTCGCGTGTGGGGGCGAGTAGGTATGAGAAGCCCTGATGCACCTTGGTGAGCGTGGCCTCGGGAGTGTGATCAGTATCGCCTCGGGGGGTGACGCATTTGCCATGCTCCCTCACCAACCAACTTTGCCGTGGGTGTGACGTTCTACCCTGGCGCGACTCGTTTCGGCCCCCCATGATCGAGGTGCAGTCCGGATTGTCAAAGGGAGGCGGATTCGTGGTCGGTGTGCGGTGCAAGACGGGAGCCACATCTGGTGGCGTCGTGGGTGATCGCGTTGCCAAGTCGGGTCTTTGCGCGTCGTCGAGGATTGAAATCCTCAGTCCCCGAGGTCGAGAACTCTTCGATTCTCGAACCCGCCGTGGTTGCTTCCAGCGAGGCGTTCTTGGGGGCACATCGGCAACGGTGAACGTGCGAGTCGTGGCGCGACGCGTGATGGGAAAGAGGCGATGATGCGCTGCATTGTCGTGTACGAATCAATGTTTGGGAACACCCGGCGGATCGCGGAGTCGATCACCGAGGTGCTCGGTGCCACCGCCGAGGCGAAACTGGTGCGCGCGGGTGTACACACCGAGGTGCCACTGGACGGCGTGGACCTGCTCGTCGTCGGAGCGCCGACGCACGCGTGGAGTCTGCCGCGCGCGAACACTCGCCGGGGTGCGCTGGAGAACGTGCGAAAGTCGGGCGGCGAACTGGTGCTCGAGGAGAACGCCGACTCGCTGCCGGGCGTGCGCGAGTGGCTCGACTCGTTGGCATCGATGCATGCGCTCGGCGCGGCGTTCGATACGCGTCTCAGTGCGCCGGCGGCGCTGACGGGGCGGGCCTCGAAGGTGATCGCGACCTCGTTGGGGCGTCACGGGCTCGAACTGGTGGTCCCCGCCGAGAGCTTTCTCGTGGACCGACGCAATCGACTCGTCGACGGCGAGGTCAACCGGGCTCGGGCCTGGGCATCCACGCTCGCCGTCGAAGCGATGCACCGGCTCTCCGTGGACCACTAGCCGTGCGGGACGAGGAGTCACGTGAGGTCGCGGTACGACGCCGACCGCTCAGTTCGCGTCAACGCGCCCTCGTCGCGCTCGAGGGCGTCGTGTCGCTCAGCGGGGCGGCCGGCGGCTTCTACATGGCCACCCATCCACTGACCACGATGCCGCTGCGCTATCTCGAAGGCACCTGGTTTCACACGTGGCGCTGGCCGGGGCTCGCACTGTTCTTCTTCGTTGGCGTCGTGCCGTCGCTCGTGGTGCTCGTGACGCTGCAGGGGCGCCAGGTCGCGAACGGCGGTCACCTCGGCGTCGGGCTGGGCCTCGTGGCCTGGATCGTGCTCGAGGCCCTGTGGATCGTGGTGGCACCACTGCTGCAGATCACCTTCGCCGTAATCGGTGTCGTGATCTTCTGGCTCGGCCTCCTCGAGTGGCGACACGCGTCGCCTCCGACGTGAAGATCGGGGGCGCGGGCCCGCGCTCTCCTGAGAGGGGAGGCCGTTCATGACCAGCGTGGATCAACTCGCGCAGCACCAGTCCGGCGCACCGTTCGCCAGCGCGGCGCACGCCGTGGAGCTGGTGAAGGTGTACGGCACCGGCGACGCCCAGGTACGCGCGCTCAACGGGGTCACCCTCGATTTCGAGCGGGGCAAGTTCACCGCGGTCATGGGTCCCTCGGGTTCGGGCAAGTCGACCCTGATGCACTGCATGGCGGGGCTCGAGGTGGCAACCTCGGGCCACAGCTACATCGGTGACGTCGAGGTGGGCACGCTCGATGACGCCGGCCTCACCCAACTGCGTCGTGACCGGATTGGCTTCATCTTCCAGTCCTACAACCTCATTCCGACCCTCACGGCGTTGGAGAACATTCTCCTGCCCATTGACCTCGCCGGAGCGAAGGTGGACCAGGAGTGGTTGGACTTCCTAGTTGACCAGCTCGGTATCGCCGATCGCCTGTCGCACCACCCCCCGCAGATGTCGGGGGGCCAACAGCAGCGCACCGCGTGCGCGCGCGCCCTCGTGCGACGGCCCGAACTCGTCTTCGCTGACGAGCCCACGGGCAATCTGGACTCCAACTCCTCGGCGGAGATGCTCGAGTTCCTGGCCCGGTCAGTCCGTGAGTTCCACCAGTCGATCGTCATGGTGACCCACGATCCGCGCGGTGCCGCCTACTCCGACCGGGTGGTGTTCCTCGCCGACGGCGCGCTGGTGGGCGAGATCCTCGCGCCCACCGCCGATCGCGTGCTCGAGCGGATGAAGCAGTTGGACAGCTGAGATGTGGCGCATCACCGTCAAGGGCATGCTGGCGCACAAGCTGCGCCTGTTCCTGACGAGCCTGGCCATCATCTTGGGCGTCACCTTCGTGTCCGGGACGTTGGTCCTCACCGATACCTTGCACTCGACCTTTGCCGGTCTGTTCGACAAGGTGTACCAGAACGTCGACCTCCAGGTGCGCGGCACGGCGGCCTTCGCCAACCAGACCGGCGCGATGGCCATTCGAAAGCCATTCAGTGACACCGTGCTGGCTCGGGTGCGCTCGGTACCGGGCGTCGGGCTCGCCGACGGCGGAGTGGCCGGCTGGGCCCAGTACGTGGCCAAGAACGGGACGCCCATCACGACCGGTGGAGCGCCGACGATCGGCACGACGTTCCAGAACGATCAGCAACTGTCGTCGCTCAAGCTCGTCGCGGGCACCGGACCGCGCAACCCCACCCAGGTCGTCATGGACCAGGGCACCGCACATAAGTACGGGTTCCACGTCGGCGACTCGGTCAAGATTCTGGTGCCCGGGGCTCCCGAGACCTTCACGATCTCGGGCATCGTGCGTTTCGGTACGGCGAACAACCTCGCTGGCGCGACCATCGCCGCGTTCGATCTCTCTACCGCCCAGCGGCTCTTCGACAAGGTCGGCCAACTGGACACGATCGACGTCATGCTCGCCCCCCACGCCAGCCAGTCGGCGGTCCAGCGCGCGCTGGACGCGGTGCTGCCCTCCGGGGTGGAGGTGGTCACGGGCCAGACCGTGGCCAACGAGAACACCGACCTGATGAATCAAGTTCTCGGATTCCTCTCAACGGCGTTGTTGGTGTTCGCCTTCATCGCGCTCTTCGTGGGCGCGTTCACCATCTTCAACACCTTCTCGATCATCGTGGGCCAGCGCACGCGCGAGTTGGCCCTGTTGCGCATCGTCGGGGCCAGCCGACGCCAGATCTTTCGCTCCGTGCTGTACGAGGCGCTCCTGGTCGGGCTCGTGGCCTCGGGGCTGGGTCTCGGTCTGGGCGTGGTGACCGCGATAGGTCTCAACGCGTTGCTGCGGGTCTTCGGCATCGCGCTGCCCCAGGGTTCAACCGTCTTCTCGATGCGCACCGTCGTGGCCGCGTTCGCCGTGGGCGTCGGGGTCACGGTCGCGGCGGCGGTGAGCCCTGCTCGCCACGCAGTGCGAATTCCCCCGATCGCCGCGCTGGCGGGCTGGACGCCCACCTCGACCCGTTCGTCACGACGACGCTTCGGGTTGGGCTCGGCCGTGGGGGTGCTCGGCGCGCTCGCGCTCGCCCTCGGTCTCGCGCGCGGCGTGATCCAACTGGTGGGGCTCGGCGCGGTGATGATCTTCATGGGTGTGGCGATGCTCGCTCCGCTCGTCGCTCGACCTATGTCGAGCGTGCTCGGCCGCCCGCTGGCTGCCCTGGGCGTTTCGGGCAAGCTGGGCCGTGAGAATTCCATGCGTAGCCCGCGCCGCACCGCCCAGACGGCCTCGGCGCTGATGGTGGGTCTGGCGCTGGTGTCGACCTTCGCCGTCTTCGGCGCGTCTATCGCGACGTCGGCTACTTCGAGCATCAACGATGCGATCCTCGCCGACTACATCGTCACCGGGCCGACGGGCGCGCCTTCGGCCGGAATCAGCAGCGCCGCTCCCGCCGCGGCGGCCCGAGTGCGCGGGGTGACCATGGTGACCCGCGTCGACGGCGGTCCATTCGAGTTCCGGCACTCGGTGGTGAATCTGGCCGCCGTGGCGCCCGAGAGCCTCTCGCGCACCGTGACGCTGCGCCTCGCCTCGGGTTCGGCCGCGCTCGCGCTCGCCGCTGGGGAACTGCTGATCAGCACGACCGTCGCCAACACCGCACACCTGGCGGTGGGCGACCGGGTGCGCGCGACCTTCGCCGAGACCGGCACGGGTACCCTGCGCATCGGTGGGATCTTCAAGCCCAATGCGGTGCTTGGCTCCTACATCGTGAGCGAGCGCTTCTTTCGTTCGCACTTCGCCGCGGGTACCGCGCCCGTGGCGATGCTGGTGCGCAGCGCCCACGGTTCGAGCACGGCCATGACCGCCGCGCTGCGGGCGGGCCTCGCGGACTTCGCGAATCTGAAGGTCCAGACGCGCGCCGGGTTCGTCCAGACCCAGCAGGACCAGGTCAACCAGGTCCTCGGCCTGGTGTACGCGCTGCTCGCCCTGGCGATCCTCATCGCGCTCATCGGCATCGTGAACACGCTGCTGCTCTCGGTGTTCGAGCGCACCCACGAGATCGGTCTGTTGCGCGCGGTGGGCATGCGACGGCGCGAAGTCCGTGCGATGATCCGCGCCGAGGCGCTCATCCTGTCGGTGTTCGGTGGGGTGATCGGGATCCTCTTGGGCACGGGCCTCGGCGTCGCGCTGGCGAGCTCGCTGGCCGATCAGGGCATCACCGACGTCGTCGTCCCCTACGCCAACCTGGGCATCTTCCTCGTGTTGGCGGCGCTCATCGGACTCACCGCGGCCGCCTGGCCGGCGCGACGGGCGTCACAGCTCAACATCCTCCAGGCGATCGCGGTCGAGTGATGGACGCCGGCGCCCGGCCCACCGATACGCTGCGCTGATGTTCCGGGTTTCGAACGAGCGCTTCGAGGAGTTGGCCCGCGAGGCGCTGGCCCTGCTACCCGACGAGCTCTCGTCGCGTATCGAGAACCTGGCGGTCATCGTCGAGGACGTCGCGCCCGGTCGCAACCTGTTCGGACTCTACGAGGGGATCCCGCTCACCAAGCGCAGCCCGATCAGCTACAGCGGTGTGATGCCCGACCGCATTACCCTCTACCAGACGACCATCTGCGAGCGCTGCGCCAATGAGGACGAGGTGCGCACCCAGATTCGAACCACCGTGGTGCACGAAGTCGCCCATCACTTCGGCATCAGCGACTCGCGGCTCGACGAGTTGGGCTGGGCGTAGGCGAGAACGGTACTATGGGCAGACGATGACGGGCGTCGAGCCTTGAAGGCCTTCCAGGACTACTACCCCGAGCACCTCGCGCACTGCTACGGCTGCGGACGACTCAACGAGCACGGCCACCAGATCAAGACCGTCTGGGAGGGTGAGGAGAGCGTCACGCGCTTCGTGCCCCAGCCCTTCCACACCGCGGTGCCGGGTTTCGTCTACGGCGGGCTGGTGGCGTCGCTGATCGACTGTCACAGCACCGCGACCGCGGCGGCCGCGATGTACCGGGCCGAGGGCCGTGACATGGACACGCTGCCGGCATTTCGATTCGTGACGGGCTCGCTGCACGTGCGCTACCTGAAGCCGACCCCGCTGGGTGTGACCCTCGAGGTGCGCGGACTGGTGCGCGAGATCAAGGGACGCAAGGTGACCGTCGCCTCGACCCTTTCGGCAGAGGGCGTCGAGTGCGTGCTGGGCGAGGTTGTTGCCCTACAGATGCCTGAGGACTTCGGGCTCTAACTCCCTGATGAAGGGTGTGAACCTTACCTTCGGTGTCCAACGTCCGAGTTGGTGACGTTCTACCCTGGCGCGCCGGGCGCGACGAGAGCAGGATGCGGTCATAGTCCCATTCGCTGATCGGAGGACGGTTCATGGAATTCGTGCGGTGGTTTGACGAGATTCGCGTTACCGATGCTCCAGTGGTCGGCGGCAAGGGCGCGAACCTGGGTGAATTGACCAAGGCGGGACTCCCGGTGCCCCCGGGCTTCGTCGTCACCGCCGAGGCGTACCGCTACGCCGTGGCCAGCGCTGGGGTCGCCGACGCGCTGGGCGTCGCCGTGACGGGCGTGCACGCCCAGAGCACGAGTGAGCTCGCGCGCGCGGCGCACACGGCCCAGGACATTCTGCGCGGCCTCGCCCTGCCCTCGGACCTGAGCGAGGCGGTGCTCGCCGCCTACCACCGCCTCGGCGCGTCCGTGCGCGTGGCCGTGCGCTCCTCGGGCACCGGCGAGGACGCCGGCGACACCTCCTTCGCGGGTATGAACGCGACCTTCACCAACGTTGCGGGTGACGACGCCATCCTCGCCCGGCTGCGTGAGTGCTGGGCGTCGCTCTACGGGGCGCGCGTCATCTCCTATCGGATCACGCGCGCGCTGGGCGATGTGCCCGCCATGGGCGTGGTCGTCCAGCAGATGATCCCCTCGGAGCGATCGGGCGTGATGTTCACGGCGGATCCCTCGAATGGGGACACCTCGAAGATCGTGATCGAAGCCGCATTCGGTCAAGGCGAGGTGGTGGTGAGTGGACAAGTCGAGCCCGACACCTACGTGCTCGACAAGTCTGGACCCACGCTTAGCCACGTGCGCGTTGGCACCAAGGAGTTCAAGATCGTGCGCGGTGATGACGGAAGCGACCTGCACGTGGATCTGGAACCCGGCGAGGCCGCGCGACGGGTGCTCAGTGACGAGGACACGATCGGGCTCGCCCGGCTCGCGCTGGACACTGAGGCCCACTACGGCGCCCCCCAGGACATCGAGTGGGCGATCGCCGGTGGAGCGATCTACCTCGTGCAGTCGCGCCCGATCACGACGATGAACGCGCCGAGCACGTCCACGCCGTCCCCCGAGACTGCGCGCACGCTGGTGCGCGGGCTCGCCGCGTCCTCGGGGCGCGCCGCCGGCGCGGTGCGCCTGTTGGCTTCGGCCGAAGAGGGTGACCAGCTGGTCACCGGCGAAATCCTGGTTGCCCACATGACCAGTCCCGACTGGTTACCGGTGATGCGCCGTGCGGGTGCCCTGGTGACCGATGGCGGCGGCATCACCTGTCACGCGGCCATTGTGTCGCGTGAGCTGGGGGTGCCCTGCGTGGTCGGAGCTCGCAACGCGACGACGGTCTTGCGCAATGGCGAGATGGTCACGGTCGACGGCGCCCAGGGTGTGGTGCTCGAGGGCGATCTGGTGCACGGCACTGCGCCTCGGGTCGTCGTGGGCGCCGAGCGGGCCGCGGTCAGCGCGGGTGTGCCGAGCTCGCCGATGCCGCTCGCGACGCGCCTCTACGTCAACCTCGCCTTCGCCGAGCACGCCGAGGAGGTGGCCGCGCTCGACGTTGACGGGGTCGGTCTGTTGCGCGCTGAGTTCATGGTCACCGATGCGTTGGCCGGCGTGCACCCGAAGCTGCTCATCGAGCGCGGCGAGACCAGGGCCTTCGTCGAGGCGATGACGACGTCGCTCACGCGCATCACGCGGGCCTTCGGGGATCGCCCGGTGGTCTATCGCAGCATCGACTTCCGCTCCAACGAATTCTCGAACCTCGAGGGCGGGGACCGATTCGAGCCCGTCGAGCAGAATCCGATGATCGGCTATCGGGGCTGCTACCGCTACGTGCGTGATCCCGAAGTCTTCCAACTCGAGCTCGAAGTGCTCGCCAAGGTCTACGAGACCACCCCCAATCTCACCCTGATGATCCCCTTCGTGCGCACCGCCTGGGAGCTCGAGGCGTGTCTCGAACTGGTGCGCTCGAGCCCGCTGGGCGACGACGTGCCCGTGTGGGTCATGGCCGAGGTGCCCTCGGTGGCCTACCGGATCCCCGAGTACGCCGCCATGGGCGTGAGCGGCGTCTCGATTGGCAGCAACGACCTCACCCAACTGGTGTTGGGGGTGGATCGCGATTCGCAGATCTGCGGCGAACTGTTCGACGAGTCCGACGCGGCTGTGCTCGACGTGATCGAACGCATCATCACCCAGTCGCACACGGCGGGTATCACGTCCTCGCTCTGCGGTCAGGCGCCCTCCAATCACCCCGAGTTCGCCGAGCGACTAGTGCGTCTCGGGATCACCTCAGTGTCGGTGAACGCCGACGCGATTGATCGCGCGCGTCGTTCGATCGCTCGCGCCGAGTGGCGCCTCTTGCTCGAATCAGCCGACCCGGTGCACCGCGGGTCCGCGCCGCGGTGAGGTGACGGTGAAGCCAGCTTCCTCTGCGCGCGACCGCTCGATGGTCCGTATTGCGGCCTGGTGAACGCCGTCGACCTTTAGAAAGTGGTGAGACCTCGCCGTCGCGCAGCCCCGCGGGTCTCGCGAGCGACCTAAGGTTGTACAACGTGCTCAGTCGTTCAATGAAGGTCCTCCTGGCGTTGGTGCTGGCGTTTGCGGGCGCTGTGGCGACCATCGCCCGCGTGGAGGCGAGCACGACGGTGCCTCCCACCTCGGTCGGCTTCGACATCAGCTTCCCGCAGTGCTCAAGCACGCTGCCGTCACCCAAGGGCTTCGCGATCATTGGCGTGAACAATGGTCACCCCTTCTCGGTCAATCCATGCCTCGCCCGAGAGCTCCAGTGGTCGAAGACGTCGCTCAGCGCGTCGCCGGAGTTCTACGTCAACGCGTCCAATCCCGGACCGAGTTCGGCGCAGTGGCCCACCGGTCAGCAGAGCCCCCAGGTCTGCCTCGGTGCCAACTCGGTGGCGTGCTCGTTCGACTACGGCTGGAACGCGGGCAAGGGCTCCTTCGCTCGCGTCGTGGCCGCCGAGCTCGCGACGGGGGCGTCGTCCGCGTCGGCCGCCGCCGCGGCGCCGTGGTGGCTCGACGTGGAGTCGGGCAACGCCTGGCAGACCATTCGCATCTTGCACGCTCCCACCGCGGCCGAGTTCGCCAACGATCAGGCGACCCTCGAAGGCGAGCTCGCCTATCTCTCGAGCCGCGGGGTCACCTCGCTCGGCATCTACTCGACGATGACCCAGTGGAAGGGGCTCATGGGCGTGACCGGCACGACCTTCGCCGCCGAGCGGTCCTGGCTCACCCCGTACGGGTCGCTCGCTATCGCCCAGGGGGGCTGCGCCGCTGCGTCGTTCACCGGTGGTCGGGTCGCCATGATCCAGTACCCCTCCCAGGGCCTCGACGGGGACTTTCGCTGTCCGCTGCTGAGCACGCCCACGGCCTCTTCGGTGTCGGTCGCCGCCTCGGCGTCGTTCTCGGACCAGCTCGGTGTCACGGGCGAGAGCGCGTCGGTGACCTTCGTCCAGACCGGGGGCGCGCCGTCGCTCGTCGTGTCACCGACCGGACTGGTGACGACCACGGGCGCACTCGCCCCGGGCGTCTACAGCGCTACCGGCACCACCAGCGCGGGCAACGACCGCGGCACCTTCATCTTCGCGCTCTCGGTTGGCACCATCACCCAGGCGGCCCCGACCTCGGGGTCGGCCACCGTGGGGACCTCGGCCAGCTTCAACGCCCAGCTGACCACGACCGGCGCCTCCGGCCCGGTCACCTTCGTCCAGAGCACCGGCGCACCCTCGCTCGTCGTCTCACCTACCGGACTGGTCACCACCAGCGGGAACCTCGCTAAGGGGAACTACAGCGCGAGCGGCACCACCACCGACGCCAGCGGCGACCAGGGCACCTTCAGCTTCGTGCTCCACGTGGGTTCAATGACCCAGAGCCCTCCGGTCTTCGCGAGCGCCACGCCGCTGAGCTCGGCCACCTTCTCCAACCAACTGGTCATGACCGGCGCCTCCGGCCCGGTCACCTTCGTCCAGACCCGCGGCGCGCCGTCGCTCCTGGTGTCACCGACCGGACTGGTCACCACGAGCGGGAGTCTTGCGCCGGGTTCCTACGTGGTGCGCGGCACCGCGAGCGACCCCGTCGGCGACCGCGGCACGTTCTTCTTCAACCTGCGCGTGCTCACCCCCAAGGCGATCACCCAGGCGGCCCCGACCTCGGGGTCGGCCACCGTGGGGACCTCGGCCAGCTTCAACGCCCAGCTGACCACGACCGGCGCCTCCGGCCCGGTCACCTTCGTCCAGAGCACCGGCGCACCCTCGC
>Ga0307375_10000960_pt1 | contig 33176 bp, 30 predicted proteins | sample TR1MG_FD_202531 | JGI IMG/M metagenome (GOLD analysis project Ga0307375, IMG submission 202531) | Soil microbial communities from Risofladan, Vaasa, Finland - TR-1 | ecosystem: Environmental > Terrestrial > Soil > Coastal area > Acid sulfate soil | place: Finland: Risofladan, Vaasa | collected... | reverse complement strand
GACGCGTTCCGTTGACGGAGAACGACGTGCCGTTGGTGAAATTGGCGCTGGTGACGGTGCTGACGCCGGGAAGAGTTACGGCGAGAGAATAAGGATTGAGGTTGCTGATCGGGAGGTTTTCGACCTCAGTGTTCGAGATGTTGTTGCTGATCTCGCCACTTTCCGTTTGCAGGGTCTGCGCTTCCGCCTGAACCTCGACGGTCTCGGAGGTGCCGAGTTTCATCGTCACATTCAGCGACGTCACGACCGAGGCGTTCACAGTGATCGACTTGACGCTCGTGGTCGCAAAGCCCTTTGACTTGACGGTGACGGTGTAATTGCCCGAAGGAACTGAGTCGATCCGGTAGGCACCGATCTGGTTAGAGGTGACAGTACGAGTGTCACCGGTCTGGAGGGATACCGCCGTGACGGTTGCGTTCTGGATCACAGCATTGCTTTGATCCGTAACCACACCGGCGATGGTTCCGTTACTCGTCTGGCCAAAGGACAGACTCGCTATGAGTAACAGAATAAATCCCAGCAATATGAAGGTACGAAGTGTGAGTGATTGCTTCACTTCAGGTCTCCGATAGATGGGTAATGATTCATAATTTGAAATTTCGACTCGTGATGAATGGGCAGGGTCGAAATCCAGTTTTTTGCAGCTTGCCTTACTACGTATGCAAGTGCGTTGCCAAAAGCGCCACCTTTCGGAGAGGCGCTTAAATGTTGGTCCCGGCACGTACGTCTAAAAGATATTTGCTGGAAGCTATATGGAATGCCGGATACTTTCAGCGCTTTATTATGAAAATCAGAATGTGACGGGAATCACGAGAACCCGTGAGATTAAGATTGAATTCAGGTAAGTGGAATCTTCATACCCGAATTAATTTGTCCACACGCACTCACCTCGTCGATTCACATCGACAGCAAGATGCCTGACATCTTCGTCACTGGGTTGCGTGGAATGCTAAAATCAGTGGGCCGCGCCCCGAACGACGAACATGGACGCATGAACTTGAGCAATTCATCGATATCTTCCAACGCGAATACTCCTCCCCGCACTGGTCAACCTGTTCCCATGCTTGATTTGCGCCGGCAGTATGCGACGATTCGCACCGAGATACAGGCGGCGATTGACCGCGTGTGCGAGAGTCAGCAACTGGTGCTGGGGCCGGAGGTGGGCGCGCTGGAGCGCGAAGTCTCGCAGTTTATCGGCGCCACGGAGACAGTGGCGTGCTCTTCGGGCACGGATGCCCTGTGGCTGGCGCTAAAGGCGGCGGGAGTGGGGCCGGGCGATTCGGTGGTGACGACGCCGTTTACGTTCTTCGCCACGGCGAGCGCAATTGTCCGCTGCCAGGCAAGGCCGGTGTTTGTGGATGTGGACCCGTCGACGCTGAACCTTGATCCGGCGGCACTGGCCGAACGCATGGTGCAGAGCCGTCCGGCGAATATCAAGGCGATCATGCCGGTGCATCTCTACGGACAGTGCGCGGACATGGATGGGCTGGCGGCAATCGCGGAAGAGTATCAACTGGCGATCGTGGAAGACGCAGCGCAGGCTTTCGGAGCGTGCTGGCGCGGACGCAGGGCAGGAACGCTGGGGCGCGCGGCGGCCTTTAGTTTTTATCCGACGAAAAACCTGAGCGCGTTTGGCGACGCCGGATGCGTTACGACGAGCGATCCTCCGCTGGCCGAACATATGCGTCGACTGCGCAACCACGGCAGCGCGAAACGCTATTACCACGAAGAGTTCGGATGGAATACCCGCATGGACGCCATACAGGGCGCGGTGTTGCGGGTGAAGCTGCATTACATAGAGAAATGGAATACGCGGCGGCGGGAAATTGCGGACAGTTACGACGAACTGCTGGTGCAGGCCGGACTCACAAAGCCGCGCAGCACGATGGTCGCGACCGACGATGGATATCCGGTACTCCTGCCGGGAACATCACCGAAGGCATTCCATATCTTTCACCAGTACGTCATCCGCGTCGGCAAGCGCGATGAATTGCGCAGCTTCCTGGCGGAACGCGGCATAGGTTCGGAAATTTATTACCCGGTACCGATGCATCTGCAAAGCTGCCTGGAATACCTGGGCTACCGCACGGGCGATCTGCCCCACTCCGAGCGAGCGGCGAACGAAGTGCTCGCATTGCCAATCTTCCCGGAACTCACCGCGGAAGAAGTAAAGACCGTGGTGAACGCGATCGCGGAATTCTACAGCTAAGCAATCGGGAATCGGAAAAACCGAAAAACTGATTTGCCACGGATGGGCACGGATTTACACGGACTCGTGTGGACAGAAAGCAAATCACTAAGCCGCAAGAACCTCACTATCTACGGCGTTCCCGGCGAACCGGTGGGCGCTTGCGGCGCATTTCCTTCTTTCTTGCGAGTCGTTTCTTTTCGCGCTCGGTTTTCGGCGGAGCGGAACTGGCAGTCTTCTGCGGCTGCTCGCCGGGACCGAGGACGCGCCTCACCAGGTTGCCATCCATGCGGTAGTGGTGCGGCGTGATGCTTCCATCTTCATTCTGCTCGCGCAAGGTGAACGTCGGCTCGGAGCCGTGGTCACCGAAGTCTGCCTGCCCGACAGAGGCCGGGAAATAGCCCACGATGTTGCGCTCGCGATAGGCGGTTCCGTAGCGATGATGACGGACATCCCAGGTGAAGACGCGCACCTGGTTGAAGTCATACGGCAGGCCGTCCTTGGGTTCGTTGAGCAGCATGAGGTACTGCGCGACGGGACCTTTCTCGGGATCGTTGACGGTGTTGAGGACGAAGGCGGCCATGATGCGCTGGCCCTCGGCGTATTGCGCGACGTCGAGCGGAACGTCGAGGTCGATCATGCGCGCCAGCACCCAGCCGACTTCACCGCGAGAGTTGCGAATGAGCCACCAATCGTCATAGACCTTGGGCGGAGGAGGTTGCAGGGTGGGGCTGACGCCGGCGAGCTCGTCCCACACTGCGGGCGGAGTCTTGGTCAACATGCTGGCCGGAGGGCCGGGAGGCGCGGTGCGCGGCGGCGGTTCGAGCAGCGGAATCTTATTCTTCTTCGCGCGTTCCCGTTCGGCCTGCTGGCGGGCAAGGTCGCGCTTTACGGCAGCGTCGGCTCGCTCCACAAGAATCTCCTGCTGCTGCTGCCGGAGAATCTGCGCCTGGCTGAGGCGCTCGGCGGTTGCGCGCTTGAGGATCTCCACCTTGTCGCCGTTTTCGAGCTGGTAGAGCCTTTCGGCCTGGCGGTCGGGAGCGATGTGGATGTTGAGTTCGACGCGCGCCACACCGTGTCCCTGCACGGGGTCGTCCTTGTTTTCCGCGGCAAGTTGCTGAAAGGCTTCGAAGATTTTCTGATCGACAAGATAGCGCTGCTCCATCCATCCGACTTCGCCGCGCGGCGTGCGTACCTTGATGAATCGGCGGTCGGTGGCGAGTACCTGGACCTTCTCGCCGTTGGTGACCGCGCCGGTTTTGTTATAAATTGCGGCAACGCGGTCGCGCAGGGTAACACGCGGCGCCGAAACATACATAATCCGGCGAGAACTCAGACCGCGGTTGCATCCCCCGAGGCAGAGCACGGAGACGAGCACCAGCACGAACAGGACGGAAGTTGAGACGCGCGTCTTCATGGAATCCACACCCCAATATAACGCTCTGCGAGGCGCGGGAATATTGCGCGATTAGGCTACCCAGCGGCGAACTCCCCATAAAACGGAAACGGCAGCCATAATGGCCGCCGTTTTGGGATGAGAGGTAAACGTCAGTCGTCGCCGAAGTGGATGTCAATGGCCTTGGCCGTCTGCACGAGTTCGCCGTTGGGATCCACGGCCTTCATCTTGCCGATGGCCTCGGAGATCTCGACAAACTTCATACGGCTGTCGCGCAGCGCCACCATCTTGCCAAATCCGCCCTGGGCGATGAGATCGACGACCGAGACGCCGAAGCGCGTGCTCAGGATGCGGTCAAAGGGCGAGGGCGAACCGCCGCGCTGGATGTGTCCCAGCACGGTAACGCGCACTTCCTTCTTGGCGCACTCGCCGATGGCGTCGGCAATGAGGTTGCTGACGGCTCCGGAGCGCGGCATATCGCCGTGCTTTTCCCGGTACTGCCGCTCCACGTCTTCCGGCACATGCACGCCTTCCGCCACGCAGACGATGGTGAACTTCTTGCCGAAGATGTGGCGCTGGTTGATGAAGCGACAGATATTGTCGATCTGGAAAGGGATTTCCGGGATAAGGATGACGTGCGCGCCGCCGGCGATACCGGCTTCGAGCGCGATCCAGCCGGCATCGCGTCCCATGACCTCCACGACCATGACGCGATGATGCGACTCGGCGGTGGTGTGGATCTTGTCGATGGCGTCGGTAGCGGTGTGTAGAGCGGTGTCGAAACCGAAGGTGACTTCGGTGGCGCAGAGATCGTTGTCAATCGTCTTGGGAACACCGACGACGGGCAGGCCCTTTTTATAAAGATCGAGGCCGATTTTCTGCGTGCCATCGCCGCCGATGACGATGAGGCAATCGAGCCCCATGGCCTTGGCGTTGCGGATAACTTCGTCGGAAAAGTCGCGGACGATCTCCTGGCCGTCGTTCTGCAACTTGTAGGAGAAGGGATTGCCGCGATTGGTGGTGCCGAGGATGGTGCCTCCGCGAGGCAGCAAGCCGCTGACATCATTGATGGTGAGCGGACGCGTCTTCTCCGGCCAGATGAGGCCGTCAAAGCCGTCGCGAATACCGATGACATCCCAGCGATACTTAAGAATTGCGGTTTTGACGGCGGCGCGGATGACCGCGTTGAGGCCCGGACAGTCGCCTCCGCCAGTACAAATGCCAATTTTTCTGATTTGTGTCATGTACGTGCCGGGCAACACATGGGTGCTGCCGATATGAAGTTCTCACTCCGATTCTACATCACCGCGCGCGGACTTCCGGGGCTAGCCGATGGTTAACGAAATGGATCCGCTGATTTGTCCCGTGGCGGTAACGACCGTGGCGGTGAATGTCACTTGAGTGCTGGAAGCCGAGACTCCCGTGACCACGCCGCTAGTGTTGACGGTGGCGGCGGAAGTATTGTTCGACGACCAGGTAACAACCTGGTTGACGTTCGTGGTGCCGATGAGCGCATTCAGTTGTGCGGTTGATCCAACCGGCACATTTCCGATGCTCGCGTTCGATGTAACGCTGAGGTTCGCGGGCAGTGGTGAAGCGACCACCATGACCACGGCCGTGCCCTTCACGCCGCCGGATGCGGCCGTGATGGTGGTGGTGGCAAGCTGCGAAGCGGCCGTGACTTTGCCGGCGCTGCTGACGGTAGCAACCGCCGGTGTCGATGACGTCCATGTGGCCGTGCTGGTGATGTCCGACTGGTCGCCTCCGACTTTGACGGCGGTCGCCGAGAACTGCTCGGTATCAGTGGGAACAAGCAGCACCGCAGTCGGCGAAAGCGTGATGTGGTCGAGAGAACTATTGGACACGAAGAAATTGCCGCAACCGGAAATTGCGAACAACCCGCAGACGGAAAGCAATAAAAGTGCGAAGGAAGAAGCCGAACGTCGCATAAAGAAAGTGGCCTCCTAGTGCCATTGTAACCTTGCCCGGGGGAGCAAAGTTACTTACGAAGGCAAAAAGAAATGGCGTCCGTTTGGACGCCACGTCGAAAAAGGAACTTTGCGAAAGAGGAATTTTGCTAATGGATGGGACCGCTCTTTCCACCGGTGATACGCTCGTCGATCGGCTTGCGTCCGGCGAAGCCTTCTTCCAGGCCGTGCCAGAAGTTGATGGCGGTCTCGCCGAGTTTCCAGCAGAGGAGGATGACATCGTCGCCAACCTTGCAGGGAAAGTCGAGCAGTCCGGTGTCGAGGTCCTTGACCTGCACGCCGATGGCTTCGATCTCCGCCAGGGCGTCCTTGGCGCGCCGCAGGGCTTTTTCGCGCTGCGCCCTGCGATGGGCCCAAAAAGGCACATCGACAAAGCGGCCGCCATCGATGAAGATTTGCGTGCTCAGTTTCTGGAAGTCGGAATCAATCTCGTCGATCTCCTGTTTGGCTTTCATCGAGCCGCGCAGAAGCGATTCCAGTACCGGCAGCATGTCCTGCGCTTCGTTGAGTGAAAATGTACGCATAGCCATCCGATCACTACATCCTATTTTACAGCGCCGGAGGCCAGGCGTTTATTTCACTTCCAACATGCGATCAAGCGCCACGCGCGCCCACTTCTTTACCGGTTCCTTCACCTTGACCTGGTTGACTACGGTTCCGCCCACTAGATTCTCCAGCGCCCAACAGAGGTGCTGCGGAGAAATGCGATACATGGTGGTGCAGAGACAACCGGAGTCGTCGAGGGTGATGATCGGCTTATCGGGGAACTGTTTTGCGAGGCGGTTGACGAGGTGAATTTCCGTGCCGATGGCGAAACGTGTCCCAGAGGGCGCGTCGGCCACGGCCTTGCGCAGAAACTCGGTGGAGCCAATGCCGTCGGCCTTCTGGCAGACCTCCCAGCGGCACTCGGGATGGACGATGACCTGTATGCCCGGATACGCAGCGCGGACTTTATCGACATGCTCCGGCAAGAAGCGCTGGTGGACCGAGCAGTGGCCCTTCCACAAAATGATCTTCGCCTTGCGCAGCCGCTCGACGGTTTGCCCGCCCTGCAACTGATAGGGATCCCACACAACCATCTCGTCGAGCGGAATACCCATGCGGAAACCGGTGTTGCGCCCGAGGTGCTGGTCAGGCATGAAGAGAACTTTTTCGTTGCGGGCGAATCCCCAGCGCAAAGCACCGGTGGCATTGGCCGACGTGCAGACCGCTCCGCCGCGTTCGCCGCAGAAGGCCTTGATGGCCGCCGTGGAGTTGATGTACGTGAGCGGCGTAAGGCCCTTGCCATCCTCGGTGGTGATGCCGAGGCGCCCGAGTTGCTCCCAGCAATCCTCCACCTGGTCGATGTTCGCCATGTCGGCCATGGAGCAGCCGGCGTTGAGATCGGGAAGCACGACGGACTGGTCAGCGCGGGCAAGGATGTCGGCGCTTTCAGCCATGAAGTGCACACTACAGAAGATGATGTACTCTCCACGGGCGCTCGCCGCCTGTTGCGAGAGACGATAGGAGTCTCCCTGGAAATCCGCAAAACGCACCACTTCGTCACGCTGATAGTGGTGCCCGAGGATGACGCAACGTTCGCCGAGCGCGGCCCGCGCCGCGGCAATGCGCGCATCCATGGTGTGATCCGGCAGGACGAGATAATTGTCCAGGGAGCACGAGGAATCCGAAACCACTGCAGTAGCCAAATTGTTAACTCGCCTTCAGTTCGTTCGTGGAGTCGCGAAACTTGATGCGTGATTCCACGGGAACGGGGATGTTGAAAGCTTGTGGCGGCTCCAGCCGATGCGCTATGCCTTGCGGCATCCCACCTGCGGGGTTGTTGAAGCCGACATCTACTTCATCTGTTAATGATGCACGAACAAGGGCTTCTGACGCAAATTCTAAAAAAAGCCCCTAAGCTGCTGAGCGACTAAGCTGCTGAAAAGCCTCGAAAAGGCGGCTTATCCGCCAATGTGCACCATCGTGCGCGAGGGGGGGACAAAGCCGGGTTCGCCGATGTGGTGGCGGGCTTCCTTCTGGGCGACGGCCGCCTCTATGACGGCGGCCAACTCCGCATCCGAGGCGCCGCGCAGCATGTGGGTATAGAGTTCGTGCTCGCGAACGGAAAACAGGCAGGTGCGGATTTTGCCGTCGGAGGTGAGGCGGATGCGCGAACATTGTCCGCAGAAAGGCAGCGACACGGGCGCGATCACGCCGATTTCGCCGACGCCATCCTCAAAGACATAGCGCCGCGCCGTCTCGCTGTAGCCGCGATCAATCTCGCGCAACGGCATGTAGGCCGACATGCGCTCGACGACTTCGGCAAGCGGCACCACGATCTGCGGTGTCCAGACACGATCCTCTTCCAGCGGCATGAATTCGATGAAGCGTACGGCGACGCCTTCTTCGCGCGCGAACCGCCCGAAAGAAACAATCTGGTCGTCGTTGAATCCGCGCAGGAGAACGCAGTTGACCTTGACGGGCGCGAGCCCCACGCGCCTGGCGGCGCGAATGCCGGCAAGCACGCTGTCGTATCCATTGGGCACGCGGGTGATGCGGGTAAACTCGTCGCGATCGACGGCGTCCATGCTGACGGTGATGCGGTTCAGGCCGGCGTCGACAAGCGGTTGCGCCATCTCGGCCAGCAGGTGGCCGTTGGTGGTGATGGCAAGATCGAGCTTCTCGCCGTCCACGGTGCGCAGCTTTGCCAGTTCGCGCACGAAGTCGATGACGCCGTGACGAAGCAGCGGCTCGCCGCCGGTGATGCGGACCTTGGTGATGCCGAGCGAAACAAAGACGCGCACCATGCGCAGATATTCGGCAAAAGAAAGATCGGCAAAGATGGTGCCGTCATTGCCCGTCCGGCAATAAACACAGCGATAGTTGCAGCGATCGGTGACGGAGATTCGCAGATCAACAATGGTGCGGCCGTGTTTGTCGAGTAAAGGCATGGAAGCTGCTGAGCTACTAAGCTGCTAAGTCACTGAGCTAAGACAAAAAGCAAAGACACCTTCGTCTTGCTTAGTAGCTCAGAAGCTCAGTAGCTTTAGTAGCTGAATTCGCGCAGGATAAGGAGGGAAGAGCGCACGGACATCGCGCGCACGCCGTTTCCTTTCCAAGCACGGGAGGCGCGGAAGTTTCCCGCCGCACCCTCAGCCGGTTGCGCTTCACGCGCCGGAACCGGCATCGCCGCCGCAGCCAGGGATTCCACAGGCCACGGAGGTCGGAAACATTTGCCTATTATACGGGTGAGATGCGCGACGCGGCATAAAGTCGCACTCTAAAAAAATTCCAGCGGCGTGAGCGACTCGCCGCTGGTTTTCTACAGGAAATGGCCGGGCGCAGACGGCCCGGCCCGGGGGAATGACTCCGCAAGAATCAGTCCTGCTTTTCTTGCGTTTTGATTTCGTTTCGAATCTGGTTCTGCGTGTTGCCTTCGGCGGCCAGCATTTCGCGATGTGTGGTCTTTACCTGCTCGCGGGCCTTGTTGGCATCCACGCCCTCGGCCCGTAGCGCTTTCTCCAGGGACTTGCCGGACTTCATGTGGTCGAGGACCTTGCCGGTATCCACGCCCATGTTTTTGCTGGCGAGCACGGCTTTGCCGAACTCTCCAAAGCTGCGCTGGTTGCTGTTCTGATACATCTTCTGGAGCTGCTCTCCGGAGTAGCCGGACTTCTGCTGCAACATGCCCCACGCCTGCGTCTGCTTGGCCTGGTCATTGAGCGGTCCCTGGTGGATCCGCTTCTGGTCGCGCTTCTGATCGCGGGTCAGGTCCTGATCCCGCGTCATGTCCCGGTCGCGAGTCATGTCGCGATCACGCGTTTGGTCGCGCGTTGTGTCACCCATGCCTCGCTGGCTCTGCTGCCCCACGCCGGAACTCTGTCCGCGCCCCGAGGTGCTGCTTTGACCACGGCCTCCGCGTCCCTGCCCAAAAGCGAAGAACGAAGTGACCAGTACGAAAGCGATTAGCGTCTTCACTCTCATGGATATCTCCTTTGATCAATTTCCCCCACGAACCCAGCCTTGATGCCCTATGACGGATAGAACACGACACCAAGGTGTTGGTTACGGAGAATTTCGCTTGTCACGGTGAAGTGTGATAACAGGCCGGGGAGGCCACATGCGGGCGAAGGCAAAAAAAGAACGGGTCCGATGATCCGGACCCGTCGTAACACCCATATACGGAGAACAGGAGGTTATCCTCATTGGAGGAAACACGGCCTCCCGTAGATTGTTGCGCGAGTGGCACGGAAGCGCAGGTCGAAACGAAAGCGCTACATGCCCTCGTAATTTGGACCGCCGCCGCCCTCTGGCGGAACCCATGTGATGATCTGGTACGGGTCCATGATGTCGCAGGTTTTGCAGTGGACGCAGTTCGACGGATTCAGGTGCAGCTCCTTCGCGCCCGGATGCTCCGCACTCTCCTGCATCTCATAGACGTTTGCCGGGCAGAAGAACTGGCACGGGTTGCCGAATTCCTTCCCGCAGCGCGTGTTGCAGATGTTGATGTCTTCAATAACGAGATGCGACGGCTGGTCCTCTTCGTGCTTGGTGCCGGAAAAATAGAGATCCGTCAATTTATCGAAAGTCAGTTTGCCGTCGCCCTTGGCCCAGCCGAGGAACTGGTCGCGTCCGCTGCCCCAGCCCATCGCATCGATGAGATGCCTCATGCGCATGTGGCCGGCGTGGGCCTTCATGTCCCACAGACCGCCGCCGGTGGCCTGGCCGAGTCCGGCAAAAATCATGCCCTGGAGCATGCCGCCCTCGAAGCCCTGATGGAAGTTGCGCACCGGGTAGAGTTCTTTCCTGATCCAGCTCGCATCCACCTTTTCCTTGCAGTGGCCGAGTTGCGCGGCGGAAAAATTGCCGGCGACAAGCGCCTCGAACGCAGTTTCAGCGGCCAGCATGCCGCTCTTCTGCGCGAGGTGAATTCCCTTCAGCCGTTGCGAGTTGAGGAAGCTGGCCGAGTCGCCAATGATCATCCATCCATCGCCCGCGAGCGGCGGCATGGAGAGCCATCCGCCGTAAGGCAGTGACTTGGCGCCGTAGCGAATCATCTTGCCGCCTTCGAGCAGTCGCCGCACAAACGGATGCTGCTTGAAGGCCTGAAGTACGTGCTGCGGATCGGTGCGCGGGTCCTGGTAGTCGAGCCCGGTGACGAAGCCGAGCGAAATGGTGTTGTTCTTGCCGCCGTAAATCCACGCGCCGCCGTACTCCTTGGACGTGAGCGGATAACCGGCGGTGTAGATGACTTCGCCTTCCGCGATGCGGCCCGGCGGAATCTCCCACAACTCCTTGACGCCGACGCCGTAGGTCTGCGGGTTACGATCCTTGTCGAGTTCGAAGCGAGTGACGAGTTGCTTGGTGAGCGAACCGCGCGCACCTTCGGCAAGAATGGTGATCTTCGACTTGAGGTCGTAGCCGGGTTCGAAGTTTGCCTTCTGCTCGCCTTGTTTGTCGACACCCTTGTCGTCGGTGCGAACGCCGGCGACCTTGCCGTCCTCAATCAGCAATTCGCTGCCGGCAAATCCGGTGAAGACCGTAAAGCCGGTCTCCTCGACCTTGCCGCCCATCCACTTGACGAAGCGATTGAGCGAGATGACGTAGTTGCCATGATCGCGTAGCGGCGGCGGCGTGATGGGGGCTTTGAACTTCGACTTCTTCGTCAGGAAGTAAACGCCCTCGCGCGAGACTTCAGCCTCGATGGGCGCTTCGCTCTTCCACTCGGGAAGCAGTTCGTTCATCGCCCGTGGATCAAGCAGCGCACCGGAGAGCGAGTGCGCACCGACTTCGCGCGCCTTCTCCAGCACGTAGATGTTTTCCTTGGAGATAGGCGCGTCGGGATGCGCGGTGTTGTGCTCGTCGATGAGTTGCGAAAGACGGAGCGCACAGGCCATGCCGGCGGGGCCTCCGCCGACAATGACCACGTCGGCTTCCATCACCGGATGGTCGACGCCAGGAATCGGTTTGCGAAAAAAGATCATAAGACAGTTTCGAGTTTCAAGTTTCGAGTTAAAAACCTTACCGCGGATGTACGCGGATCCAACAGGATCAATCTATCTTCGGTTCGATGCTCGCCGCCTGCAACAACTTTTGCAGCATTTCCAACCCTCCGGGCCACGGGCCGAATCCGGCGTCGGTGTTGATGTGTCCGTGCGGACCGATCTCGACCAGCTTTGCGTTCCAGGCGTTGGCAAGAAACTTGGCGCGACGGATGCGGCAATAGAAATCGTTGCTGCTGGCCACGACGGTCGCCGGAAACGGCAACGGAGCGAGTGGAATCGGCGCGAAGCCCTCGGCCTCGGGCGGAAAACCTTCCATCTCGGTATCCGACGGCGCCACCAGCATCGCTCCGGCAATCCTGCGCGGATAACGAGCGGCCCAGTGCGGAATTACCGTGGTGCCGCAACTGTGCCCCACGAGAAAGACGTTGCCATGGTGCCGCTGCACCGCCGCCTCAATGGTTTCTACCCACTCAGAGCACACGGCATGATCGAAGTCGCGCTGCTCAACGCGTTCGCAGTTGGCAATCTGCGGCTGCCACAGCGTCTGCCAATGTTGCGGCCCGGAGTTGTGCAGGCCAGGAAGAAGTAAGACGACGGGAGGTTTCATAAAATTACTGGTTTCGGACGTTTCGGAAGTTTCGGACGTTCCACTGCCGGAGACTTCGATGGCAACACCTCCAAAACTTCATTTTGTTAATTACTGCTTCGCATGTTCGTCTTGCTCTTCCCAGTCAGCGAATTCATCAGCCGATTGAGCAGAAACAGCACTTCGCCACAATCCCTCAGGAGATCCGCACCTGAATTGCGAGTCAAGAACTCAAGCTCTATCGCGACTTCCGCCTGCGTCTGCAACTCGAGAAGCGAGCCTCGTGCATGACCGAGGAACTGGACAAACTCGCCGGGCGTCGTGCGCCCCTGACCTTCGGCGATGTTGGACGCAACCGAAATCCCGGCACGCCTCATCTGCGAGGTGAGCCCATACAACTCAGACTTCGGAAACGGCTCGGTCGCTCTGTACACACTGACCGCCAGTGTCTTGGCCCGCTGCCACACGATCAAATCGCGATACGAACTTCCCACTCGACCCTCCGAAACCTTCGGCGTTCCAACTTCCGAAACATCCGAAACTTCCGAAACCTCCGAAACCTGCTTTTTACGCCCCTGCCTTCGCCTTCTTCGCTTCCTCGATGAGTGGCGGGACGATGTCGAAGAGGTTTCCGACGACGGCGATATCCGCGATTTCGAAGATGGGCGCTTCCGCATCCTTATTAATGGCGACGATGGAGCGCGAACCTTTCATGCCGACGATGTGCTGGATGGCGCCGCTGATGCCGAGCGCGAGGTAGAGTTTGGGCGCGACCGTCTGGCCCGACGAGCCGACCTGGCGCTCCATGGGCAGCCAGCCCGAATCGCAGATGGGACGCGACGCAGCGATTTCGCCGCCGAGCGCATCGGCCAGTTGCTGCGCCATGGCGATGTTCTTCTGTTCCTTGATGCCGCGCCCGACGGAGACGATGATTTCGGCCTGCGTGAGGTCGACGGCCTGCTTCGCTTCCTTGAAAGGCTCTTCGGGCGAGGTGCGCGCATCGGCGACTTCCGCGCTGACGGTTTCCACCGGAGCGGCGCTTGCGCCCTCCTGCACCTGGTCGCCGCGGAAGGCGCCGTTCTGGAAGGTGGCGAACCACGGGCCCTTGCCGGTGAAGGAAACGTCAGCGGCGAACTTGCCCTGGAACATCTGGCGCGTAAAGAGCAGACGTCCGCCCTCGTACTTGTAGCCGATGCAGTCGGGGATGACGGTGCTCCCGAGCGAGGCGGCCAGCTTGGGGCAGAAGTCGCGCACCTGGTAGGTGTGCGGCATCAGCACGAGTTTGGGCTGGCGTTGCGCGATGAACTGCTTGAGCGCCGAGGCGAAACCGTCCGGCGTGTAGGCCGCGAGTTTCGGGGACTCCAGGGCGTAGACCTTGGCGACACTCTTCGCCGCGACTTCCGCCGCGATGCCGGCGATGCCGTTGCCGACGACCGCCGCTTCGATGGTCCAACCGGTTTGCGCCGCGATGGCTTGTGCGCCGGTGATGGTCTCCCACGAGACGCGGTTCAACTTGCCTTCACGCTGTTCGACGACTACCAGGATTGTTTCTGCCATTTCGATATCTCTTCCTTGTGAACTCAAATGCCGCGGCACACTTCCGCCGCGCGATTAAAACTTTTCTTCAGGCCGGCTTACGCTCGCTTGCGAATGACGTAACCCATGATGTTGAGCGCGAGGCCAACCACGCCGAGCACGCCGCCGATCCAGGCCATGATCTCGCTCTTGTTGAATCGCCTCGCCGCCGGTTCAAAGAACAGCACCAGCAGCATGAACATCCAGCACATCCAGCCGACCACAATCAGCGTGGTTCCGTTTTCACTTCGCTCGGCCGGATCATTCCCTGGCTCGACTTGAGGACTGGACATAACCGCCTCCTTGCGACTACTTCACCGTCAACGGAGCTTCCACGCTTCCCATGCGTCCCGTCTGGTTTTCACGCACGAGGAAACGCACACGATATTCGCCCGGTTCCAGGTCCAGCCAGTTGTGATAGGTAATGCCCTGCGAACGAATCATCGCGACGGCCTCCGGCTTCAACTGGTTGGTGATGGTCCGGCCCGACTGCGCCGCCACCGTGGTATCGAGCTTGCGCGCCACAGCAATTATGTCGAGGTTGAGCGCGCTGGAGTCGGCCGGAAGAATGTTTCCCTGCGGCAGCACGCGCAATTCGAAATTGACGCGCCGCTTGCCACCCGCCGCGCTCACTTCCGTCCAGCGGCCGGTCAGCGGCAGGCTGGTGTAGTCGAAGGGCGAACGCGCACCGAGTTGCAGGTCGGCCTTGCGGCTGGCTTCGGGATCATAAGCCGCGGGCGTGTAGTAGTAGCCGTTGCGCGCGTGCACTTTGCCGTCGGCGTCCTTCAACTTCACCTTCAGCTTGTGCCATCCCTTCGGGGTCGACTGCGACACGTAGTAGCCGAGCATGTAATACGACTGCGACTCTTCCGCCGCGTCCTGAAACGCCTTGGCATTGTCGTTGATGTCGAAGTAGGCGCGGCCTCCGGTGCTTTCGGCAAAGGTGCGGAAGGTATCGATCTTGTAGCCGTTTTCGCGGTAATTGCCGGAAGGATCGACTCCGGCGGCGCGATCGTAATTGGTATACGACGCGTCAGCGCCCGGATTACCGATCTGCAATCCCTTGACGTCGACCGGGTAAACGATCACGTTGGCGTCCGCCAGCACCTTCAGCGTGCGCTCGTAGAGATCGGAGAGATAGGAGTCCCGCATGCGCGTGGGATCCATGGGGTTGGGGAAACTCGCCGACGCCCAGATCATCGCCTTGCGTCCGGGATAACCCGCCAGACCCTGCGCAATCTGCTGGAACATTTGCAGCGTCAACTCAATGCGTCGCTGAAGAACAAATTCGTTCGCGGCATCCTCGCCCTTTAGATAAAGCTGTAGCGAGCGCGTCACGAAATTGAGCATCTGCTGGCCACTATCCGGCGGCGCGGGCGTATCGCTTGCCAGCGATGGCGACGTGGGCGCGGGAAATCCCGCATCCATGGAGGTAACGGCCGGTTCACCGCGATTGTTCATCGGCTGCTGGCTGCGCGGATCGGCCCCGACTTCCTGCACGGCGTTGTAGCGGTTGTTCTCGCCGCTCACCTTTTGCAACGCGGTCAGCAAAAGATTGGTGTCGCCGGTGAAGTCCTGGATGATGCGCACGCCCTTGGAACTCATCACCACCATGCCGATGAGCTGGTTGGGAACTACATTGCGCGAAAGGAACTTGATGACTTCCTTGCGGCTGGCTTCCTGGTATCCGAACGGCGTGTTGACGGCGTCGACGACGATCAGCACCATCGAGCGCGGGATATTGTCGGAATCGAGATTGGAAAACTCGCCGGGCGTGGCGGCCTTGTGGACGCGCTTTACCTGCGTATCGACGGCTTCAAAGACCTGCACCGGGCGTGCCTTGCCGTCTTCCTCAACGATGAAGTTTTCTGCCTTCAGGCCGCGCACCGGCTTGCCCTTGTCGAGCACGCTGGTGGGAACCAGCACCAGTTGCGAAGTGGCGCGAACGGTCTGCCCGCTGGCAGGCACAGGAGCGGCACTCTGCTGCGCACTGCCCATCACCGGGGCGGTGAGTACCAGGGCAGCGCAGACCAGACCAGCCATTCTGTGCTTTTGGTATTGCATTCGCGAGCCCTCCCGGGCTTTCCACTGCGCCTGTTGGCGGCGGACTCGCGAAGCGCCTAACTGTTGGCGTGCCTCATTCGCGTTCCCACTGCCAGCAGGATCACTCCCAGCGCTCCCATGACACTGGCGGTAATCTTCATTAAATCCGTGCCGTCACGAAGCGACTGAAAGAAAAAAACTCCGAACATTCCCGACATCGCCAGTACTGCCCAACCGCACACCAGTGCGATGGACCCCTTCCGCAGACCGTCAATCCGCGCGTCCTGCCGCTGCACATCCACACCCATGGCACCCTCCTTGGAGGATTGGATGCGGATTCCGGCGGCGCCGTTTGCCATGGACGCCGGAAATCGCGCCGGACGCTGGTTTACAGCACGCGCACTTCGTTGCGCAGCTTGTCCACCAGCTTCTTCGCCACTTCCGCGGGCGAGCCTTCGAGATACTCCGTCTTCTTCGTCTTCTGCGGGACGTAGAGTTTCTCGACCTTCTGGAGGTTTTCGCCCATGGCCGCGGATACATCGTCCCACGATACTTTGCGCATGGGCTTATTTTTCGCCTGCTTGATGCCGATCAGCGTGGCATAACGCAGCTTGTTGATGCCCGACTGAATGGTCAGCACGGCCGGCAGCGGCATCTCGACGAACTGGAAGAACCCGGCCTCAAGCTCGCGCTTCACGCGGATGCCCGAATCCTTCTTCTCAATCTGCATGATGATGGTGGCGTGCGGCCACCCCATCAGTTCGGCCAGCAGGACGCCGGTCTGCGCGTAACCGTAGTCGTCCGACTGAAGACCGGTAAAGATCAGGTCAAACGCATCTTCTTTAATAGCAGCGGCAAAGGCGCGCGCCACGTTGAAGGCGTCCAGCCCGACAAAGCGGTCGTCTTCGAGGTGAATGGCCCGGTCAGCGCCCTTGGCCAGCGCCTCGCGCAACACCTGCTGCGCCCGCGCCGGACCGGCGGTGATGACGACGACCTCGCCGCCATGCTTTTCCTTCTGCCGCAACGCCTCTTCCAGCGCGTAGGCATCCGGCTCGTTGACTTCATAGGAAACGTCTTCGCGGATCCACGTGCCGCCCTCGTTCAACTTGAGAGGAGCGTCCTTCTGCGGAACCTGCTTCATGCAAACCAGGATCTTCACCCAACACCTCGCGACCGGCCCATTGGGCCGAAGCATGAGTTCAAAACTCAAAAATGAAATCGGGAGCCGTCACTCGACGGCGAATTACCCCAGGGCCTGTCAGCAACCACGCACGCGGTTGCAGGACCGAAGAGTATAAACGAGGTCACAGGGCGAAGGGAAATGATGGGAAGGGGACAGGTACTTTCCTAAGTTCAATTTCCTCAGAGCGGGGGCGTGAAGTGAAGAATGCTCTTGACCTCGGGTCTTAGGCGCTGTGAACCAACTAGGGCCTTGGCCGTTCGTTGCCAGTTACTCCAAGTGTGTACACTTACCCGGTATGACGGCTCTTTTGTGTTCGGCTACCGATGATGGTTTCGTGATTGGTGCAGATGGGATGCGCCAGAGAACTGACGGAAGCGTTCGGTTGGACGCTCAAAAAGTATTTCCGTTACAAACGGATGGTGTGGATCTGGCGTGTGGCTGGGCTGGTATAGTCGGGAACGATCTGGTGGAGTTTGCAGCAGTAACCAAGAAAGCCTTCGGTATAACGGCCACGCAGTCAAAACACCCCTGCGACTACATTGAGAACCTCGTAGAGACAGTACATCGCTCTATCCCCGGGAATTTCTGGCCCGTATTCCACCCTACCGGAAAGGAACTAACGCTTGTCATTTTCGCCGGATACTTCAAAGGTGAACCGATCCTATCGAAGTTCCAACTAGCAGCCTCTATGGGGCGGCCTGAGCATCTGGAGGGATGCCGCGGGGTTGTGCCGGTTACGGGATCAGAGACAGTCTTTCAGGAATTCAAGCCACGAGCCTACAAGATAAAGTCCCTCGAGCACTCCCGAGAATTTGTAGAGGATTACATTCGAGAGTGCAGCGAGAGAAGGGGAATTGAGCCTGATTGTGCTGGGATCGGCGGTCACATCCACATCGCGCAAATCACGCCAGACGGATTCTCCTGGCTGATTGAGCCGAAGACGGGGGAGTGAAATGACTCCTTCCCACCATCCTGCGAATAAAAACACCGCGCTGGTTGCATAGTTTTTTGCGTGACCTAGCAATGCTAAAGGCGTACCGTTCTCCCCGGCGTAAGTACCGGGATTGCCGTACGCCTTTAGTTTTCGGGAATCTCAGCGTCTAGAGGAAGGGAATATGGTGGACAGAACGGGCATGGCTGATAAGACGGGCCGTTTTCTCGATGTTCTCTCTTGTCTGGTTCAAGAGTATCTAGCAGCTCATTATGCCTTGAAAAATTCAGGTAACGAGAAGTGGGCTGTTCTGCTAAGCGATGCTCGCAAAGCTCCCACCATTCGCAAGGATGCCGCAAAAGTGATTACTGAAGCACTCGCATCCACTCAACGTGGGGAACCAATTGCCGCCATCTTGCCCACTTTGACGGAAGAAATTGTAGATATAATTCCAATCTTGCGTGCTCAGAGAGATCGGGGACAATCGACCGGGAACTAAACATGGCTTTCATCTTTCTTTTTGTAGTGATGGTTGGTGGGGCGCTCATTTGGGCTTTCTTAAAGACCCGATCAAAAGCGAGAAAGGAAGGAGCCTGGCTGGGTGTTGCAGGCGCGAAAGCCGCCTTCCTCTGGAATCACGCCGACAAGCGTCAGCGCCTTCTGATGCTATCCGCTATCGGCATTCTCGAAGATAACAGCGACCTCGCTGAAAAAAACTGGCCGGGACTCCCCGGAATGGTTGCGATATCGCTGTGCAAAACACTTGAAGAGATACGGAAAGAACCGCCCAGCGGCTAGGGCTCGTTTTGTCCGTTAAAGAGGAGGGGAAAGAAGGCGTGTAAGCGCCTTGGTTGCAGCATCCGCAGACGAGTTGCGAATCCCGTCCGACCACTCAAAACGAGCCCTATCGCCGTCCGCAACCACTCTCAATGAGTCCTTATCAGTGCCAACCGAACACTGGATGGTCTTGGAATCTCTGCGATATGCAAGCACCAACCGTCGGCGATTGTAGACAACCTCCTGTCTTTCCGACTCTCCGACTTGCTCCAGACGGCGCATTTGCAACAATCCAGGCGTCTTCGCGTTTATCGCTTCTACTGCCATTTTGACGGCAGACAGTAGATCGTCCCAAAGACCGTCACCTTCCGCGTCAATCAATTGCCGTTCCTGTACAGCCCTCTCCCGATCCAGGCGGTCGAGTGCCGCAACTAACCGGAACTGCTCTGCTACATTATCAAACTCGTTCATACGATCTCCCATGTTTGGGCTGAAAAAGGCCCTCTACTATATACGTGCGTCTGGAGGGCAAAAAGGGTACTGCCGAACTAACTTTATTTTTGGTGGAGGCAATCTGCTCGCCAAACGGGGATGGGGGCGCTGGCAGATTAGGACAGTACCAAGAGGGAAATGAGAATCTACGAAAACGTGACCCAACGAGCCATTCGACGTAAGGGAAGGTAGGCATCCCGAGTACGCAAAATGGGACAACCCACATGAAATAATACTTACTGAGCGAGGGCGGGGCGTCTTACCGGCGGCGTACGCCGGTTGAATAGTTTCCCCCCGCCAGCCTCGCCCCGGTTACTCGGCCCAGCGGCGCCGAATCGCCTTGCAGCTTACGGCCTGGTAGATCGCCGCCAGTCCTACCAGCAGGTACACCACCGAGTTGATCGCCGAGTGGCTGCGGTTGCGACATGTGCCCACCGCGAGATCCGTCAGCAGTCCATGACTCGGGTATGATTCATGGTGATTTATCTTGGAGCGTTTGAATGGCCTTTCCCGGTGCGAAGCGTCTTAAGGCACTCTTGCTGCGCCCTGAGTTCTCTTACCGTCTCTATCTATAGATGAAGTTCGGCGCCGGGAGCCTCACGGAGAAACCCGCCGCGATGGCGATGAATGGCGCGCTGAAGAATCGCGCCGCGTGGGAGGCCGCCGACGCCATGGGCCGCCGGATGCATCTTCCGCTGCATCGCGATCCGGCGTAGAACTGGGACCATCTCGCGGCGGTCTCCGCGATTCTAGCCAACACCGCGCCGGACGCTCGCATTCTCGATGCCGGGGCGGAGCTCTATAGCAACGTGCTGCCCGCGCTACGGCGCACCAATCAGAATTTTTTCGAAGGCGGAAATTCTCGACGTGCTGGAAGCCGCACGGCACGCAGGCTTCGCGCCGACGGGCGACATCGATCTGGAGTGCGCGGAGAAGCCCGTCCGCTGGGAAAAGTATGGACTGGAATATACGTTCCTGTTGTTCACGCGAGAAAAAGCTCATAGACACATTCGCGGTTTCCACCACGATTCGCTTCGACTCGCCCTCACTTTGACCCGAGTCCTGCCGAGCGCACCATCGCCGTGGAGAGCCGCGCCAGCGAGTCCTCGGCCTCCTTCATCGATTTCCGGCAGGCAGCGAACTGTGCGCGATGCGCGGCCGAGGCGTCGCTCGTGGAGAAGCCGTGCAGCGTGACGATTTCGGCATCGAGCGCGCCCAGCTTGAGCCGCAGATCGTGCCATTGGGCGTCGATCTCGGCCTGCGGAAAGTACGTGCGCAGCTTCAACTTCAGCACCTCTTCCGACTGGTCCCACTCATCCTGCAAGACGTTGTAGTGGTCGATGGTTTCGTTGAGCTGGCGGCGGTCGAAGCCCCGTTCGTGCGCGGCGACGACCGAGGCGCTGGCCGTGATCAGGCGTCCCACGGCGCGCACGAGGTCCTCGACGGCGGCGTTGGAGAGTTCCAGCCGCTTGCTGAGCGTGGCCTGCTGGACGAGGAATTTTTGCTGCGAGATCCAGTACTGGTTCTGAATGTAGTTGGAGATAAAGAAGACGGCGAGTCCACCCAGAACCGTGACTACGACGGGCTGGTTGACGGCCTGCCAGAGCTTTCTGCCAGAAGAACTCTTTTCCTCGTCTTTGGGCGCATCCGTCATGAGCGCACCTCATCACCGGCATCTGTCTCCGAGGGGAGACATGGAAACTGTGCGCGGAAAAATCTGCGGCGAGAAGCTCTACTTCATCTTCTTCCTGGGGTCCTTCTTTTTGGCGCCTCCGCCGACTCTGCCGAGGCGCGTTCCCTTCCCCTTCGGTCCTTTTGCGCAGGGCATAGTTGCCTCCCACGGGCGAAGCGTAGTGCGACGACATGGTGCCGGCAAGCATAATCCACCACTAACGCGCCACAAATTCCCAAACTCTGCCGCGGTGGCGGTGCAGTTGTCCCGGCTATAAGTTTCCCTGATACGCCTCATAAATCCTTTGAATTTGTTTACGTCCTCGGCTGGCGGATAGGCTAGGGGTGGCAGCGATTTTTCCCGCATCGCTTTACCGCCACCACCTACAGCCGAGGAGATTCATGTCGACAGAACTGCGTAACTTTTTGGCGCTCTCCTATGACGAGTTGGAAGAGCTGAACCTGAACGCAAAGGAACAGCGTTTGAAGCGCGTTCCCTTCCACAAGATCCAGGAAGAACGGCTCAAGTACCTGGCCGACGAGAAGCGCATCAAGGCAGTCACCGTGCTTTTCAGCGACCTTGAAGGCCGTCTGCACATGCTCGACTACGACAAGAAGTTCCTCGTAAAGAGCTATGACAACCTGACCTTTGACGGCTCCTCGATCCGCGGCTTTACCGCGCAGCGCGAGAGCGACCTTCGCCTCGGCATCGACTGGAGCGCCTTCTATTGGGCGCCCGCCGACGTCTTCGGTTCCGGCAAGGTGCTGGTCTTCGGCGACGTCATCGACAAGGGTGGTACGCCCTACACCGGCGACATCCGCGGCATGCTCAAGGGCTATGCCGATGAGCTCCACGCCAAGCAGGGTTACACGCTTAACGCGGCCAACGAAATCGAGGGCTTCCTCTTCCAGGGCTCCGACGCCGAGCGCCGCTACCACGAGACCGGCAAGTTCGAGTACGTCAACACCGGCGGCTACTATCACTCGCTGCCCGGCGATCCGCTGCGCACGTTCATCGACACCACGGCGGAAGTGCAACGCGCCATGGGCTTCCAGAACGAGAAGGACCATCCGGAAGTTGCGCCTTCGCAGTTCGAAATCAACTACGGGTATTCTGAAGTTGTCGCCGCCGCCGACCACATCCAGCTCTACAAGCTGATTTGCCGCCAGGTGGCCACGCGCATGGGATTGACCGCATCGTTCCTGCCCAAGCCGGTTGTCGGCGTCAACGGAAACGGAATGCACACCAACGTTTCCGTCAGCAAGAACGGCAAGAACCTCTTCTGGGATCCCAAGGGCGAAGAGAACATGAGCAAGTTCGCCTGGTCGTTCGTCGATCGCATTCTGACGCACGCCAACGACATCTGCCTGCTGCTCAACGCCAGCGTCAACGCCTATCGCCGCCTCGATCCGCACTTTGAAGCGCCGAACCAGATCAAGGCTTCGGCCGTTGACCGCGGCTCCATGGTGCGCATCCCCATCGGCAACGAAAAGAGCGCACGCGTGGAAGTTCGCTCGGTCGGTCCCGACGCCAACCCCTACATGGTCATGCTCTCGGTCTTCAAGTCCGGCCTCGACGGCCAGACGGCAAAGATCAAGAACCTGCGCCAGGCCGAGCGCTACCTGCCGGACAACATCTACATCGCGCTGGAGAATTTCCGTTCCGCCGACTGGACAACGACCCTGCTGGGCGAGGACGTGAAAGGCCGCTACGCCGACCTGAAGCAAGCCTCGGCCGACCGTTGCGCCCGCCTGCTCGGCACCTTCGTCAAGGCGCCGGAAGTGCAATATCACCACGACGTCTACAACCAATACCTCTGGAACCAGTTCTAGACTGAATACTCCGCAAGCGCCCTGACCGATGGTCAGGGCGTTTTGCTTTGCACAGAGTGAAACTTCACTCCGCTACTATTTCCCCCAACCCGTGTTTGGATATCCGGGGGGAGTCGTTAGCTTCATCGCGCCTGCCCGCGCAACGGCACCCCCCTACTGGATCGCTCCGATGACCGCACAATCGCGCCTGAAGTCACACTATTGCTGTCTGCAATGGTTATGGATGCTCCTGCCCACGCTCGTTTTGCTTTGCAGCTCCAGGCCCCTCTTCGCGCAAAAACCGTCCACCATCTTCGTCGATGTCAACGTGGTCAACGTCTTTGCCACCGTGCGCGACAAGCACGACCACATCATCAACAATCTGACGAAGGAAGAACTCCGCAACCAGTACAGCCTCGGTTTTACGCCCAGCACCGTGGATAACGCCACCGGCTATCACAAGATCTCCCTAACGGTGAAGAAAAAGGGACTTATCGTCCAGACCCGCGACGGCTACTACGGGAAGCAGTAACCTTACATTTGCACTTGTCGATTTATTAATGCTTGGGTGGCCCATGCAAGCTTCCTTTGCTTGCGTGGGAAGCAATGTTGTCCATCTCGACTCTCGCCCCCCTCCCCGCCCCGGTTACCTTCGATACAGAATTCAGCGGAAAATCATTCGCCATTCCCCTGCCTCTCGACGAAAATGATTGCAGGAATCCCAGGTGTGACACGCCTAGCGCGTGGCTGTTAGACAACGTCATAGTCGGTAACGTTTTGGATGTTATAAAACCTCGGCGATTGACCGAGGGTGCATCATTTCCACCGGAAATGATGATGAGAGAATGAGTAATTCGCAGCGAGAAGTGCAGCATGGGTTCCCATGCCACTTTGATAGCTGCGACGGCAGTTCTCTTCTTCCGCGACGTTCCCGACACTAAGCCGGCTCACGATGAATTTGGAAGCTCAACTTGCCCACACCAGCATCAGGCTGCATCCGCGCGTGCCCGTGGATGTGTCTGTCCGCGTCTTTCCGCCCCATGGACAAGCCGTGCTCGGACGCGCCGAGGATATCGGATGCGGCGGCATCGCCGTCTATGTCCCCGCCGACTGTGCCGTAGGCGACGCCATCCAGCTTTCGTTCGAACTGCCGCACTCGCGCGTCCGCTTTGGCGTGAAAGGCGAAATCCGCAACCGCAACGGCTTCCGCTATGGCATCTCGTTCGATAGCCTCACCCCCGACGAATATGCCGAGATCGAACGCGTCGTCCGCATCATCGCCATTACGCACCACGACCGGTGAACGAGGAGAAGAGGCATCTGCTTCTACTGTTCTGGAAAGCGTTCACGCACGGACTGCAATTCAACGGCGACCGTATCGTTCGCGAGACTGTACTCCAGCATTCTCCATACTCCAAAGTCTGGGAAAGCTTTTCTGTCCCGCCAGGAACCGGCGACGACCCATGTTGCGCCCTTGCTTTGCCGGACGAGGTCGTCGAGAATCTCGCTGACCCGCACTTTTGAGACTGCCATTGGTCCGACCGTGTCATTCCTATCTCGCGTGGGAAAAGTGCCCGCGAAGCCGGTAATCCGAGGATTGAGATCAAGTTGAATCCTCATCCTTAAAGCGTTCTCCGCCGAGGCCAGCCACGTTCGAGAGAGATCAAATTCCGGGACCTCGTGATTCAGCAGGACATTCGTCCCGCTCCCCTTGTTGTTGCGCAGGTTAACCGTAACGATCCCGCCGTGCTCGGACACCGCATACGCACAACACTTGCGGAAGATCCGATTGATGAGCGTTTCGACACTCGTATTGCGCTCATGCACAGCAACCGGGATTCGCAGTGCTCTCGCGTTCAGGTATGGAAGGGCGAAACAGGTGTGCGTCTGGCGGCCCAATTCGACCAGCGTGGTAACCGCGTCCTTTCCCGCAGAATCAAAGGAAGCAACTACCTGCTTCAGCGGCGATTGGAGCCTGCAACCAGGTTGGCCGGCATAGCAGTATGTTGAAGACAATAGGAAAAGAATTGCTGTGATGATCGTATTTCGCATGGCGCCTTTATCAACCTCGGTGGCCATGCAAGCTTCTTCTGCTTGCATGCGAGATGAGACGACAACACCGCGTCACTCAATTTTGACATTCGGAACCCGAAGTTAAAAGGTGTTTGCCGGTCGCCGACGGATCTCGCCGGTTGGCAGACTGAGCAGTTTTGAACAGACGCCTCAAACGCTGCTTGCTAACTTTTTCTCTCCCCCAGGTTATGTCATTTCACTGTCCCAAGCAGAATTGACGTTCTGTTGGAAGGACTTCGCTAAAGGAGATTCGATATGGATCATCGTCGGAAGTACCCGTGGTCGTGTTTGTTGGCAGTCGTCGCGCTTCTCTTCGTGGCCTCGTTCCAACCAGTATTCGCTCAGACCGCGCCATCACTCGGTGCGGCATCGACCTTCTCGGTCCTGGGTCGCACGAATGTAACCTGTACCGCTCCCGGCGTGATCACCGGGGACGTCGGCGTATACCCCGGCACATTCACCAATACCACTGGCTGCGTAATTGCAGGTAGTATTCCTCCTGCAACCAACGCGGCCGCAAACCTGGCGCTCACTTCCTTCCTCAACGCGTATGACGCACTCCAACTCACTCCGTGTACCCGGACAATCTTTGACGCTGCCTTCACGGGCAACGTGCCGGCGCTGGGGCCGCTCCCGCCGGGTGTCTACTGTTTCCCCGCGGCCGTTACGTTTACGAACACAACACTTACGCTTGACGGGTCCACGAATCCGAACGGCATTTGGATTTTCAAAGTTGGAGCAGCCCTCACCGGCAGTGGCTTCCAGGTGGTCACCATCAATGGCGCGAACCCATGTAACGTGTTTTGGGCTATCGGTGGCGCTGTGACATTGTCAACTTCGACGCTGCCGCCGGTATTCGAAGGAAACATTCTCGCTGGCGCCCCAGTTGGAGGAAGCGTCACCATTACCGGGGGAAGCGTGGTCGGGCGTGTTCTGGCGAACGTCGCCGTGACCATGACCGGCACCAACATCCACGGCACCTGCGCAGTCGCGGCCCAGACAAACGGAAACTGCAACGCGAATTGCAATTGTAAACACCATCACAACATGGACAAGGACAAGGATTGCGATAAGAACAAGAACTGCGATAAAGATAAAGACAAAGACCGAGATAGAGATAGAGACAAGAATAAGGACAAGGATAAGGACCACAAGGGCCACAGTCACTAGACGGAAACCGCCGGTTGCCTTGGGGACGCGGCCCACTGTCGCGTCTCCGGGTACCCGGGACCGTTAGAAACGATTTACGCCATCCAAGCCTCTTTTGCCTGTATCGGAAATAAGCTGGGTAGTCCATGTAAGCCTCGTTTGCTTGCATGGAAATGCAGCGACAACTCCGCACCACTCATTCTTGAAACTCGAAACCTGTCTTCCGGATGCCACATCGTGCGGATCGCGAAGGGTGGAATCACGCCGATGATCGCGCGGCATAGGAATCACAGTAATAGCTGAGTTTCAGTATTGCGAAGAGGAATATCACGCCCACGTTATCGCCCAGAAGAAGGGCGCGAACGTGGGGCACCCGGCGGGGTTATAGGCGATTAGTTTCTAGTTCTTGCTGCCACCGCGCGAAGTCGGCGTGGATAGTTTTCAATGATTCAATCGCATGCGTGCGTCCAGTGCCCAAGAGCTTTCCAAAGTTCAAATCCACGTTAGTTATACGAGAAAATGATTCAATCATGCCGCATGCAACCGTTCTCGGTTCCGTCTGTTTATCGGTAAGCCACCTGTGTTTTCCCCTTAACTCGCGCACGAGTGATACGAGTTCTCGCCAGCATGGAACGCGGTACATGATTTCACGGTGATGATTGTAGTAGTAGTCAAAATCGGGAAAATCTAAAGTGTGAATTACCCCAATACGTGTGTTTGTTGATGTCGCGTAATGTAGAAGTTCCATGACCCAGCCAAGTTCGTGATACAGCGCCGTTGTTGCGATTTTGGCGAGCCGTTCTTCCTCGCGCTCTTTTTTCCATGGCTCAAAAAGCAGAACGCTGGCAAGGCCAAGCAATAGACCGACAGCCATGCTGGCCACAACAGTGAAGAAGTAGCTCATGGGCGAATTGTCGGGCAGGTGCACAGTTCAGTCAAGGAAACAAATAGGCGTGGTATAGTCCCCGTATGGAACGCGTTGTCGTCAATTGTGAGTCCTTGGACTTCCAAGACGCAGGGCTGCTTTTCAAATATGTTCGCCATCGCCCCGAGGTCGAGCAGGCCCACCCTCACACTCCACCTGGTACGTATGAAAAACGTGGCGGTGTTTATAACTCAACTAGTTTGCAGCAGTTCGTCATCCTATTTACCCCTGTAGCCGCATACGCGGGCAAGAAGGCAATCGACATTGCAGCGGACGTTGTAAAACAGTGGTTTCTGGAACGAAGCAAACGGTGTGCACATCGGACGGTGCCTCTATATGGTGCTGATGGTGAAGTGAAGAAGATTGTCGAGTGCGACATTAAGCATCCAAGAGCGTGATTTCATTTCCCAGTAGATATATAAGCACTTTGGCCATGCTATCTGCCGGGTGCTCCTCGTTCGCGTCCGCTGTTGGGCGGTAAAGTGGGCTTCAAGGATGGCGATGCGCACAACGTCGAGATCACCGATTACCACTAAGGAGACGCCATGGCTAAGTCCCGGAAACTTCCCCCGATTCATCCCGGCGAGATTCTGCGCGAGGAGTACATGCTTCCGCTGCGGCTGAGCATGAACCGGCTGGCGCTCGATCTTCACGTCCCGGTGACGCGCATCGCGGAGATCGTACACCGGCGGCGCTCCATTACGCCGGACACCGCCCTCCGGCTGGCCCGTTATTTTAATACCAACGCGCGCTTCTGGCTCAACCTTCAGTCCGCTTACGACCTGGAAGTTGCCGAAGACGAACTGGCGCACAAGATCGCCCAGAATGTTCGCCCCCTTCCCGCAACCGCCCGCAACGCCTGCGCCTGAGATCGACAATCCCTCTGCGCCCCTCCGTGCCCTCTGCGTTCATTCTTTGACTTTCCTCTGTGTTCCTCCGTGACCCCTGTGGTGATCCTTCTTCTTTGCCTTTCCACCTTCAGACTTTCAGACCTGCCGACCTTCAGACCTGCCTTGTCACCTGTCAAGAGGACGCGGGTCACACATTTCCCCCAGCTATCTCAAAACAAAGCAAATCGAGTTCTCATTTCGATGTCACCTTTTCCCCCTCCGATTTGCGACAATAGATATAGAGAGACAAAACACACGAGCCCGCCGAGCGCGGGCTTTGCTTTTGATTTTGATTTTGCCTCTGTCTTGCTTGCAGCTTGTCACTGAATTTTGAATGGCTGAATGCTGAGTGCTGAATGCTTGCTTTTCGAGACTCGCGACTCGTGTCTCGCGACTTTTTCGCTCAGCGACTCAGTAGCTTAGTAGCTCAGCAGCTTCTAAGTGCTTTCTTTTGTAATATGTGGAATTTCACCCCTTTGTTTTCAAATATTTGCGCGGCATTATCTGCAAATATTAGAAAACAAAGTATTTAAAAACCGGGGGTGGGGGTATCCCTCACTTCGGCAGATCGATCTGCTGGAGCGTTTGGCGCAGGACGTCGGCGGAGTGGCGCAGGCGGCTTTGTTCATCCTCGGTCAGGTCGAGTTGCAGCACGCGCTCGATGCCGTCGCGATGGATCACCGCGGGCAAACTGAGGCAGACATCCTGTATGCCGCAGAAGCCCTGCACCAGCGCGGAGACCGAGAGCACCGTGCGCTGGTCGCGCAGGATGGCCTCGACGATGCGCATCAGTCCGGCGGCAACGGCGTAGTACGTTGCGCCCTTGCGCTGGATGATCTCGTAGGCGGCGTCGCGCGTCTGGCGGTAGATGCCGTCGAGCGTGGCCTGGTCGCAAGGGATGCCCTGCAGGCGGCAGTAGTCCGCGAGCCTCATGCCGGCAATGTTAGCCAGCGACCAGGCGGGCACTTCGCTGTCGCCATGCTCGCCGAGGATGAAGCCGTGGACGCTGCGGGCGTCGACCTCGAAGTGCTGGCTGAGCAGGTAGCGGAAACGCGCCGTGTCCAGGATGGTGCCCGAGCCGAGCACCCGCGTCCAGGGCAGGCCGGAGAGCTTCCAACTGAAGTAGGTGAGCGCATCGACTGGGTTGGTGGCGACGAGCAGGATTCCGCCGGGATTGTTTTCCACCACGCGCGGAACGATCGAGCTGAAGATCTTCGCGTTGCGCTGGACAAGGTCGAGACGGGTTTCGCCGGGCTTCTGGTTGGCCCCGGCGGTGATGACCGTGACCGCCGCTCCGGCACAGTCGGCGTAGGTACCCGCCCAGACCCGGGTGGGGTGCGCGAAGGGCACGGCATGGTTGAGGTCCATGGCCTCGCCCTCGGCCTTTGATACATTTACATCAATCAATACAATTTCAGCAGCCAGTCCGCTCAGCAGCAACGCATAAGCGAAGCTCGCGCCAACATTTCCCAATCCCACGATTGCAACACGATTCAGATTCGCCATCCTGGTTTTCCCCGCCTCTATTCTAGCGGGATTCGCCGGGAATCACTGCATCTCAAGCTTCTGCTGCTTCAGCCAGTAAGCGATATCCATCTGCACGCTGGAAGGAACGTGCACAAAGCGCAATCCTGCCGCGCCCGAAACATCGGCCCACGCGATCTCGCCCTCCATCGTCGCGGGCAACGAGCGGCCTGGAAGCGTGAACTCGATCTGGAGACGTCCCGAATACGCGAGCGCATCGTCAAGACCAGACACTCCGATTCCGCCCAACGTCAGGTTCTCGCTACTGACGCGCGTCTTGCCTCCGGATGCGTTGCGCAACCAGACCGGAACGCGCAACGGACATCGGTAAGCGAATGGACTGAGGATGCAACGATCCGAGAGTTGCGCCGGATCGGGAGCTTGCGCCTGGTAAAGCTTGAGCTTGCGGCTGAGCGTGCGGCGCGAAATGCCAAGCTGCTCCGCGGCCAGAGTCTTGCGCCCTCCAGTGCGAGTGAGCATCCCGAAGATTGCCTCGCGTTCCATTGCGTCGAGATCCGGCGTTCCGGGCGCGCGAATGGTTGCTCCGGGCATCGACGTTCGCAAGGCCTGAAGATGCTGTGCCTGAATCTCCTCGCCGGTTGCCGCTGAAGCCGCTTGCCGGATTACGTTCTGCAACTCGCGCACATTGCCCGGCCAAGCGTACGACTGCAACACCTCGATGGCCGCGCTGGTTAGAGTCTTGACCGGTTCCTGGCGGCGAAGGAAATACTCCGCAAGCGCAACCACATCTTCCGGCCGCTCGCGCAACGGCGGCACACGCAACTGGAAGTGACTGAGGCGATGGAAGAGGTCACGACGGAAATAGCCGGACTCAATCTGTCGCTCCAGCGGCTGATTGGTGGCGGCAACGATGCGCACGTCGACGTCGACCTTCTTGGTCCCGCCGAGACGGTAATAAGGAACGCCATCGAGGACACGCAGGAGTTTGACCTGAAGGCGCGGCTCGAGTTCGCCGACCTCGTCAAGGAAAAGCGTGCCATGATTGGCAAGTTCGAAGAGTCCGGGCTTGGAAGTTTCGGCGCCGCTGAAGGCTCCCTTCTCGTAGCCGAAGAGTTCACTCTCAACGAGGTTGTCGGGGAGCGCGCCGCAGTTGATGTCGACCCAGGGCTTGGAGCATCGCAAGGAAGCCTGATGGACGGCGCGCGCGATTAACTCCTTGCCGCTGCCGGTTTCGCCGGTGATGAGAACTGCGTCCGACCCGGAGGCGACGCGGCGAACGTCGTCCATGAGGCGCAGCATCTTGTTGCTGGCGAGCACAATCTCGCCTTCGTCTCCTAAAGGGCAGACGAGAGGAACATCGGACTGCACGACGGTGTAGTTGGTCGCGGACACGATTGCGCCTGAAAGCCAGTGCTTTCCCTTTACTGCTTATAGCAAAGGGCCCGCGAGTTGCATGCAAGACATTGAAGGAAGTCGATGAATGCGCACCGGAAATGGCCCGAAGTCCGAAGTGGAACTGCTGGCGCGGGACTGAATGTCCCGTCGGCCCGGAGATACGGGACACGGAGTCGCGCGGGGTTCGTCGGCGATGTGCGACGACTGTGCAGGATCAAGCACTTGCGGGAGTTAGAGATTGGCGGGGGACGTGCAACGAAGGTGGCGTGCGTTGCTCCTACTCTCCCCTGTGGAGCCGCTCTGGAAGGAGCGGTCGGCCAGTTGGCCTAATCCGATTCTAAAGGTGCGCCACATGAACAAAGAGAAAAAAGCGGACAGCAAACCAGCAGGGCATGCCGTGGCACAAAGGGCAGCCACTGCCGCAGAGGCAGAAGGACATGACACACGGTATGAGTGGCGGGCTTCCGCACTATGGGGTGCGGTGGAACGCTCCGAGGAGGTACCCGAACTAGACGCGAGCGCGCTATGGGGAACGATCCAAGGCGACGCAAGCATCACCTCCGGTTCACTACAGGTCTGAATGAAGGTCCCGGACCATACAGCGAGAGAGAGAGGGAAACGAACATGACCGTGCAAAACCGACATTCGAAACCTCGCGGAACTTCCAGGGCCTGGGTGGTACTGGGCGTGTTGGCGGTGCTATTGGGCGCCACTAACCTGGGGTACGCAAAACAGCGTCCGAAAATCGGGCGCGAACTGATGTGCGACTCGGCGAGCCAGATGCAACTGCCGCCAGGGCTGGCCAAGAAATATCAGAAGGCGTGCTCGCTCAACAGCACAGTCAACGTGATTGTGCAGTTCAAAAGCGATAAAGAGGCGCAGTACGACTTGATCGCAATGCGCTTTGGTGGCCACAAGCTAAAGCACCAACGGAGGATGCGCGCAATCAAGAGCCGGGTATATGCGATCTCGGCAAAACAGGCCAAGGCGTTGGCTGACGACAGCAACGTGCGTTATATCAGCCCTGACCGGCCGGTGAAGGCGTCGCTGGACACGGTAACGCCGGCGATCGGCGCCACGGTGGCATGGGAACTCGGCGTAGACGGCAATGGAATCGGCGTGGCCGTGATCGACAGCGGCGTGTCAGACGTGGCGGACCTACGCGATCCGGAGACGGGTAAGAGCCGCGTAGTGTACAGCGAGAGTTTCCTGACGGACAACAAAAACACCAATGACGAATACGGACATGGCACGCATGTTGCGGGCATCATCGCCAGCAACGGAGCCGGATCGTATCCGGGACTGTATCGCAACACGTTCAAGGGCGTTGCACCGAAGGCCAACATCATCAACCTGAAAGTGCTGGACGCAAACGGCGCCGGCACGGACAGCATGGTGATCGCAGCCATCGATCGCGCAATTGAACTCAAGAGCCAGTACAACATCCGCATCATTAACCTTTCACTGGGCCGCGGCGTCTACGACAGCTACGTGGACGATCCACTGGACCAGGCCGTGGAAGCAGCCTACCGCGCGGGCATCATCGTGGTGGTAGCAGCCGGCAACCAGGGCAGGGTCAACGATGCAGACACGCATGGTTATGGAACGATCAATGCTCCCGGCAATGATCCGTACGTGATCACCGTGGGCGCTACAAAGACAGAAGGTACTCCCTCGATGCTCGACGATCAGATGGCAAGCTACAGCTCGAAGGGACCGACGCTGATCGACCACATCGTGAAGCCGGATATCGTGGCTCCGGGCAATCGGATTGTGTCGCTGAACGCACCGAACAGCACCATCTCCACGGAGTATCCGTCCATGCAAGTGTTCCCGACGGATTCGGCGTGCGTTGCGATGCCTGGGAATTGTGCGGGCCAAGCGCAATACCTGACGATGAGCGGCACGAGCATGGCGACACCAGTCGTGGCCGGAGCTGCAGCTCTGTTGCTACAGCAGGACCCGACACTAACTCCGGACCAGATCAAGGCCCGGTTGATGAAGACGGCCTGGAAGGGATATCCGAAGTCGAGCGTGTCCTATGACGCGAGCGGCATGAGCTACCTCATCCAGTACGACATATTCACGGTAGGCGCTGGATACCTGGACGTGGCCGCCGCGTTGAATGACACGGAAAAACCGGTAGGCATCGCACTCTCGCCAACTGCCGTGTACGACGCGACGACGCAGCAGGTGTCGCTGAGTCTGCAAGCAGCCAGCGCGGACGCACTGATGGGTGGCGCAGATGGTAGTGGAATCATCCTTTGGGGATCGTCGCTGGGCGGAGCGCAAGCGGTCTGGGGCGATGAACAGTTGGCACCGGCTCCTGATGGTGGAGACGGGATCATCCTTTGGGGATCCAGTGTCCTCGGAGGAAACATGGCAGATGTCCCAGTCGATGGTGATGGCATTATCCTCTGGGGCTCCTCGGTGCTCGGCAACCTGTTCGAAGCTCCGGGGGAAGATGTTGGCATCATCCTCTGGGGTTCATCGATTCTCGGAGGAGATACCGGAACAGCACCTCCAGATGGGGAGGGAATCATCCTTTGGGGATCGAGTATTAACCCTCTAGGTGGAGAGAATTAGCGCAATTTGCCGATAGAAGAGACGGCGCCAGCTACAGCTGGCGC
>Ga0307375_10000959_pt1 | contig 33196 bp, 37 predicted proteins | sample TR1MG_FD_202531 | JGI IMG/M metagenome (GOLD analysis project Ga0307375, IMG submission 202531) | Soil microbial communities from Risofladan, Vaasa, Finland - TR-1 | ecosystem: Environmental > Terrestrial > Soil > Coastal area > Acid sulfate soil | place: Finland: Risofladan, Vaasa | collected... | reverse complement strand
TACGTCAACGCCAACAACAACACGACCCCGGATGACATGCGGTTCACCGACATCTCGGGTCCGAGGATCACGCACAATACGGCAAAGGACATCTTTGTCGTCGGCAGTGCGGCGGGATTGGCCGACCGGCCGCTTCTCAGCGGCAATCAGGTGTCAAACAACATCGAGTTCCTACCCGCGTCCACCGGGGACTTTTTCGAGGAGCCAGGGGTTTTCGAGAATGACCTAGGCTTCAACCTGTACATGGACGGGGCTCACGAAGCCCGGGTTGGTGGCAACGCTGCAAAGGCGATCACGGTGGGTTTGGCGGCAACGACCGGCCGCAACTCGGTTGTGGGGAACCGCACCCAAGCTGCGCTGAAAGTCTTTGGGTCTTTCAGCACCGTCCAGGGGAATGCCGTGGGCATCGGTACATCGACGGGTCAGCTCTGGCATGATACGGACTCCGTGGTATCCGGTAACGTCATGTACGCCATCTGGGACACCACAGGGGCGGGTTCCAAGCCTACGGGTTCCATCGTTGTGGCAAATCGACTCGAAGACGGCACAACCGGCTGGTACGGCACCAACATCCCGGCCCCCTCGGATCCGTCGAACGGCTTCATCGGATGATCGCGGTTTTGTCCTGATAGGCCGCCAAGGATAGGTGAACTATGGTTGACTTTGGCCCAGGGGTTTCCCGCACACTGAACCCCACTTGGCGACAATTCAGCTCGGTCGTTTTTCAGTCGGACGCCCCTCTGCTCGACTCGGAACTGAACCTTCTGAGCCAGGCGGAGTGGAACTCCCTCCGCCAAGCGGTCAAGGCCGTCATGCCGAGTGGGTTCCTCATGGACCCCACGAGGGCACTGAACGACTATCAGGTGGACCCCTACTGGGCAAACATCCTCTCCATCGGGGACCCCAAGGCTGGCGAGGAGTACCCGGTCGTTTGGGCAAACATCAACGGCTGGTTCATCCCCATCACCGGAACAAACACCGTCGAGGGCGACCTCCGGAACCTGATCAAGCTCTATCCCCCACCCGCGACGGGCACCCGGCTCGACTTCGTGTTCTTGGAGGCGTGGCAGTGCCGCGTGGACCCCAACCCCTCGACGGTCAACAAGCCGACGGCATCCACGCTCTACAAGTACGGAAACACCCTGTACGGCGGCACGAACCTTCCCGACGACCTCGAAGATCCTGACATCGCCTACGAGACGACCGGCCGCATCCAGGTGCAGTACAGGCTTCGGGTCTACGGGTCTGGTGTCGGTGTCGGAGCTGGCATCTCTCTGGACCTCTACCCGAACGGCTTGGAAGACCCCGTCCTTCTCGGGCAGGGCACGAGTACACTTCCCGTTCCCGGTCTGACCTGGACGAACATGAGGGAAGCCGAAGGCGATTCGAGCCTTTGGCGTGCCGGAGACGGTGACCCGAACAACGCCCTCGGGACCATCGACGGCTACACCTACGCCATCCCGGTCTGTGCGGTCTTCCGTCGCAACTCACAAGCCTACGTGGCGGCGACCAATGCTGGTAACCCCAACCAGAACGGCGCTTTCTTGCGGACGCCTGGCAACGCCTATCTGCCTGACCCTCTCGCAGGGGATCGGCTCCTCCTGACGGCGAGCCTGACCAACGCCCTCGACCCGACGGCGGTCGGCGTCATCGACATCACCAACCTCGACGGCTCGGGGTTGGAAGACACTCACCTGATCCCGGCCAACACGTTCCTCGTGATCGACGATGAGATCATCGGGATCTCAGCCATTGATTCGGTCGGGGGCACCGTCACCATCCCGGCAGGGGGCCGGGGCCGTTACGGCACAGCCGACGTGGGGCACGCAGCGGGGGCCGTAGTCTCCTTCTACAACACCCGCCCCGATGGCCTGTACGCCGACCAAGTGGCCCTGGAAGACATTCTGGACCTCCGCAGAGCGGTCAATCCGGGCGACTGGGACTTCAACCGGCTTCTCGTCCACAACATCGCCGCCCTGGCCGAAAATGAACTCCGCTCGACCTGGAAAGAATCCGGGGCGGGCGGCACCGAAGGTGTCTCTGTCCACGAGGTAGATGATCTCTACGCGGGCGGCGTTACCCACCCGAACCAGACGGAGCCCTTGGACGGCATGGACGGCGTCCGGTGGGTCTTCTCGGACGCAGCGGCCATCCAGCCGGAAATCAGTGTCCTTTGCGACAACGAGGCGACTCTCGACGCCACCAACAACTTCACGGCGACTCAATTCGACACCTTGGTCAGTTGGGACGTAGGCCCGGACTTCCACCCCATCGGCTTCATGAATAACGGGACGGCAAGCCCGTACCCGACGACTCTCCGGTTCACGAACGGCTCCGTCATCCTCATGTTCATCGGCGGGGCTGACGGGACTCTGGGAGCCCGAGGCACATTCAGGGACGGCAGCGAGCGGGCCGTCCGCTTCCTGATGCCGAAGGAATACTTCAAGGCCCATTTCCCGGACTCGGACATGGGGAACCAAAACCCCATCAAACTCCGATTCCTCGATCAGCGGGCCTTGGAGGCTGGGCCCCCGACCCCGGCGTCCGACCCCTGCCTTCCCACTCCGGTCCCGAATGCTCTCCTGGAGCGACACGTCGGGCCGATGTACCCCTGGCGGGATCAGGACTTCGAGCGTCCGTTCATCGCCCTCGGCGGCATCCTGAAGGATGGGCTTCGCTTCTCCGTGCCTGTTGCGGATCTCGTCAACGGGACCGGCCAGTACGAGATCGACGTCGGGCTCGACTTCGATCTCGACAACGACACTTGGTTCTCCAAGGACGTCAACGGCAACTTCCAGAACGACCCGACCCTCATCACGTCGCCTCTTCTCCGGGGGCAGCGGACCTTGTGGGGGATGCTCACCGACAACGGGCGTGACCGAACGGGGGCTTCCTCGGAAGTCTATCTCGTCTTGTACGGTGACCCCGACTCGACGAACAACAACGGGGCCTTCAAGGTGGTCGGGGCGGGGTCAAACCCCCTGACTACTGGCGCGGGGTATACCGAGAAACACGCTAGCAGCGCGACGAGCCTCGTCATCGAGCCGCTCAACGCGGACTTCACCGACTTCGACCTTCTGACGGGAAACAACGTCGACGTCGAATTCCGGTCGCCCTACCACAACGCGGACGACACATCCGATCTCACCGCCAAGTGGGCGGACCTGGCGATTGTCCTGACGGACATCGGCGGCCTCACCGAGCACCCGTGGAAGCGGGAGTACCTCGGTTACGGGGAATCCTACGATCTCTCGATGCCTCAGGTTGGATCCGATCCATTTCGGGCCGCAGTTGAGTCGAAGCTCGCGATCGATCTGACCCTCCTCTACCACCCCGGCCGTGGTGCCATGGCCCGAGTCCCGGATGATCTCGTCCAGTTCGCCAAGCGGGGAGGCGTGGACGCCAACCCGACATCTGGGGGATACCTCCGCCAGAGCCCGGCCGTAGTGGACACGACATTCTCGGCGGCTTCCGGAGCCCCCGACGACGAAGCCTTCTATGATCCGGCGCACGTCCAGACGTGGAACCGGCTCTCAGGTCTCGGTCTCCTCGCTCCCGATGCCCCTGACTACGGCGGCCACGTCGTCGGGTTCACGGAGCAAGACCGGGAGCACGAGCTTTTCTTCGACCTTGGGAGCAAGACGGCCATTTTCCGACCCTTCCGGGACCGGCGAATGACCCTGAAGTCGATGACCTTCACCCAAGGTTCCGACCCCGACGCAGACATCCTCGGAGAGGACTGTCTCCTCGGCCCCTACAACTACCCGAATCCCCCAAACGTCCCGGCGTTCCCCAAGGACTCCCTAGTCCTGTTCACGGGGACATCCGTGACGGGCAAGACGATGGGTTTCCCGGTTCCTTGCGAGTACATGCCTCGCTTCGGCAGGCAGGACATCCCCTACTGGGTCGATTTCACGGGCGGTGCGGGACCTTTCTTCCCCGGAATCAACCACTTGTTCCGGGATTCTGGGACAACGACCGAGCCGGTGTTCAACATCATCGGTGGGGAGGACAACGGGGGCGCACCGGGTGTTCTCCCGTTGCTGCTCTCGACGATTGACCCGACGCTCTACTGCAAGTCGAGCACGCTGGTCGATCCGCTGAACGTGACCCCGTGGTACGGGGCTCGAAACACGACGGACATCGTCGCCAGTCCGGCCACGCAAACGATCCTCAACCGGCTCAGCGATGTCCATTCCTCGGACCTCGGCGGGGGTCTGAAGGGCATCCAGCTTCCACCCTACCTCGGTATCGCCAGGCTCTACGGAGTCTACGAGACGGCCGATTACGTGGTTTCCGGCGGGGCGACGTTCAACGCGGACAGGTTCACCCCCACCCCAGGCGGGGCGACGAACCTTCTTCGTGAGGACGCCGACCAGCAAACCCTTTTCATCCTTCAAGATGGAGCGCAGGACATCACGACGAAGCCGTGCGACCACACGTACATCGTTCCGTCGAATGTCCTCGACCTGACCCGGATCCCCACATACTCGCCGGGAGACGAGTTCGGGGATTTCAAGTACGTCGTCGAATGCACGGTCTTCGGGTTCTCCCGAGGCTGGATCAACGAGAACAACTACGTCCTCTGCCGTTTGCACAACGGGGCGGGCGGGGGTGCTCTCGGCGGCGGGAACAACCAGGACGGACAAGACATCGAGCTGGAAGAAGTCCACATGGTCCTGCCATGCCCGGCGGGATCAAACGACCACTTCCACACGGCCTACAACCGCACGGTCTATCAGGGCGATGCCTATATGACCCGTGCGGGGGCGACCATGACAACGACGGACTACACGTACCGTTACGGTCAGGTCCCGATCTCGGATCAGTTCAAGATTCGGACGCCCATTCAGCAGTACGACACCAACGGGGATCCCATCCCCGAGACCCCGAACCCGAGGGCCTTCGAGGTTCTTGCGTCGATGGACTTCTACACGACGCTGGGCACCGGCAAGGTTGGCGGTGTGTTGTTCGCCGGGACTCCGCTCGACGTGGGTTTCACGGAGCAGCTCGGGGCTCACAGGATGCCTCCGCTGGAGGACTCCCCGACGTGGCGGGTTCTTCCTCGGCTCTACTCGGACGGACAGGAGCGCAACGACATCCGAGCGATGCTCGGTCTCGAATTGAAGGACGAGGGGGACGACCATCCGGCCCTCAACCCGTTCTCCGGCCCTCCCGGAACCGGGGCTTACGCCTACGTACGGTTCACTCGGCTCGACGGCGTGAATGTGGACCTGTATGGCTCGGCGTTGTGGCCCCCAACGGTTCTCACGGGTGCCCCGTGGAACATCCCCATCGAGGACATCTTCCGGATCGAGCTGAACAACTACCAGAGCCAGTACGACATGACGGAAGTCACGGTGGATGTCCCGGACATCACGCCGAACGGCATCGTCTCGATCGTGGCGGCGGTCTCAGGTGTCGCTACCACGGACGTCATCGCGGTCAACGTGGACCCCCTCTACCCGTTCACGAACGTCATCGCCTACGCGAGCGACGTGGATGAGGTGACCTTCGTCATCTTCAACGGGATGGGTCCGTACACGGCGGCCACCGAGGACTTCAAGATCGCGATCATGAAGAATCTCGGGCTCCCGGCGAACCTGGCGGCGACGGCCAAGAACCTCGCGGATCTGGTCAACAGCCACGCCCAGCTTCTCGGGACAGTCAAGGCGTACACCTTCGAGAGCAGCAAGATCGACTTCGAGGCGGTCCCGGTCGGTGAGCAGGGCAACGGCATCCGAATCGGTATCCGGCACACAGGCGAATTGAGGCCGCCGACGCTTTCGGCGGTGCCCGTCCAGAACGCTTTCCGGGTCCTGGTGCCTCGCGATGACATCCGGGCGACTGACGCCTACGTGACGGCCTCGTATATGATGGGCGGCCTCGACATCCCGGTGAACGCTGGGATCGGGACGAGCCCTCTGGCAATCGTCGGCATGACCGAGAGGCTGCCGCTCGGCATCCTTCTCCAGGACAGCGATTTCCTCTGCGAGAACCCGCTGGGAGACGACGCTTCGGCGATGCGGACGAGGGCCATCGGGCCGAAGCCCATCCAGACGCTCCTGCCGTTGACACATCGCGGTGCAGAGTACGAGCGATTCTTGGGTGCTCCCGGAGAGCTTCTGGCGGAAGCCGACGGGGCGATCCTCACCTATCTGCCGTACACGTTCGCGACTCCAGGCGGGACCAAGAAGTTCCGGCTCTACCGAGGCGGCGGGTCAGCGTTCGTCCTGTCCGGCGAGAATCCAGGCGGCCCGGTGGATTGGGTGACGGATTCGTTCGCGGCATCGATCAAGCCGGTGCTCAAGGGCGGCCTCCTGGTCTGTCGGGCCATGCTGGTGCGGAACTTCCACGAGGAAGCCTTTGCACCCGGATCTTCAGTGCGTTCCGAGGGAGATGAGATCCAGATGGTCGTTGTGACCTACGGCATCCTCGGGGAGCAAAACACAACACGAGACGGGCTCACGCTCAAGGGGGTGATCGGACCAACAGGTTACGGTGAAGGCTATGCGGCGGCGGATCGCTATCGGATTAATGGGAAGCCCATGTTCCTCGGTCAGAGCCGCCAAGTGCCGGATCCAGCAAACGTCACCCTTGCCGTTTACCCTATGGGTGAACGGGAGTAAGGGTTGACAACCTCCTCTTGAGGTGGAAGGAAAACACCATGCTTCGTTTCATTACCCTACTGATCGTATTTCTCACCCCCACGCTGGCTTTCGCCTTGGATGGGGGAACTGACACTGGCACCGTGGCTCCCGTCGTCGACCCAAATGCCCCCGTGGACATCGGGTTCGTGGTGACCCTCATCGGGGCTCTCACCAAGGCGTTCGCGGATCATGCGTGGACTCTCATCGTCGGCCTGTTCCTCACTCTGATCGTGGCAGGACTGCGATTCTTCGATTTGGTGAAGAAGGTCCCGGATGTGTGGGTGCCGTGGGTCACGGTCGGTCTCGCCGTCCTCGGCTCCATCGCGGTCGGGCTGCAACAAGGACTCCCGTGGGGAACCGTTGTCACGGGAGGTATCACGGTCGGTGTGGTCGCCATCGGTGGCTGGGAGACAATCGGCAAGATGCTGGTGAACTTCCTCAAGAAGCTGTTCGCGAAGAAGGAGCCGGAGCCCACGCCGCCTGAAGAGGATGCCAAGCTCACGGCTCCTCCCCTCGACCCGCCCGGGTAGCGTCTGAGAACCTCTCCCCTAGATGTTCCACATGGAACATCTAGGGGAAATCCCACAGCCTGCGACGTCTACAGGGCCACGCTGAAGTGTGCCTGAATGAGCCCCTTCACCCGGTCGAGGTGGGAAGCTCGGACGACCCAGCACCCATCCCAGTGTCGGTCTGAGTAGGGGATGTTCGCCTTGAGGGCGTCCTTGAAACCCCCGTTGTAGGGGGTGCGGACTCGAAGGTCCCGCCCGCCGACATCGATCTCGACCGGGCCGCCCGGCGTCACCGCTGAGAGGCGGTTGGCGAGCGGGCTTCCGCTCGGGGTGGTCACGGTGACCGAAGGGGTGGGCTTCGGCGGGTTCCGGAACCTCTGGAGTTCGTACCACGAACGCTTCGGGATGGCCGAGATGCCCTGTCCGGCGACCGCCATGAGGTCCCCGTGGAAGTGGATCCCGAGGACGCATCGCAGGTGGTCCCACTGGTCCTTCGGAACCGTCCAGCCGACCTTCCGTCCCTCCTTGGGGAGGTCGTTCTTCGCTCCGGGGATGCGGAGCAGGTCCGCGTGGCAGCGGGTCGTGTGGATCAGGTGAACCTCAAAGGCATCCGTCTTCTCGACGATGCGAGCCTTGACCCGGTCGATCTCCAGCTTGTCCGCCATGACGTTGTAGCCCAACGCTCGGACAATGTTCGCGCAAGCGAGAACGGTGTCCCGCTTGTCGTAGTTCTGGCTGGTGAAGTAGACCAGCCGGTTCGAGAACAGCCGAGCGTTGCCCTTGAGCCCCCGGAGATCGGAGATCAGGTCCGCCGGGAACTTCCCCTCGGTCATGCCGAGGTGGAGGAGGCCAAGGGCCTCCATCACGTCCTCGTCTGAGGGGACGTGAGTCGGGTCGTAATACTTCTTCGAGCACACCGGCCCGATTCCGTTCTGGACGGACTCGGTGTCCTCCAGACGCTTCCGACAGAGACAGCAGTGTGACGCGGTGATCACGCTCTTGATGTAGGGTGCGTAGGTGGTATTCATCTTGGCTCCTTCGGTGACTCCACCCGGCTAGCGAGGTTTTTTAGCCCGGGGAGGTGCTTTTTTGCCGTCACGAGGGTGATCCACAGAGTCCGGGCCTGCTCCTCGGCTGGCCCGTCTCCGATCGGCATGGAGAGGGTGCTCAGGCCGTCCCATGATGCCTCCTGGCCGCAAGCGGTGGACGCAAGGTCATCTAGGGCCGTGAACACCGGGTCGAAAGCGTAGGGCTTGCTGAACTCGGCATAGAGCATGTCCCCGTCGAGGAAGATGCTCGTGGCGATCCCGGTTTCGGGCACGTTGAAGCACGAGTAGAGGGAGCCGTCGGCGTTCACCTCAGGAAGCCCGGGAACTTCCCCCTCTGCATGTCCCTCAGAAGCCTCTGAGGGCTCCCTGGGCGGTTCCGATGGATGAGGCCCTCCATGTCCATGGTCAGCCGGATCCACGTCTGGTAGTCCCTCTGGAGCCCTTCTGGAGTCGTCTTCGTCTCCCTCATCTCGGCCGCCATCTCCCGGAGCATTTTCGGAGGCGGGAGCTTCCGGTGCCCCCGGCCCGACAGGGCGTTCTTCAGGTCCAGCTCGTCCGCTGGGTGCCAGCCAGAAGTCGAGGTTCTCTCCAACCGTTCGATCCGATTCGCCAGCCGTAGGATGTCGTCGGGGTTCATGTTCTCTCCTCTCGGCCCGAATGATGTCGGGCAGGTTTTTCGGCTCCGTCCCCGCGTCATACAGGCGGTCCCGCTCCCGGGAGACTTCCGCCCGAAGCTCTGCGGTGGTCATCCCGTGGAAGGGTCGCACGGAGATGACCTTCCCGTCCTCGACGGTGAGATCGACGGGCGGGTCTCCGGTGATCTGGTAGTCGCCGTCGGTCATCCGGTCGAGCCCGAGGACCAGGCTGGAGTGCGAGGTCTCGATGGCTCGGATGCGGTCTTCTTTGCGTATGGTCACGGTACGTCCTTCCAGTCGAGCAGGAGGTCCGCAAGCTCCACGAGGTGATCGTAGACTTCGCGGAGGCCGCTGGCGTGCCCGTAGCTCCAGGCAAGCTCGAACGCCTTTTTGGCCTTGGGGTGGTGCGTCAGGCCAACGTCTGCGAGGGCATCGACTTGGAACCGGGCCATGAGCCGAGCTTCCTCGTCACGATGCGCCTTGCGCTGTCCTCGCCGCCACTCGGTCCGGATCCGGGCCGCCTCTTGGTAGGTCTTGGCGGCGTCGACATGGGCCTGAACGTCCTCGGGAACGTCCCCCGGGAAGGGGACATCGTTCACATACTGGTCGAAATCCATCTTGATCTCCTACTCCATTCCGGGAGCCGATTAGCCCTCCAAAGGCTTGGCGTTGACCAAATAGGCCGGGTTGATGAAAACCACGTCCGCGAACCGGCCGTTGTCCAGCTTGCGGGCGGTGGTCGCCAGCATGGCGTAGGGGCCATACTGACCCTCGCCAGTGAGGACGACCTCGCCCACGGTGCCCTTCGGAATCTTGCGGCCACGGACGACCTGCATGATCTTGCCCCGTGCGGGGCGATCGTGCTCGGCCTGGCGCTCTGCCTCACGGTAGGCCGCTTCACGCTCGGCCTTCTCGGCCGCCTGCCTCGCCTCGTAGGCGGCGAACGCCTCCAAGACTTCGGGGGTCGCATCGACCTCGGAGGTGGCCTCGCGCCCGTGGTCGTTGTACCAGCCCAGGCAAAAACGCTCGGGGCGCTGCTGTTCGGGGTTCCACACCTTGACGAAGGTGCCGATGTCCCAGACATCGGACATGATCCGCTCCTCGGAGGAGTAGGGCTCCGAGAGGACCAGACCTTCGTGGGTCACGGTCGTCGATGCCACGTCCGCCTGGCGGGTCGAGGTGTGCTGGGTCTGGGTCCTGGTGATTGCCATGTTCGATAGCTCCACTCGGGAGCCTGAGAGATTTAGCCCAGAAACAGTTCATTTTCCGGGCTAAATGGCCCACCTTTCCGGGTTGGGGCTACGAGATGACGAAGCAAGAGCGAAAGGTTCAGTTGGATGCCCTCAAGGGCATGAAAGGCGAGGACCGACGCCACCACTTCGCCACGGGTGGCTCCGTGGCCGCGTGGCGGGGCCGTCATACGGTCACCGTCGACCGGTGCAAGGCCGCCTCTAAGGGCGCTTGCCGGGGCCGTGTGGCCTACTAGCCCCCACCCCCAAACCCCTGATTCCCAGACGAGGAGAAGACCGATGACGACCCGCATGACCCTGTCCGCCGCCCGAACCGCCCGTAACGCCGGTCTCCCCTGGGCCACCAGGGTCGAATTCCGAGGGTCCAACTACGACAACCAGAGCGGTCGATCGTCGAAATTCTGGAGCGCCGAGGGCGTCGGCCACGGGTCGGTCACGATCCGGTGGGGGCGCATCGGCTCGGCGGGCCAGTCCACCACGAAAGGCTGGGCCTATTTCGAGAAGAAGTTGTATGAGAAGCTCGACAAGGGCTACAGCTACCCCTTTTCGACCGTCTCGAAGGCTCCGACCCCCCAGAAGGCCCAGAATGCCCCTGTGGCGGCTCCGAAGCCTGCCCCTGCGCCAACACCGACTCCGGCCCTCAAGGCCCCTGTGGCGGCCCCGGCGGCTTCCCAGAGCATCCCGGGGCTGCCCGCGACCCCGGCGGCACCGAGCCTGCCCGGCCCCTTCGGCCTGGTCGCCGGGCTCCGAGCCATCAAGACTGGCTTCGAGGCCCTCGACACCAAGGGCTGCAAGCTGATGGTCCTCACCTTCGAGGGCGGGCGGCAGCTCTCGCAGGAACATGATGTCCCGGTGCTCGGAATCTGAGATTCGGGCTAAAATCCTCCCGCGTATGGAGTAGAGAAAACATGATCCCCGCTACCCAGCTTCGAGAGGTCAAGAGCGAAGGCGTGCAGGCCAAGGGCGTGTTCGCCATCTCGATGACCCACCAGGCCCACATCATGACCATTCTCCGAGACACTCTATACTCGGACAAGGAGTTGGCGATCCTGCGGGAGTATTCCTCGAATGCCTGGGATGCTCACCGCGAGGCGGGAAAAGGCGACCTCCCGATCAAGGTTCACGTCCCAACCGAAATCGAGCCTGTGCTGACCATCCGGGACTTCGGTCACGGCCTGTCCGAGCACGACGTGTTCAACGTGTTCACCAAGTACGGGGAGAGCACGAAGCGAGACACCGACGAGGCTGTGGGGATGCTCGGGATCGGCTGCAAGTCGGGCTTCTGCTACTCCGAGAGCTTCACCGTCACGTCCTGGCATGGGGGTATGAAGTCGGTCTACGTCGCCTTCCTCGATCCCTCGGACAAGGGCGAGATCAACAAGATCGCCTCGGTGCCCTGCGACCCGTCCGAGACGGGCCTGGAGATTACCATCGCGGTCAAGACGCAGGACGTCAGCACGTTCGAGCGAAAGGCGATCAACCTGTTCCGCTACTTCGAGCCCCGGCCCGAGATCAACGTCGATCTGCCCGAGGAAAGCCGGAGCGTGACCAAGCACGGTTTCATCAACAAGTCGGGGATGCGGGATTGGATCGCCCTTATGGGGTGCGTCCCCTATCGTGTTGATCTGCAACAGATTCATGCCGAGCTTGTGGAGCTGGGGCTGTGGGACACTCTCTACCAGGTCTCCGGGGGCCTCTACTTCGACATCGGGGATGTGCAGGTCAGCGCCTCTCGTGAAGAGCTTAAGTATTCCGACAAGACCAAGAAGGCGATCCTCGACAAGCTCCCGGCTCTCTTGAACGCCTACGTGGAAGATACGCTGCTCTCCCTGAAGTCGGGGGGTGCCACGGGCTGGCAGAAGAGGTCGAAGGTTCTGTTCCTGTCGGGAACGCTGGGGCTCGCGATCCCGAAGGCGTATCAGGAGTACACTCGACACAAGGTTCCCCTCTACGGGGAGGAGAAGCCCAAGACGTTCATCCTGCGCAACAGCGACACGGGGATCTCCATGATCCCGGCGTCTACCTTGCAGACGGTGTACTTCTACGACACCGAGAAGGCGGTCAAAGGCTACTACACCTCACGGGGCGCGATCATCCTCTGCCCCATCAACAACGCCAGACGAGAAGAAGTCTTGGCGGAGTTCGAGGCCCTCTGCCTGGCGGCGGACATCGACGGGCTACCCGTCGAAAACATCTCGACGTGCTCATGGTACCCACCCTCGGGTAGCAAGGCCAAGCGTCCTTCGAACCGGAAGCACTACATCCGATCCTTCCAGATCAGGGATCCCGACGTGAGATACCATTCGCCGTGGTCGGGCACATGGGAGATCGTGAAGCGGGAGCCCACGGACGACGATCTGTTCGTTGTCATCAAGGATTTCAAGGCGGTCGGTTGGGACGATTTCCACTCGGCTTACCGGCGGGATCGACAGCTTGCCGCGAAGCTGGGGGTCGAGATCCCCCCCGTGTACGGCTACAAGACGACGGCCAAGAAGCCGATCGAACGGACCGACTGCAAGGGCACTTTCTACGGGAGCTGGCGGAAGTCCTTTTTCCAGGGGCTGCTCACGCCGGAGTACCGAGAGATCGCCCGTGTTCAGGGCTGGGCGGGGCTGCCCTCGTCTGAGGATATGCCCTACAGCTACAAGCTCAACCGGAACGCGGAAATGGGCCGGATACACGAGGTGTTGGGCGAGGCCCTTGGGCCGACGCACCCCTGCACCCTGGTGTTCGAGGGGATGATCGAAGGGCGAGAAGCTCTCCGCGAGGTGTCAAACGCCGACGTGGACTTGGTCAATGAACTCATGAAGGTTTGCGGGAAAAACGCTGTACCCAGCGAAGCGCAGCAAGCCCTGGCCGCCTTGTTTGAGAAATATCCTCTCCTCAAGATGGGGGGGCTCGCGGCGTTTGCTGAGAGGGACAAGGATCTCTGGGTCGACTACGTCAAGCTCGTGGATCGGGACGCAGCGGCCGGTCCGAGACTTTCGCTCGTGCCTGATGAAAAGGTGGGCTAAAAACTCACGGTTTTGGAGTAGGGAAGGGAAGGGAAAACAGATGGGAAATTCATACACAATGACCACCGATACGATCACCGTTGCTGTCGACGGGAACGTCAGTACCGTACGCAGGGGTGCTCCGAACTTCCCGGGGCTCCGAAAGGCCCTCTACGAGGACAATTGGGCGGAGGTGCCCGCCCTCCTCACGGTCGCGGGCTCGATCGAGTCGTGGTCGAAGGGCGATTTCCGGGTCGTCGGGGGAAAAGTCCATCTCAAGGGGGATGCTCTCCCTGGGGAGCTTTCCAAGCGGATCGTTACCATGGTGACGAAGAGTGAGGATCCATCCTCTCTTCTGAACTTCTGGGAGAAGCTCCAGCGGAACCCGAGCCACCGCTCGGTGAGCCAGCTTTGGGCGTTCCTGAGCCACAAGAACATCCCCCTCACGGAGGACGGGTGTTTCCTGGCCTACAAGAGCGTCCGTGCGGACTACAAGGATCACCACTCAGGCACGGTGGACAACACCGTGGGGGTCATCAACGAGATGCCCCGGAACCAGATCAGTGATGACCCGAATCACGCCTGCCACGAGGGATATCACGTCGGGGCTCTGGGGTACGCGAGTCGATTCGGGGGTGGTGACCGTCGAATCGTCATCTGCAAGGTGGACCCGGCGGACGTCGTGTGCGTTCCCTACGACTCCTCGCAGGAGAAGATGCGGGTCTGCAAGTACGAGGTCTTCGGACACTACGGCTCCGACCTCCCCGACACGGTCTACCCCCCCGACACGGACGAGTACGAGGAGGACGATGAGGACGAGTACGAGGAGGACGATGAGGGCGAGGATTTCGCTCCGGTCCCGTTCGGTGTCCCGGCCCTCAAGGATATCGATCCCGGCCCTTCGCCCAAGGCGAAGACGGCAGATGCCCCCATCAAGAAGTCCAAGAGGGGCTCCGGGTGGGCGGCTTTCGACCGGATGGACGAGGAAAAGCTCCTGGATCAGTCCCTCGACAGCCTCCGAAAGTACGCCTCGAATGGGCTCCGGATCCTCGGAGCCAGCAAGATCCCCGGCGGCAAGATGGCCCTCGTCGCCCGGATCATGGATGTCCGGGAGTCCTAGATTTCCGGCCCCCGTCGCGAGTCGCCTTTCCTCGCGGCGGGGTGCCCGGTACAATCCCACATGGACGATTTCCGAGAGAAGCTCCACAAACTCGTGGGCGACGTTTTCGATGCCGGAAGGGGTAGCGTCCCGGAGCCGGACTACGGGGACTGGCCGGTCGAGCCCAGCCGCTCCGAGGAGATCGAGGCGGTCGAGGCCCTCGTCTCCGAGGAAATCCAGCGGCTCCGGGTTGGGCCGCCCATGGCCTTTCTCGGGTGCGTTCTCCGGCAGGACTATTCCAACCGCCTCTTCCAGGTGACTTCCGTGGGCGAGGACGACACACAGGCCGGAGGGGGGTTCGCCCAGTTGGTCAGCCTCGACGAGGCCCAAGAGTTCGTAGAGGCCGACACCCGTACCCTGCTCCGGGACTACGCCGTCGTCGATGCTGTTGCACCTCCCGACAATGTTATACGACTAGGAGAAGACCCGTGAGAGCCCTCGTCATCAGCGATCTCCACTTCGAGTACCGCCCTGATCATGGCCGGGGCTTTGTCGATGCCTTGCCCTTGGAGGGTCTGGATGCTGTGATCGTTGCTGGAGATTTGACGGACTCGGCCGGTCTGGGTCGTGCTCTTGGGCGTCTATGCAACGCTGCACCAGAAGTCATCTACTGTCTGGGGAACCATGAGTTCTGGGGGTCGGCGGTCCCGAAAGTCCTGGCGAGGATGGAGAAGCTGGCGGGGCGCTACTCCAACCTCCACTGGCTCAACGATTCTTCGGCCGTCGTCTGCGGGCAGCGGTTCATTGGGGCGACCCTCTGGTATGGAGATGGCCCTGTAAAACTGAGCTACGATCGCAAAATGATCAAAGGGCACGACCCGTGGGTCTTCGAGAAGTCCGTCTCCTCGGCCGATTACCTCCGAGAGAACATCCTCCCTGGCGACATCGTGGTGACTCACCACATGCCCGTGAACATGCGCTGCGGTGAGATGTTCGGTGCCCGGGGCTGGATTCATGGGCACGATCACTACAGCACGAATCGGAAGGCCGGGGCGACGCGGGTACTCTGCAACCCGGCCGGTTGTGTGGGCCGAGATTTGAATCCCGCGTTCCGAAACATCATCATCCGAACGACAGAACCACAAGCGAAAGCCGCATGAAGGTCGAAAAAGCAGCCATCCAAGACCCCACTGGCAAGGTCTGGTCAGTCCCCCGGCCCGGTCGCCACGATGCCGTCATCGCCTTGATGGGCGGTATCCTTGGCGGCGAGCAAGGTTTCATCTTGGATGATGACTCGTTCGTCGGCCGCAAGAAAGCCGCCGACCTCGCCCTGGCATCGGGACAGATCAGCGAGCTTCAACATCCCCCGAACCTCTACACTGAGGATCTCTGGTAATGAGGGTTTTCATCACATCGGATTTGCACATGGAGTTCCATGCTGACCAGGGCCGGAGCTTCATGGCGTCCCTTCCCCTCGACGACGTGGATGTCCTCGTGGTCGCCGGGGATCTGACGAACGCCAACGGGCTCCCTGGGGCTCTCAAGCTCCTGTGCGATAGCGTCCCCCACGTCTTGTACGTGAACGGAAACCACGATTTTTACGGCTCGACGCCCCGGAAGGTCGAGGCCATCATGCGGAAGCTCGACGCCCAGCTATCCAACCTGCACTGGCTGGATGAGTCCGTGGCAGTCATCGAGGGGCAGCGTTTCGTCGGGACGACCCTCTGGTTTGAAGACAACCCCGCGGCCTTCCGATTCCGGACGGGGATGAACGACTTCCGCATGATCGGGGGCTTCGTCCCGTGGGTCTTCGAGAAGTGTCGCCGGGCCGTGCGATTCCTTTCGAAGACCATCGAGCCCATGGACATCGTGGTGACGCATCATCTCCCGAGCCCCGCTTGCGTCCACCCGGACTTCCGGGGTTCAACGCTGAACCCGTTCTTTGTCTGCGACATAGAGCCTCTGGTGCGGAGGTGTGGGGCGGCCTACTGGATCCATGGCCACACCCATTCCAGCGTAGACCTGACGATGGGCGACCCCCAGAAGGGGGAAACGAGGGTCATCGCCAACCCGTTCGGGTATGCTCGGATGCAGGAGAACCCAGAGTTCAAGAACCTCGTGATCGAGGTCTGATCATCTCCCTTGTGCGACAGCGGACAACCAAAGCGGACATCATTAGGCACCTACTCGGCACCAGCCCTCAGGATCTAGCTCACCGTCGGCTGCCGCATCGCCGGGTCGAGGTCTTCACCCACGAACCGATAGCAGAAACCTTGGGCGGAGCTTTGAGACTGATGGACGACGGAGGCTCGCCTTTCCAGTTGACGACCGTACTGATCCTGGCAGTCCTTGTTGGGGCTGACGTGGACCAGATTCACGCAGGGCCACTGCATCCCCGGCTCACCGTAGTCCACCACGTTGTTCCCGTCGTCGTCCGTCTCGTACACGTAGGTGTCCCCCGACCCGGATGGTTTGGGGTTGGGTTGCCTACGGGGCGAAACGATGCGTCCGAGGGGGTCTCCGTGGATGGCGGTGACGAGGGCGTTGTGCTCCCGGCGATATTCGTCGATGTAGACGACGACTCCGTTGATCTCCAGTTCCTTTTCCATGTTGGTTGTCTCACTTTCTGCGGTCCGTTGCCGCACAAGGGAGACGATTCGGGGAGGCTAGCACCCTGGGGCTGATTTGGACAACCTAACCCGCCAGATAGCGGGAGGCGATGCGGGCGACCAGTGGATCGGCGGTGGACGCCAGCTTGTATCTCTTGAGGCTCTTCTGGAGGAAGGCTTCCTGTTTTGGGCTGAGTTTGTCCCCCCTCTTCAGTTTCATGCCCATCTTCAACGCGAAGTCCAGGAGGTACTTGTCCCCGAGGTCTTTGGCGAGCAGGTACAGCTCCCGCGTTCGGGCAATGAGAGACGGGTCCACGGGGGGCAGCAGGAACGGCGGCGTCGACTTGTGCCCGTACTCCCCGTAATCGTCTTTGATGGCCTCGTGCCAGGCTTTGGCTGCCTGATCGAAGGTCATCTTCTTCGGGTAAGCGGAACCCTCCCCATCGTCGTGTGTCACGTACACGGAGCCGCCTTTGATCTCGAAGGTCTTGGTAGCTTCGCCGCTCGAAAGCATCCATGTGTCCTTGTCGAGAGGACCCACGGGGAGGGTGGGGGCGGGCGACGATGAAAAGCCCTTCTGCACCATTTTTTCGAGAGCATTCAATTGCTTGATGGTCAGGATGCCGCCCTTGAGGACAATCCTGTGGAAGTCTTTCAGCATCGTGTTGTCCTGCCAGTTGCCAATGGACTCGATGCTGTCGATGGTATCGTCCCGGTACTTCGAGCGGTCTTTGATGAGAGCCAGGGCCTCGTAGAACCCTTCACTCTTCATGTAGGCTTGGTCCATCCGCTTGATGCCCATCGCCCAGGTCTTCCGCCAGTTGGTCGTGCGGTTGAAGTGCGACTGCCCCATGGCTTTCTTGTTGAGCACCTTCCCGGTGATCAACGAGACGAGCGCCAGGTTCATCGAGGCATTCCCTCGACCCATCGCGTCATCTTTGGACCCGATGGTTGAGGAGAGCTTGATCGCAACAGAGTCCGAGAGGGGGAGTAGGTAGATCCCCGCCATGCCTGTTTTCCGTTTCCAATGCTTCGGGAGATGGAGAGAGTCCAGCCAGTCTTCTAGCTCCTCCCTGGTGATCTTGACGTAGGTGGCTGCCATGGCTGTTTTTGTCTTTTGCATTTGGAACCCTGATGCCTACCCAGCGTAGCTGATAGAGTGGTTATTGCTGTGAGCCCCCCAGTCATAGCCATTGTAGGTTCCCGCACTTTCGTAAACCCTAACAACGCCCGGACTGCTGTCGAGGCAGCCGTCGCCCGCATCGCTGCCAGACACCCTACTGCGACTATCGTCAGTGGCGGGGCAGCGGGGGTGGACACATGGGCGGAACAAGCGGCAGCCCGACACGGACTCTCGTGCATTGTCTTCCGGCCCGACTGGGACAAACACGGGAGGGCGGCGGGGTTTATCCGAAACACGGAGATCGTCAAGGCCGCCAGCCATGTTCTCGGTTTCCATAACGGCCACAGTCGCGGCACGGCCGATTCCCTGAGAAAAGCACGGGAGACGGGAAAACCCACTAGGGTGTGGGTCGAAAACGAGGGAAACAGCGGGGGGGTCATTTAGGATTCAATATGAGTAGGAGGGGAGACGCATGGGTGTAGCAAAGACTCAAGAGGCCGCCGATCAAGCCCAAGAGGAGGCGGTACAAAAGAAACTCGCGGATATCCGGTCACGGACGGATTTGGTGCTCAAGCCTATGAAGCACTTGAAGTCTACGTTCACGGACTTTGATGGCGAGGAGAAGCCCCTCCGGGTGCGCTACTATCAGATTCAGGGGATTTTCCATCTTTTCCTGATGCAACGATTTCTCCTGGGGGACGACACCGGCCTCGGCAAAACCCTAGAGACCATCGGGGCTCTCTGTGCCATCTGGCAGACGAACCCCAATCAGAAAGCGGTGATTCTGACCACCAAGTCCGCCGCGAAACAGTGGGCCCGTGAGTTCGGCAAATTCACCTCGGGGGTCAAGGTCGTCGTAAGTACGGGTTCCCCCTCAGACCGGGCTCGGGCTCGGGCACTCTTCGAGGAGGCTACCGGCCCGACAGTGTTCATCTCCGGCTATCGGTCGATGGTGCAGGATTTCCGCCACGTCCAGAATTGGAAAGACTACATCCTCGTGACCGATGAGGCGACGGTCTACAAGAACCCCAAGACGCAGGTTCACCAGGTCTGCCGTCATCTGTCGTCCCATGCATCGCGAGTCTGGGCCCTGACGGCAACGCTGATCAAGAATCACCTCATGGAGGGGCACGGGATTTTCTCGGTCCTGACACCGGGACTTTTCGGAACGCAAAACAACTTCATGCTCTACTACTGCATCATCAGGATGCAGCGGATTCCCAAGAGCAACAGGCAAATCCCGATCGTTGTCGGGTACACCCCTGAGAAGATCAAGGAGTTCCGAGGCCAGATTTCCTCCTACTATCTCGGACGCCCCAAACATGAAGTGGCGTCTGAGCTTCCCGCCCTGGTGCCACAAACTATCGAGGTCGAGCTGACTTCGGAGCAAGTGGAGAAGTACGACGAAGCCTTGGCCGGTCTCCTGACTCTGGGGGAGGAACTCAAGGAAACGACCAAGCTGACACAGGTCACCTACTGCCAGGAGATTTGCGACCACCTGGCGCTCCTCGAATGTCCGGGAGATTCTGGGAAGCTCGACACGCTCATCGATCTGCTCACCCAGGGGGATTTCTCGGACGAGAAGGTGATCGTGTTTTCCCGGTTCCGGAAGATGATCGATATCCTCATGCCGGTGTTCGCCACGAACAAGATCAAGGCGGTGAGAGTCACGGGCTCCGAAGACGAGACGGACCGAGACATGGCTATGCGGGCGTTTCAGGACCCCGACGATGATACCCGCGTGTGCTGCATCACGATGGCTGGGTCGGAGTCGATCAATCTCCAGGCAGCAAAGGCGATCATCTTCTTCGACACCCCGTGGTCTGCCGGGGATTACCTTCAGATTCTCGGCCGCATGATCCGTATCGGGTCCGGGCATGACCGCTGCCACGCAGTCCATCTTGTCGGCAAACACCCCCACCTACCGTCCGTCGACCAGCGCATCATGCAGGTGAAAAACAAGAAAATGAATCTCATCGAAGCCGTCCTCGGAAAGCGTATCAAGGGTGTGGATGATGCAGTGGCCATCTCCTCCGAAAACGACATCTCGGATCTCTTCGCGGGGCTGAAAGCCGATGCCAAACAAACCGCCTGACCCTCTTCGTGGTAGTTCGGATTACCCTCTGGGAAATGGGGATAGGGATTGTCCTGAATGTGATGGTAGGGGGGTCATCACGATAACGCCGGAGCAAGCAGGAGTTCGCGCTATCGGGGAGGTAACGACTCGATGCAAGTGCGTCTGGAAACAGGATATGTTCCTCAACCTGGAGCGGGGGTGGGTTGGGTTGTCGAGAGCCAAACGTATCGCCCGTTCACCTCTTCTCGGCTTTGAGGGGAAGAACCTCTGGATCACGGGTACCGGGGGGACTTTCAAGGAACACCTACGCCACGTCGCACTTCGTCAGGGCTTCTCCTGGATGTTCCGGGTTGTGACCGACATCGACATGATGGACGCATGGCTCTCGAAAAACGTGGAGAAAATCAAGGATACCGACATAGCCCTCCGGAGGAAAAAGCGCCACGGATCCGATTTGGACGTCTACATCAGTCTGACCGAACTCATCGAACCCCCCGAGCTTCTCATCCTGTGCCTCGGTGTAAAAGTCACCCGAAATGTCGCTACGCCCGAGGCACTACTCGAAGCCCTACAGCATAGGGGGCACCTCGGAAAACCCACATGGCTCGTAGACCAGCCCATCTACCGACTCCAGGCGGGGCACCTTGCCTACGATGATAGGGTAGGGGATTACCTCGAACACTGGAAGCACATCGTGTTAGAAGGGGGAGCCCCACGCACTTCGGTTCTGCCATCTACATCAGGGGGTGGTTTGCCGTCCTTGGCCGAGATGAATGCCAGAGCATTGAAATCCAAAGGAGAGTCGAAGTGAAGTCCCTCCTCCGATCGTGCTTTGTCGTAGACAAGGCAGACAAAAAAGAGCTTCTCCTCCGCAATTTCCTGAACTTTCAGCAGTCCGGGCTCGTTTTCAATGACGCCGAGGACACCATCATCTGGAATTTCATCGTGGATTTCGTCCGGGCACACAACCATGTTCCGGAGCTTCCCACCATGCAGGCGGCTTTCCACCACCGCCAGGAGGATCAAGTCCTCGACCGCCTGGATGAGATCCGCACGCTCCCGGTACGCGAAGAGGGGAATTTCAAGAGCTACCTGGACGACAAGGCCGAGGATCGCCGGGCCCGACTTGTGTCAGAGCTACTCCAACATGCCGCCTCGATAATTAAGACGGGGTTCGAGGTACAGGAGGGCCCGAGAAAAGCGGACATGCGGTTCCTGAAGGGGCCACGGGATGCCGTCAAGTACATCCTCGATCGCGGGCATGAGATCGTAACCCCCACCTTTGGGGCGAAACTGTCGGGTGAAGTAACTCAGGATGGGGATGATTTCCTGGCCGAGTACGAGCGAGTCGAAATGGACCCGACTTCGGGGGTTGGGCAGTGGGCCGGGCTTTCCCAGATAGATAACGTACTCAACGGGGCGAAGAAGTCGGAACTCTGGCTCCATACGGCGTTCACGGGCGGCCTGAAATGCGTCACCGGGGGTACCCGGGTCTGGGATACGCTGACAGGATCTCTCCGGACGGTCAGAGAAGTAGCGGAAACAGGGGACCTCCCAGAAGTCCATGGCCTTGATGAGGCAAATTGGGCAATGGTTCCCGCCCAGGCGGATGCCGTTGCCGAGAATGGCGTGAGGCCCATCGTGCGTCTCGAATCTGAGAAGGGGAGGGTCACTCGGGTTTCCACAAACCATCCCTTCCTCACTCCGAACGGTTGGGCGGAGGCCGGGGATCTCAAGGTCGGCGATTGGGTTGGGGTGGCGGCTTCGCTGCCAAACGAATCTGTGCCTAGGTTCTCCGATGCCGAAGTCTGTTTGTTGGGCTACCTGCTCGGGGACGGGGCGATGAGCGATGAGGGGCTCGGGTTTACGAACAGTAATCCGGCGATCCTCGGCCATTTCCGGGACTGCCTGAACCAGTACGGATATACCGAGAAGCCCGATGGGGTGAGGTACAGCACCACGGGTACGCACTACACGGAGTACCCTAAGACAGATTCCTCTTCGACGGACATTCACATTTCTCGGTCGCAGGGCGACACATGGCACCCCCATGTCTCGAAACTCCGGGTCCTTCTGGACCGTCTGGGTCTGTGGGGGGCTCGGGCGCGGGACAAGTTCATTCCAGGGGATTTGTGGGCCATCTCGGACCAACAAGCGTGGCTTCTACTCTCCGCCCTTTGGTCCACCGATGGCCGGATTGGGACAGAAACTCCCGAGGGTAAGCGGGCGAAGCGTGCGGTGTGTTGGTATGGGTCGGCCAGCCGTCAACTGTGCGTGGACGTCCAGTTACTCCTTCAGCGTCTAGACGTCCCCTCAACCGTGTCGAAGGCAACAGGGTCCTACAAGGGGGAACCTTACGTGGCCTGGGTGACACGACTCACTACGGCTAACGGTATCGCCCGGTTTTTGGACTGCACGAAGATCATTGGGAAGGAGGACGATGCCCAGATTGCCCGGCAAACTGTAGGCGAACACGAAGGGGATTGGGTTCCTACGGCTTTCCTGCACAACATCGAAGAAGGGGTCCGGGCGAGATCGAAATCTGGGGGCTGGCTCTACAATCGGCATATTCGCCCCCGCAAGAAGGTCCAACTGGATACCTTCCGACGACTGGCCGAAGCCTCGGGGGACGCCCAAGCCCTTCGAGTGGCGGGCAGCCAGGTCCGTTGGGAGCGGCTCACGTCGGTTGAGCCGGACGGGGAGGAAATGACCTATGACCTCTCCGTGCCGGGAAACCGGAGCTTTGTGGCCGATGGCTTCGTGACTCACAACAGCACTTTCGCCCTCAACTGGGCCTACAACCAGGCGATCTACCTCTCCCACGACAGCCTGTTCTTCAGCTTGGAGATGCCCTACATCCAAGTGCGTCGGATGCTCGTGGCGATGCACTCGTATCACGCGAAATTCAAGTCCATCCGCTACAAGCTCGGTCTCCAGAAAACCCCTAATGCGAATCTCGGGCTCGACTACTCCCTGATCCGTGATGCCAAGTTGAAGGAGGCCAGTCCCGCCGCCAGGGAATTCCTGTTCAAGTACGTCATCCCCGACCTGAAAAACCCGGCAAATGGGTACGGGAAAATCCGCATCGAAGTGGCCGACCCCGACAAGTCGGATTTCACCGTAGCCGACATGCGGCAACGGGCGGAGTTGATCTACGCCAAGCGGCCTTTCTCGATGATTATCGTAGACCACGCTGGGCTGATGGCTCCCCGCAAGTGGGTCTCTTCGACGACGGATCGGTTGAACGAGATCCTTCGAGATTTGAAGCGGACGGCGATGGCTTTCAACCGGGGCACCGGAATCGCTGTGGTCGTTCTGTTCCAGATCAACCGTGATGGCTACAAAACGGCCCTGAAACGCAAGGAGAAGACGGGACAGGCATCGTATGACTTGACAGCCCTTTCGTATGCGAACGAGGCAGAAAGATGCCTAATGATTTCGCGGACTTACGTCAAATCTCTCAAGGGGACAATCAACATTGGAGAGGTCCAAGTTGGGGATCGAGTGTGGTCTTCAACGGGCTGGCGTCAGGTTCAAAACCGTTTCCTCAACGGTGTCCGTCGCATTTGGAAGACCACAACCGATCGCGGCAGTATTTTGTGGACAACAGCCCCGCATCGTCTCCGCACCATTGAAGACGGGAACTTTGGATGGAAGGCAGTTCAGGATCTTACGTCTGATGATTACGTTGCCGGGGCTTTCGGGGGCGGATGTTGGCCGAGAAAACGTCCCGGACTCCCGGCCCTTACTGTCAGAAAAGGAGAAAATATCAGTGACGGACGTAGAACTCCTGTTGTTGTCCCACGACAAGTGACCGCCACCCTCGCTTACCTGCTCGGTGCCTGGGACGGAGATGGGAAAATCCATTCCGGGGGTATCTCCTGGACCGGGGATCGTTCCGAGATCAGCGTGAGGGAACGTATCCGGGAAGCGTTCGAGGCATCGTTTGACCACCCTCTTCCGCTCTGCGAATCCCCCTCGCGTCCGGGCTCGTTTGATCTGGTCAAGTGGAGTCAGCCCCTCAAGAGGTGGTTCGAGGATCTCGCGGGGCAGCGGGCGGGTGAAGTCCCCAAGTGTATTCTCCGCTCACCTCGGAACATCGTGTGTGCCTACCTCCAGGGGTTGTTCGATACGGACGGGTGGGTCAACAACCAGGGGGTCGTCGGGATCAACATGAAGGGGGCTTGTGAACCTTTCCTCCGAGACGTGCAGATGCTTCTGACCTCTTTGGGGATCGACTCGCACTTGTCCTTCGGGTCGAACTTCCTCAAGAAGACGGGCAAACGATATCCGAAGGTCATTCTTCGGATTCGATCCCGGGTGGGCCGTGAACAGTTTGCCGAGGATATAGGGTTCACAGAGAGGTCAAAACAAGAGGCACTGGCCGGGTTTATTTTCCGGGACGGGGCCAAGCGCCGGAGCGACAAGCAGCTCTACCCCGTTCCCCGGACTTTCATGGCCGTATACGAACAGTGTGGCAAGGTTCCTGAGCCCCTCTGGAGGTTGCCCCGAAAGGTCAAGGCCACCGGACTCGTGCCCCGAGGCCCACTAGAAATGCTGGTCGAACATGCGACCGACAAGGGGGTTGAAAGCAAAGAGCTTGAATTCCTCAAGGAGCTTCTTCGGCTTCAAGTCATGCGGGTGGTGTCCGTCGAGGACACAGGCATGGACGAAGAGGTGATCGATTTGGAGGTAGAGGGGGATCACGAGTACCAGACGGGGCCGGTTCTTTCCCACAATTCGTCAGATGTGGTGACCGCTTCCTGGGTCGATGACGAGTTGATCAAGGCGAACCGGGTACAGTTCCAGTGCTTGAAATCCCGAGACAATGCTAAGTTCGAGATGTTCCTGGCTCGGGTAGAGTGGGCTTGTCGGAGGCTCATCACTTGTACGGATCTGGCCCTCACCCCGAAGGATAAGAAAGCTATCGGAGATGCGATCGACAAGGCCGGACAAGCCCTAGATGAATGACGAGGTGTTCAATGGTTCAACCGACAAGTGCTCAAGCCTACCATGACATTCTTACATCGGGGCTTCTCGGGGAGTGGCACCGCAAGGTAGTCCAGGCATTGATCCAGAACGGGCCGATGACCGGTCGGGAGCTGGACGTGCATCTGGGGCACGACACGGCTCACAAACGCCCCTCTGAGTTGGAAGTCATGGGGGTGGTACGGAAGCACTCGACCAGGACTTGCCGGATCACAGGCAGGGAAGCGATTGCTTGGGAGCTGACCGGGAATAGGCCCCAGAAAGTCGATCTGCAAGTTGTCCCACTGCCCCATGCAACCGACATCGCGGCTTTCCTTGCGGAGATCAGACCGCTCCTAGCCACGAAGATGCTTCTCCAGCCCGGCACTGAACGGGTGTTGAAATACCTGGACTTCAAAGTCGCGCAGGAAAAACCAACGCCTACTGAGCAAGAAGAGGGTGGGATTCTCGATCTGTTCGGTTGATTTATGAGGGTTGCCCATCTAGCCCGGAAGCCGATCGCCGAGGGCTCCGCCGGTCGGAACATCCTCGCCCACGGGACGGGTGGGATCAACATCGATGCGAGTCGGATTGCCGGTGCCCCTCGGAATCCAGGCTATGTGGGACGGGACATCCAAAGCCTCGGCATGTTCCAAAACACGGATAACCATTACTTGATCGGTTACCAGACCCCGACCGGGCGCTGGCCTTCCAACACCATCCTCATCCACAAGCCGGAGTGTAGGCTCGTCGGAACCAAGGCCATTAAGGGCATCACCGGGACGGCGGCGGGCAAGATGGCGGGCAAGAACCGAAATGTCGTTTACGGAAACTACAGGGGGAGTCCTGATGCCGGAAAACGGACAGGGTACGTCTCCGAGGATGGCACCGAAACGGTGGACGCCTGGGAATGCACTCCCGGCTGCCCCGTTGCCGAACTCGACAGCCAGAGCGGCATCACTCAAAGCGGGGCGATGCGCCACGAGGTCGAAGCCTACGAAGGTGAGTCCACGACCGGGTTCCTCCGAGGACGCTCAGGGCCGTCCAATCAGCACGGAGGCTCCGGCGGAGCGTCCCGATTCTTCAAACAGGTGCGAGGAAAACCCCATCATGGATGAACCACTCCCCCAAGACCTGCTCGACTACTTCACCACGATGATCAAGCCCCCCAACGGTGAGGTCTTCTACATCCCGAACATGGAGGACCCCGGCTACTGGAAAGCCTTGGGGGAGTTGGAGGGTGCTTCTCTCAGCGGCCTCATCGCCATCGGGACGCCCACCAAGGAGCAGTCCGAGGAACTCATGCGGGTCCTCAAACCAGGGGCCCATCTGATCCTCGTTGCTCCCGAGGATGAGACGACAGGGCATACTGGGGCTTGCCGCATCGAGGACGCGGGGTTCGAGATCCGGGACGCCATCCTGCTCGCCGATCAGGCGGAAGGCATCCATTACGTCCCCAAGGCGGGCAGGGGCGAGCGGGAAGAGGGTTGTGGACACCTGGAAGGCAAGACGGGGGCGGAGGCCACGAGCCGCCAGGAGGGCACCGCAGGGCTCAACAACCCACGAGCCGGAGCAGGGCGCACGGCGGCAGAGGTCAAGAACTTCCACCCGACTGTAAAACCCTTACAACTGATGCGGCGGCTCATGGAGAACATTCCGACGGATCAGGGGGCTGTCTTGGATCCTTTCCTGGGCTCAGGGACGACGGCGGTTGCGGGGATTCTCACCGGACACTCCATCATAGGCATCGAACGTGAGCTAGATTATCTCAAAATTGCGGATGCCCGGGTACGCCATGCTGTGGATGGTAGGGAGTGGGCTCTCCGGCAAAAAGGTATCGAGATCCAGTCTGATGCGGCTCCAGCTCCCAAAGCCCCGAAAGTCCTTTCTTTAGAGGATGCCTTCGGCTTTGACGAAGAGGATGGACTCTCGTGAAGGTCGCCCATCTGGCTCGAAAACCGATCAGCGAAGGGTCGGTCGGTCGGAACATCCTCGTCCACGGAACGGGCGGGATCAACATTGATGGGATTCGGACATTCTGCGGGACTGAGCATTTCGCTAAACCCCCGCCCCCACGCCCTAGAGGGGGGATGGTGGCAGGGGGTTCGGATGAGAGGGAGGGGGCGGCCCTCGGAATGTTCCGCCCTGGTGCAACCTACCAGCCCACGAACCACCCAGGAGGGCGTTGGCCGTCCAACGTCATCCTCATCCACGAGCCTGATTGCCAGGAGATCCCGATCTCTCAGAGCATGGTTTACGGCAGGGCGGACGAGCCCTCCGAGACTCCCGAGGATGTCTGGGAGTGTGTCGAGGGGTGCCCGGCCCGAGAGCTAGATGAGCAGAGCGATATCACCACGAATACCTCGAACTATTCCTATAAGCGGAGTGGGCTTCCCGGATTCATCGCGGATATCCCCGATCAACCAGAAAAAAGCCACTGGCACACTGAGACCGGAGGAGCCTCTCGGTTCTTCAAACAGGTGAAACCATGAAGGTTGCCCACCTAGCCCGGAAACCGATCAGCGAAGGTTCTGTTGGCCGGAACATCCTGAAGCACGGGACGGGCGGTCTCAATATCGACGGGACGAGGATCGGCACAACTGAGAAGATGTCGTTCAGCGAGGCAGCCCCCTACACCAGCGGGGGTGAGCAAGGTCGAACGTGGAACCCCACCTCGACGCCGGGCATGGGACGCGAACAGTCTGTTCTTGGCCGTTGGCCCGCCAATCTCATTCTGATCCACAAACCGGGTTGTCGCCTGGCCGGGACTCGTCCCGCTCCAGGTTACAAGATCAACCAGTGGACGGACGGAGCAAAACCCTTCGGGGGCAGTGAAGGAAGCACTTACCAGTCGGTCGAGGTCCCCGAAGGCGTCGAAGAGGTCTGGGAGTGCGTCGAGGGGTGTCCGGTTCGGGAGCTGGACGGGCAGTCCCTCAAACTGAATATCCCCCCGGCGGGCAACACGGGACCCTCCGAGATACCCCGGGCGGGCTATGAGGGTGGGTGGGGGGCGACGGTAAAAAACCCCAACTACTACAAGGACTCCGGCGGAGCCTCGCGATTCTTCAAGCAAGTCCAGGGCTCGCCCGACTTCACCAGAGCCTCGGGTAAATCCCAGTGCTCCGAATGCGGCAAGCTCTACCTCGACCATCCCGAGGACTTCGGATGCCTCGGGTACGATAATCGGCCTTTTTTGCACGTCCTGTGCAACGGAAAACGAGTGAAGCTCTAGCCATTTGGGGTAGGAGTAATTGCCGCAACGAAGCGGATCGAAAGGGTATCAACATGGCAATCAGCGATTCAGACCGAGCAGTCCTCAAGCAGGCACAGGCCATCATCGAGCGGGAGCTGGAAAACGATGGGGACCGTGTGATCCTTCGGCAGTTCGGCACCTTCAAGCGGAAGAACGTCCCCGCCCGGAAGGCTCGGAACCCGAAGACCGGCGACATGATCGACGTCCCCGCCAAGTCGGTCATCAAGTTCTCCGCCTCGAAGCCCGCCAAGAAGGGCTAACTCAACCCGTCGCGGGGGTAGGAGGGCATGGTATCAGCGCCTTCTTTCCAGCAGATCAAGCGACGGCGCACCCGGAAGTGCCGTTGGTGTGGAAACCCTCGCTCTTTCATGTTCCGGGGCCGTGAGAAAAACGACCCCCAGCATGACCTCTGTGAGGACTGTTGGGCGCAGGCTCAGAAGATGGGGTATGCCAGATGGCAGGCAGTACAGAGACGGAAGAAGGCACGGCCTCTAGCCCGGGAGGGGGAGAACAGCCTGGTGTCACAGGCACCAAGTGGATGATTGAGGCCCAGAAGCGGTGCGGGAAGTTTCTCGATCGTCTCCGGGCGGACCCCGGCCTAGATGCCGGAGGTGTAGCCCGCCACTACATCGACGAGCTAGATCGGCTCCATGGCACCTTATTCGACGTTCTCAACCAGCAACGGTGTGAGATCGACGGGCTTCTCACGGCTATCGAATCGAAAGAACCCGAATGAAGGTGCTCTACGCCACCGATGAAGTCCGAGTCCTCTGGGGGGCCGGGACGGAGCACGATGGGATCCGGGACTACGGCCGGAAAGGTGATATCATTACCTTCATCGTTCATCGCCTGGAGCCCCAGGGGGCGGATTTCGTCTGGCGTGAGGTGATCGGGAAGTCCAAGGATGTCGCCCTCGGCGAGTTGATCCGGGCCGTCCGAGATGGAAAGCTAGAGATCGTTCCGGTGGTGAGTTCCGATGTCGACTGACGCTTTGGACATCGCCGCGTCGGGTTGGTTCAAGGATTTGCCCCCTGAGCTACAGAAAATCATCAAGATCACAAACCGTCTGGGTGTTGAGGGGGCCAAGTTCACAGCCGAGGAAGTGCTCTACATCGCGGTCGAGAACCGCCGGGCCGAGCGACAGGCGGTAGTTGAGTACATCCTGAAGCACGCCAAGCCCGTTCGACAGCCTGTGAGGCGACACCTCGAAGTGGTAGCCGAGGCCATCGCAGAGGGGAAGCATAGGAAGGGGTCCGACAATGACTGAGAAGAAAAGGACATCTCTCTGGGCCAACGTCGAGCCCACAACCCCACCACCCCCTCCGGTTGAAATTCCCGACGACTGGATGCCGGACCCCGAGGACATCCGCCGGATCATCGAGGACGTGAACCGCGAGAACGCGAAAATGCGTCGGGCTCAGGCTGCGGGCTGGGCGGCGATCAAGGACAAGGTGATCCGATGAGCCGAAGGGTTTACATCCTCACGGAAAAGGACTTCGAGGCCCTCGTGGAGTCCATCAAACGCGACCCCGACCACGGGGAGTCCGGTTCCTCGTCACAGCACAAGTCCGATCAGGAGCGGGGATATTACCGAGAGGCGCACCGCTTCTACAACCACCGGGTCCACACCTGGATCAATGAGATGAAATCGTGATCAACGAAAACGACGAGGGCGGGTATTCCCTTTGGGCGGAACTACCTCCCGAAGCGATCAAGCCGTTCCACATCGACGAGAGCGAGCTTCATTCACTCACAGCCGAGGAGATCCGGGAGTGTTTCGAGAAAGCCGCCGAGGACAACCGCCCCCGACGACGGTCCGGCCGGTGCCCTTGTTGCGGCCGAAACCGCATTCTGGATAGGATCATACGATGACTGACGACTACGATGATGACGAGCTGATCGCCCCAGCGGACCCGGACTACCCGCCGCCAGCGAGGCCCCGTGTCCCGCACCCCAAGCCCCCAACGTGGCCCAAGGGCACCCCTCCCACTCCGTCACGCCCCTGGCCTCGGGGTGGATACCACGACGACTACTGACGGTTTTAGGGTAGGAGATACAGTGAGGCTCCGAAAAGAGATTGAAGAGGCCGCCGCCAAGGTGCTGCCCAAGAGGGTGAAGCACGAGCAACTCATGTGGCTCCAGCTAGAGGCCCTGCTCGACATCCGGGATTTGCTGGTCACCCAACTCGAAATCGACATCCTTGCGCAAAAGCGGATGCCGGAGGAGCCATGAAACGGCCAGCCGAGACCTACGCCCACACCCTCGATGAAAGCGAAAAGCGCAAGCTCGAAGAAATCAAGGAGGAGATGACGGCCCGGTACGGGGCTGAAATCGCCGGGCTCATCGTCGCGAAGTTCACCCGGTCCATCCTCAAACTGGGCGGCTGCGACTTCATGGACACCATCCGAGTCTGCGACGCGGATGACCCGGCCGACGTGGAACAGTACCGAGAGATCCAACGCTGGGGATGCTGCGGCAACTTCGACGGGAAGCTCCATATCCGGCGACTGGGGCGCACTTTCTGGTACGGAATGAATTGGGGGCACTAGCAGGGAGACGATTCCGGCGGTAGAGTGCGGCATGGATCTCGACCAAATGAAATTCGGCTTCCTCCCGGAGCCACCCAACCCCAAGCACTACTCCTACGAGGAGAAGCTCAAGGCCCGTCTCTCCCCGTTCGCATCCTACAGCGACCGGGACCTCCGCCCTTTCAGTCCTGACGAACAGAGGCACAACCAGGGAGCCACTGGCTCCTGTGTGGCTCAAGGCGTCGTCCGGGGCCTCGAAATCCGTCAGAACATGGTCTCCGGGATCGAGAAGCACGTCTCTCTGTCCCGGCTGGCGGTCTACTATCTCGCCCGAGAAATGATGAGCCCCTCGGAGACCAGCAAGGACCGAGGGACCTATGTCTCGAACGGCTGCGACGTCCTGCGCCGCTTCGGGGTTTGCCCCGAGACTGACTGGCCTTTCGACACATCCAAGGTGACGGTGTCGCCTCCGTGGATGGCGATGCGCCGGGCCTACCAGCACAAGATCCAGGCGTTCTACCGGATCACGTCTATCGGCCAGGACCGGGTAGGCGAGGTCGCCAGGTGCATTCAGGCGGGTCTTCCCGTGGTCTTCGGGACGCTCATCGGGAACGACTGGAGTGGGGCGACCTACCGGGGTGATATGTTCGACATCCCGCCCCTGACGCTGCCGGGATCGAACATCCGGGGTGGCCACTGCACGATCCTCATCGGGACACACGAGGGGACGTTCATCGGTGAGAACTCGTGGGGCACCCTCTGGGGCGATCACGGGTTCTACCGGATGGATCCGGCGGTCATCGCCGCCAACGTCTCGTCGGACTTCTGGGTCATGGAAAACGAAGATGACCCATGGACGCAAGGTAAGGTGACACCATGAACCGTATCTTCCAATCCGTTGCCGTCATTCTGATGGCGAACTTCCTCGCCGGGGCCTCGTGCTTCCGCAACAACCCCGACCCGGTGGATCCGCCGGTTCCGTCGGAAGGCTGCGCCGGGGCCTGCGCCCACATGCTGAAGCTCGAATGTCCGGAGGGGGCACCCCTCGAAGATGGGACGACCTGCGAGACCTTCTGCACGAACACCGAGGCTGCGGGCCATGCCCTCGACACGGAGTGCGTCATGGGCGTGACCTCGTGCGAGGAGCTGCATTCCGTCTGTGGAATGTAGTCCGACTAGAGGGCGAGGGCCGCTTTGACAGCCGCCAGGGGATCCGACTGAAAATCTTGCTCCCACACCTCAACGACCGTGACCCCCACACTCGCGAGGAACTTCACCTTGCGAGTGTATTTGTCGAGCGTTCGTGTTTGGCTGGGATGCTCCGGCCCGTTGGGGTAGACCCTCGGGTCGGCGTGCCAGAACGTACCATTGGCCTCAAGAGCCAGTTTCCGGTCGGGCAGGTAGAAATCGACGACGGCGGCAAAGCGACCTTGACTACCTCTGAAGCGATGCTGGGAGAGAGCATTGATGCCGAGCCCCCTCAGAGTTTCCCCTACCCGGCGCTCGAATTCCGAGACGCGGGGGATGCGCCCCTCGGCGATGGCCTTGGCCGTTGCCAAAGACAGTTTGGCTTTGGTTTCTTCGGTGTGCCCATATCGCCCCTCGGCTTTACGGAGATGGTTCCTTTCTCGCTGGGCCTCGGAGAATTGCAGCCGGACAGCATCGGGGACATTGTAGGGTTTGGTCACCACCCGCGTACTCAGCCCGAGCCCCCGGCCCTTGTAGTGGCAATCTCCGGAACAGAAAACGAGTCCTGTTTTGGATTTGACATGAGACGGAGGTCGGACAACGTCCTCGCCACAAACAGCGCATGGGAGGGTGATTTGCTTGGTGAGGTTTCGCTTCCGGAGGTCGTAGGAGCATTTCCGGGAGTAAGTAGTTTGTCTCCCGTAGGCAAGCCGCTTGGGGTCGGCCTCGTAGGGCTTTTCGCACACAGGGCATTCACGTCTCATGGGGCCAGCCTACCACGGCATGTGCTTCATGGGCAAATGGTAGGAGCAATCCGATGACACTGGAGACCAACGCCCGTAGGGGCGGGTCGGGCCAGACGATCCGGCTTCTTCATGGGGACAGCTTCGAGGTAATCGAAGCCCTCTCTGTGGGAGAAGTGGTGGCCGTCGTGACCGATCCCCCCTACGGGTGAGTACGCATTTCCTTTATGTCAAAGGCTTGGGACAAACCCTCGCTCGACCCCTCAGAGGAAGAAGATGAGGTGACTCCGACGGCGGGGGAGCTTCACACCTTCGAGGAGTGGGCTAGGGGGTGGCTCAAGCTCTGCTACGACAAGCTCCCCTCGGGTGGGGTGATCAAGGTTTTCGGGGCGACCCGGACCTTTCACCGGATGGCAGCGGCCATGGAGAAGGTCGGCTTCATTGGACTTCACCTTGAGGCATGGGTTCAGGGGCAGGGTTTCCCGAAGTCTTTGGACATCTCGAAGGCGATCGACAAGACCC